>OJRB01000984.1_pt1 | contig 15272 bp, 10 predicted proteins | sample 1599061 | NCBI WGS metagenome assembly OJRB01 (sample SAMN03922522, study PRJEB24848) | human gut metagenome | isolation source: stool sample | host: Homo sapiens | place: Germany | collected 2010-02 | reverse complement strand
CGAGATCAGCCTCGGTCTCGTGGGCTCGGAGATGTGTATAAGAGACAGGTGTAGAGGACTGGGGACGGTATCCTGCACAGATGGATGTCCGTGAGTTCTACGGAGGAGACCTGCAGGGCGTATTGGACAAGATGGACTACCTGCAGGAGCTGAGCGTTGAGGTAATTTATTTTAACCCTCTGTTCGTATCCCCGTCCAACCATAAATACGATATTCAGGACTATGATTATATTGATCCCCATCTGGGTAAGATCGTCAGTGATGAGGGAGAGCTGCTTCCGGATGGACAGCGGGAGAACCGGTTTGCCTCTCGATATATCGATCGCGTGACCAATAAGGCGAACTTAGAGGCGAGCAACGAGATGTTTGCCCAGGTAGTGGCAGAGGCGCATCGCAGAGGCATGAGAGTCATATTGGACGGTGTGTTCAACCACTGCGGATCCTTTAATAAATGGATGGACAGAGAACGTATTTACGAGAATGCGGAAGGCTATGACAAGGGTGCTTATGTCAGCGCAGACAGCCCTTACCGGAATTATTTTGATTTCCATAATCAGGCAGCATGGCCCTATAACAATTCCTATGACGGATGGTGGGGGCATGATACCCTGCCGAAGCTGAATTACGAAGGTTCTCAGGAACTGATGGATTACGTTCTTCACGTTGCAAAAAAATGGGTATCTCCGCCCTATAATGTGGACGGCTGGAGACTGGATGTGGCGGCAGACTTAGGTCACAGCCAGGAGTTCAATCATCATTTCTGGCAGGAATTCCGGAAAGCGGTAAAAGAGGCCAATCCGGAGGCAATCATTCTGGCAGAGCATTACGGCAATACCAGAGACTGGCTGCAGGGCAACGAATGGGATACTGTCATGAACTACGATGCGTTCATGGAGCCCGTGACCTGGTTCCTCACCGGTATGGAGAAGCACAGCGATGACTACAGAGAGGATCTGCTCGGTAATGCAGAGAGCTTCTGGGGAGCCATGCGGCATCATACCTCCAGTTTTTCTATGCCCAGCTGGCAGGTGGCTATGAATGAACTGTCCAACCATGATCATTCCCGTTTCCTGACGAGAACGAACCATAAGGTGGGACGTACCAATACTTTAGGCCCCCAGGCTGCGGAGCAGGGCATCAATAAGGCAGTGTTCAGGGAGGGCGTTGTGATCCAGATGACCTGGACGGGCGCACCGACGATCTACTACGGAGATGAAGCCGGTGTCTGCGGATTCACGGATCCTGATAACCGGAGAACCTATCCCTGGGGACATGAGGATCAGGTGCTGTTGTCGTTTCACAAGGATATTATCCGCCTGCGCCGTGAAAACGAGGAACTGCGTACCGGTTCCCTGAAAATGCTGGAGAATGATTATAACTTCATCTCCTACGGGCGTTTTAACCGCAAGGGACAGTGTGCGATCCTGATCAACAATAACAATCATCCCATCACCAAGGAGATCCATGTATGGGAGATCGGGGTTCCTAAGACAGGTAAGATGAAAGTGATCCTGCAATCCAGAGATGACGGATATTGCATGGAAGGCGCGGAGTATGAGATCAAGGCAGGGAAGATCCTGATCGAGATGCCCCAGACTTCCGCAACGATCCTGAAGTATGTGCAGGAATAACGTGTAGAAAAAGATATAATTTACCAAAGACAGAGAGGATTTCAGATGTTTACCATCATCATAACCCTGCTGTTGCCGCTGGTATCCTTAGGGATCTGGCGGCAATATGTTTTGAAAAATAATGGAAGCACCGGGAAGACGGTGACCGGAAGTAAGGGAGCATATGTTCTTCGTTATGCAACCTGTCTGATGATCATGCTTTTTGTGCCGTGGGTATTGCTTTCCCTGACCGGCAATGACGACAATACAATTTTGCGAAAACTCGTAGAATCCCGGGAATATGCAGTCAAAGTGCTGAGCCTGGAAATCTGCATCATGCTGGCATATACCATTTGTGAACTGTTCGTAGAAGAGGCGAAAGCCGGTAAACATGAGAAGATTCACAGTGTTATGACTAAAATCGCCGGCAGCAAAGGATGGAACATTGTATACAGATACATAGGACCGGTCGTGGTACTGGCATTCAGTGTGCTGGTGATCTGTCTCAATTTCAGCATGATGTCCGACCGGGTGCTGTGGGGAGATGAAGCTTTTTCTGCAAATACTGCACATAAGAGCGTCGGTGGTATCTTGCAGGTGCTGTATTATTGGGATAATCATCCGCCGCTGTATTATTACTGGCTGAAACTGTTTGGAACCCTGTTCGGATTCAGCGTTCCGGTATTCCATCTGGCTTCATTGGTACCGTTTGCCATTGGTATCGTGCTGGCACTGACAGTGATACGGAAACATTTCGGTATGCTCCCGGCCACATTTTTCGTGATGATATCGGGTCTGGGACAGGCGTGCCTGGAATATAATCTGGAAGTTCGTATGTATGCACTTGCCTTTTTGTGTGTAATGGGTTGCTTTTACTGTTCTTACCGTGTAATAGAGGATGGCACCAGGAAGACCTGGACCGGAATGGTATTGTGGGCACTGGGTGCGGCATATTCTCACTATTATGCCCTGGTAGCCGTGGGCATTATGATGTTTTTCACCGGAGTGGCAGTGTGGATTAAATACCGCGGTAAGACCTGGAGAAAAGGTGTATTGGCAATCGTGGCATTTTTGATCGGCTATGCTCCCTGGCTGTATTTTTTCTATGCGGGATTGAAAAATGTCAGCAGAGGCTGGTGGATGACGGAGATCCTCGGGCTGGATAAGAGCCTGGAGATCGTCATGGGCGGCAGACGGATGAATGTAATTGTATTTCCGTTGCTGTTAGTACTGCTGATAGTGACGCTGGTGGCGGATTCGTCCCTGTTTTCCATGGGAGAAGAGGGTATTCGTCTGCAGAAGCCGTCAGTGAAAAGATGGTCTGACAAAACTTACGACATGGTAGTAGGTGCCTGCACGATCCTGGGAACGCTGGCATTTGCGTATCTGCTGAGTGTTGTAATGGCACCGATGCTGGCGCAGAGATATCTGTATCCGTTAAGTGCAGTGGCGATCATGATGCTGGTCATCGGCAGCAGCCGGGTGCTGGAACTGGTGGCGGAGCTGGAGAACCGGTCCTGGAAAGGCTTGGGGCTGTCAGCCCAATTGCTGTTTGTGCTATTACTGCTTGTAATGTTTGGCATGGGAATACAGAATTACCGGGAATCTTATGGCAGTTATGAACAGCAGAAGGTAGAGACTGACAAGACCCTGGATCTGATCGGCACGCCCGAAGAGGATGTGCAGATGGTCACCAACGGGGTGAAACACCTCGGATGGACAGTACTGTATTATTATTACCCCGATAATGAGATCGTAAACGGCGATTACAACCAGGCAGAATCCGACAGATTCTGGTACTTTACACCAGATGCCATGAGCGATGAGGCTGTTGCCGGATTACAGCAGGATGGATATCGGGTGACTGATTACGGGCAGATGCAGCTGGCGCAGTATCCTTTTTATCTGTACTATATTGAAGCAGTTCAGCCTGCGTCATTCGCAAAGTCGCGTTAACACGCTTTGAGCGCGAGCACCCAATCGTTGCTTTTGTCATCCTATGGCTGAACTTTTACACTAAAATAGAAAAAACATATTGCAATTTGTGTGAACATATGCTACAATTTCACATTGTTAGGGCACTTTGCCTGACATGGATGGATTCCCGAGTGGCCAAAGGGGACAGACTGTAAATCTGCTGCAAATTGCTTCGGTGGTTCGAATCCACCTCCATCCATTTGCGTTGATGAGCTCAATGGAACGGTGCTTAGCGCGTAAGTCCATGCAGTCGAGTATAACGCAATGCGTCCGCTGGTGTGGCGGAATAGGCAGACGCAAGGGACTTAAAATCCCTCGGGGGCAACTCCGTGCCGGTTCAAGTCCGGCTACCAGCACTTTTTTGTAAGGTCTGATTTTGGCGTATGCTGAGATTGGATTTTTTTGTTGTTTTATAAAATATAGCATTTTTGAGTGGAGCAAAGGAGCGTTTGTTCCACTTTTTATTCATGACAATAGAATGTACGCTCTGCGAGCATTCTATTGTCTGTCACAGGAATGTCAAAAAGCCGTCCGAAAGAAAATAGCTTCTATTCGGACGGCTTTTTATATTAATGATATCTGTTATGAAAATGCCTGTAATTCATACAAGCTGCTTTTACCGAACCGTCCATGCTTCTGCACAGATCGGTGTGTCAGCATTGACAGTAATGGTTCCGCAGGTACGGTCATCAGGCAACTCCCAGTAGGCAATGACGGTATCCTGTTTAGCAGAAAGCTCCAGAATGCCGCGGTCAGCAATCAGATGAAGCTCTGTTAAGCCGGCAGGAAGCTGGGTGGCTTTATCTGCACATGTAAAGATACCGGTTGCTGCATCATAGGCGCAGACATTTCCTAAAATGGAGAAGGAAACTTTGCCGGTGCTGCCAAGGGATACGTCAATGCCAACTGCTGCAGGAGAAGTCAGCTCTGCCTGGCAGGATGTGGTGTCAGCTGCGTGGAAGAGTGTGTTCGCTGCTTTTTTTGCATCAAACCATTCATGAACAGGATGCTGTGCAAGAATCCATTCACCATCCTGCTTGATCAGCTCAAGTTCACGGGGCAACGTCAGCATGCCGGTATAGAGACGTTCCGGATTCTGGGTGCGCAGCCACTGAATCAGTACGATGCGGTCAGGTGCGTTATTATAGGTTTGTCCGGCATAAGCGAGTTCTGTATAGGAAGCACGTTTGCCGGCGCTGTAGTTGGTAAAGCGGAAGCCGTCAAAATCGCCGATAAAGTATTCACTGGAAGCAGTATAGAAAATCCATTTTTCAGTGCCGTCCGGCGTAGAAATCGGGCGCAGATCGGGACATTCGTTGGCAGTTTCAAAAGTCAGTTGCTGAGTGATCTCCCAGTGGAGCATATCTGTGGAACGAAGGATGGCATATTCCGTGCCTTTTAAGTAAAGGGACATGATAAATGCTTTGGATTTTTCGTGCCAGTAAACCTTGGGGTCACGGTTGTCTGTTTTGAGAAACGGAACAACTGCTCCCGGAAGCTTCTGCAGAGTGAGACCATGATCGGTGCTGTATGCTGTGTGCTGGGTGTAGTCTTTTCCCTCGCTGCAGGCGCTGTCATGGCTGCCGCCGGCTGCGGTATAGAAGAACAGGAGTGCATCCTTGGGAAGGCTTCGATAGAGGTTGCTGTCAGCAGCTGCCTGAATTTCATCCCTGTGCTCGTTTGTCAGACCGCAGCCGGAGAAGATGGTTCCCTCTTCATCCGGAAGCATGGCAACAGGAAGCCGTGTCCAGTGGAGCAGGTCGGTACTGGTGGCATGTCCCCAGCTCATATTGTTCCAATTGACACCGAAGGGATTGTGCTGATAATATAAGTGATAGGTTCCATTGTCGTAAACAAGACCATTTGGATCGTTGATCCAGCCTGCGTTGGCTGTAAAGTGGACAGCCGGATGCACTTCGCTGGAGACAGGAAGATCGTCAGTCTGAGTAACTGCGTCTTCAAAACCTGCAGGAAACTCTGCAGACAGGGTCAGCGTGCGTCCCATCCATTCAGAAACCGGCAGAGGGGAAAGATATTCGTAGGAATAGGTTCCGTTGTCTGCAGCGGCTTCTCCGAAAGGAAAATAAACACATAAAAGAAGCTTTTCGCCGTCAAAAAGTTTCAGGACCCTGGTATCTTTCGGGTGGGATACAACCGGAAGACAGAGAAAAGGATGCTTAATTGTAAGCTGCATATGGAAATCCTCCAATTTTTTTCTTCATCATAAAATGAATGGCGGAAAAAAGTCAATATGGGAAGTGTGGAAAGTACTGTGGGATATCACAGAAAATTGTGAAATAGAAAAGAAGGGTAGAAAACAGGATGAAAACAAAAGGCAAATCCGGTGTTATGGATATGACGCAGGGAAATATGGCGATGCTGATCTTAAGCTTTGCATTGCCGTTGATGTTGGGAAATGTATTTCAACAGTTTTATACGGTGGCTGATACGGCCATTGTGGGAAAAATACTTGGAGTGGATGCGTTGGCAGCACTCGGCACTGTAGAGTCGATAAACTGGCTGGTTCTGGGGACCATTCAGGGAATCACCCAGGGCTTTGGCATCCTTGTTTCCCAGCAGTTTGGTGCTAAAAAAGAGGAGGCGCTTCAGGAAACCATTTTTCATGCGTCCTTTCTGGCAGTAGTGGCGGCGATTTTATTTACCGTTGGTATTCTGATCGGATTACCTGGTTTGGTCGGGATTTTACAGGTTCCTGTTGATATTCGCCCGATCTGTCTGGACTATTTGTATGTGCTCTTTGGCGGTATTCCGCTGATGATGCTCTATAATTTTACTGCGGCTATGCTGCGGGCGTTTGGAGACAGTAAAACACCTCTGACAGCATGTGTTATCGCAGCGCTGTTTAATATTGCGCTGGATTTATATTTTATCCTGGAGCTTGGCTGGGGCGTAAAGGGTGCAGCGCTTGCAACCGTGATCGCCCAGACCCTTGCTTCTGCATATTGTCTGTGGAAGCTGTGCCGGATCGAGGTGCTTGCAGAAAAAAGGAAGGCCGCCAAATGGAGACTTCATGCCGGACTTTGCGGGAAACTGATCTATCTTGGACTACCGATGGCATTTCAGAACCTTGTGATCGCCATTGGAGGCATGATCGTGCAGACTGTGGTAAACAGCTTCGGCGTTGCATTTATCGCAGGCTACACGGCGACGTGCAAGCTTTATGGTATCCTTGAGGTGGCAGCGACCTCCTATGGCTTTGCAATGGTTACCTACACGGGTCAGAACCTCGGTGCGGGAAAAACAGACAGGATCAAGGAGGGAACCAGAATCGGTGTTTTGATCGGTGTGCTGACTTCCTTTGTCATTACCGGACTGATGTTTCTGTTCGGACGAAATATTCTGGGACTTTTCATCTCTTCAGATGCAGCCCAGGGCAGTCAGGCTGCGGTGGTTGCATGGCGCTTTTTGCGGATTATGAGCAGCTTCTTATGGGTACTGTATATTTTACATATCGTCCGCAGCGTGATCCAGGGAATGGGAAATACCGTGATTCCGCTTGTATCCGGAATTTTTGAATTTATCATGAGAACCGGTGCGACGCTGATTTTACCAGTGCTTTTTGGAGAAAATGGAATTTTATTCGCAGAGGTGCTGGCATGGATGGGCGCCGATCTTGTGCTGATTCCGGGATACCTTTATATGCGAAAAAAGCTGCTTTCGGGCAGATCGGACCAAGGTGATGTTCAAAGCGCAGTTTGAAGTTCTGAGAAAGAGAAAAACCAGCCCTACGGCGGGAGGTTCTGACAGGAAGCTCCTGTGCCGCAGGGCTGGTTTTTTTCAGCATCGGTTCTGCTGGTAGTAGCTTAAGAAGTCCGCAATTTTGTCCGCAGATTCCTTAAGTACCTCGATCCGGGGCAGATATACGACCCGGAAGTGGTCAGGCTGCTCCCAGTGGAAGCCTCCGCCATGGATGAGCAGGATTTTTTTGTCGCGCAGAAGATCGAGGGCAAACTGTTCGTCGTTGGTGATATGGAACTTTTTGACGTCGAGCTTCGGGAACATGTAAAAGGCTGCTTTCGGTTTTACAACGCTCAGTCCGGGAATGTCCTTTAATGCCTGATAAATGCACTCACGCTGCTCATAAATCCGTCCGCCAGGCGTTAAATAATTGCTGACGCTCTGGTAGCCGCCGAGGGCAGTCTGGACGATGGACTGCGCGGGAACATTGGAGCACAGGCGCATATTAGAGAGCATGCGGATGCCTTCGATATAGTCCTGCGCGATGGCTTTGTTGCCGCTTAAAATCATCCATCCAATTCGAAAGCCTGCGATCATGTGGGACTTGGACAGACCGCTGAAGGTGACACAGAACAGATCGGGAGCCAGGGATGCGATGGAAATATGCTCGCCGCCGTCCATGACCAGTCGGTCATAAATTTCATCGGAAAAGATGATCAGATGGTGCTGACGCGCGATTTCCACGATTCCTTCCAGAACTTCCTTCGGATAAAGCGCGCCGGTCGGATTGTTGGGATTGATGATGACGATCGCTTTCGTGTGGCGCGTGATCTTTTTTCGAATGTCGGCAAGGTCAGGATACCAGTCTGCCTGCTCGTCGCAGAGATAATGGACGGCTTTGCCGCCTGCAAGCGTTGCGCAGGCAGTCCAGAGCGGGTAGTCGGGGGAAGGGATCAGGATTTCATCCCCGTCGTCCAGCAGGGCGGACATGCTTAAATTGATCAGCTCGCTGACACCGTTTCCCGTGTAGATATCCTCGATGGTGACGTTGGGGATATTTTTTAGCTGTGCATACTGCATGATTGCTTTGCGGGCTGCAAACAGTCCCTTAGCGGGAGAATAGCCTTCGCATTCCGTCAGCTGCTGGCGCATGTCGTAAATGACTTCATCGGGAGTGCGGAAGCCGAAGGGGGCGGGATTGCCGATGTTCAATTTTAAAATCTGAACGCCGGAGGATTCCATCCGTTCCGCTTCATCGACAACCGGACCGCGGACATCGTAAAGAACATTGTTCAATTTGGAAGACTTTTTAAACAGCGTCGGCTGGGAAGCAGACGGAACGGAAAAGTCTGAACCGTCCTGACGGGAAGAAGATTTCTTCTGAACCGAATCGGAACGTTTGGAGAATGCAGAAGATTGAACTGAACCTGCGGCGGAGGAACCGTTGACCGTGTCTGGATGAGTACAAAAATTGAACTCGCTCGAAAGCTTCGTACCGCCTGAGTTCAATTTTTCTGAACTGAAATCCTGTGCAGAACCGGTGCGCCCTGCCAGCCAGTCTGCATCGACCTGGAGGGCATCTGCAAGAAACTGCAGGATCTCAGCGCGGGGCATGGTTTTGCCGTTGACATACTGGCTGATGTGGCTTTTGCCGAGCTTTAAATTCTGTTCTTCCGCGAGATGTAAAAGATCAATCGGTTTCATTTGCTGCTGATTCATGGATTCCTTTAAACGGGATGCAAAAAGTTCATAGGCTATGTTTGACATAGAAGGCTCCTTTCCTACAAACAATAGAATGCACGCTCTGCGAGCATTCTATTGTCATGAATGATGCTTGAACATAGAGTTCAAATTATGAATATAAGTTTAAAAATAAAAAGCAATTTAAATTGAATAAAAGTTCAAAAAACAGAATACGGAATGATCCATAAAAACCGGATACTGTTGAATTGAATTATAACATAAAATTGAAATGGTTCAAGATAAAAAGCGAAAGTTAAAAATTAAACAAAGGGAACATTCGCAGAAAGATTTGCAGGCAAAAAGTCTTTGCCTTTTGGAATGAAATTTGTTACAATACTAACGATATCAGGTAAACAAAATTTGCTGTAAGAAAGTAATACAGCCGGAAAATCTGCCGGTGTCTTTTGAAGAAGACAGGTAAGTCTCTCCGAAGGGAGCCGAGCGGCAGAAAGACGGAAACGATCGTAACAATTATCGTGATGATCCTTATCAGAATAAGGATAAACCATGGTGGTCACAGGACGATCCGGATCATGAAGAAAAGAATTGCCAGGAAGGGAATTTGTCTTTCAAAAAGACAGGTTCCCTTTTGTTGTGCGAAATTTCGACGATAGAGCAGGTGCAGTTGAACGAAACCGGTGCAGCGGCGGTACGGCAGTTTTTGACATCAGAATAGATTGCAGACAGGAATAAAGTGATGATAAAGGGAAGTAGACTGGGATTTTCCTATTTCTGGGACGGGGAGAGCATTCCGGTATTTGAACAAGCGAATATAGAGCTGAAAGAGGGCGAATGGACGGCGATCCTTGGATGCAACGGCTGCGGAAAGTCCACGCTTGTGCGTCTGATGAATGGATTGCTGCCGCTTCAGAACGGTAATCTTTCTGTAAACGGTATAAATGCAGGAAATCCTGCAAATAAATGGGAACTGTGCAAGATATGTGGCATGGTATTCCAGAATCCGGATAATCAGTTTGTTTCTTCTGTGTTGGAAGAGGATATCGCTTTTGGTCTGGAAAACGCTCAGGTTCCGGAACGGGAGGTTACATCGAAAGTGAAAGCTGCGCTGGAACTGGTCGGGCTGGAAGGGTATGAAAAGCGTTCTCCGTCGAGCTTGTCCGGTGGGCAGAAACAGCGGGCTGCGCTGGCGGGGGTGCTGGCGTTGAACCCGGAGATCCTGATCTTTGACGAGGCGACTTCCATGCTGGACCCGAAAGGACGCCGGGAAGTACTGGCAGAGATGAAAAAGCTGCGCGATTGTGGAAAAACAGTTGTTATGATCACCCATGATGTGGAAGAGGCTGTGTTGGCAGATCAGGTGATTTTGATGGGATGTCCCAATGGACAGAAGAATCCGAATACCGTCCTTGCACAGGGGAGTGTGCGGGAAATTCTGACGGACAGCAGACTGTTGATACAGGCGGGAATTGTACCGCCCATGGCAGTTCGGATGTATGAAGATTTAAAACTGGCGGGAATTGAACTGAACCGATGCCCGCTGACGAAAGAGGAGCTGGCAGAAGCGCTATGCAGATGGAAGTCAGAAAATTAACAGTTGGATATGGGGCAGCCTGGGTGCTGGATCAGGTCAGCCTGCAAATCGGGGCAGGGGAGTTTGTCGGGATCGTCGGGTGCACCGGCTGCGGCAAAACCACGCTGTTAAAGGCGATGGCTGGACTGTTGGAGGTGCAGGACGGAGAAATTCTGCTGGACGGGGAAAATATTTTTTCCAGACGATTCGATCGGGCAGTTCTGCGCAGAAAAGTAGGAATGGTATTTCAGTATCCGGAATATCAGCTTTTCGCACAAACCGTGGAGAAGGATGTGGGCTTCGGACTGAAATACAGCAGACTTAGCCGGGAGGAAAAACAGGAACGCGTCAGATGGGCGCTGGAGCAGATGGGATTTTCCTATGAAGAAATCAAAGATCAGTCGCCGCTTTCTTTATCCGGCGGAGAAAAGCGCAGAGTGGCGATCGCCGGTGTTCTGGCGACAAAGCCGGAGCTTCTGATGCTGGATGAGCCGCTTGCCGGACTGGATCCGATGGCGCGGGAGATGTTTCTGGAATTTCTGGAAGGGCTGACAGGGCAGGGCGTATCAGTTGTAATGGTGTCCCACAATGTAGACGCACTGGCACAGCATGCTGCACGGATCATTGGAATGAAGCAGGGCAAAATTGTAATGGATGGAAGCTGTCAGGAGGTATTGGGAGACAGCAGGGCGCTTCGGATGATCGGACTGCTCGGCAGCGAAGCAGCGCAGACAGCGGAGCTTTTGCGGGCAAACGGTGTGCTGCCGGGCAGCGGGCTTCCCGTTACTTATGAGGCGCTGCGGGACGAGATTATCGGTGCGTTGACTGGGGAAAAAGGAGAAAACAGATGATGCAGATGCCGATGGGGCAGTATCGCCCCGGAAATACATTTTTTCATCGGGCAGATGCGAAAGGAAAGCTGCTGGGGCTGTGCCTGGTGATTGCAGCGGTGATCGTGTCCAAAGGGCTGATTGGCTGTATCGCCGCGGCGGCAGCGGCGCTGACGGTATCGTATTTGGCAGGGATATCCCTGCGGGAGCAGATAAAACAACAAAAAGGGATGTGTCGGTTTTTAGCAGTGATCTTTTTGATGAATGCGTTTTTTTACAGCGGGGAGCATTGCATCTGGAGCTGGTGGATTTTTCGGCTGAGCCGGGAGGGATTCCGGCAGGGGGCGATGGTGGTCGTTCACCTGATATTGATTTTAGTTTTCTGCATGGTGCTGACGATCACGACAGAGCCGATGGAAATCACACATGGGCTGGAGGAGCTGCTTTCACCGCTTTCGAAGGTCGGTGTTCCGACGGAAGAAATCGCGATGATTCTGGGGGTTGCAATGCAGTTTATCCCGGTGCTGGGAGAGGAAGCGGAGACAATCCGGATGGCGCAGACTGCACGAGGGGCTCGGTTTGAAAGCAAAAAGCTGACAGAGCGTGCGGCGAGCTTTCTGCCGTTGGTCATTCCGGTGTTTCTGGCAGCGTTTCGTCGGGCGGATGAACTGGCGTGTGCGATGGAGGCGAGAGGTTATCGCGGGCCGGGGCGGCGAACAAAGAAGAAAAAATCACTGCCAAACCGCAACGGGAATGTGGCGATTGCAGCGAGTGCGATTTTTTTGGTTATGCAGGTATTCCTGCAAAAATAGAAAATAATGCATGAAAAATCCCATGATGAAATGCAAATCAGAGGGATGAAATCGAAATGAAAAATTACCGCAGCGCAGTCTGAAAAAAGATGAGGGACTGCGTCGTGTGTAATAGATATTTTTTTCAAGGAGGAGAAATGTTATGTCTCAAATGTCTCAGGTAAAACGCGCAATGATTACGGCTGTATGTATTGCGCTGTGTGTGGTGCTGCCGATGGCGTTCCATTCCATTCAGAATGCAGGGGCGATTTTTTGCCCGATGCATATTCCGGTACTGCTTTGCGGTCTGCTGGTGGGCTGGCCTTATGGTCTGCTGTGCGGCCTGGCAGGTCCGCTGTTATCCAGCCTGCTGACCGGTATGCCTGCGATGGGTTATCTGCCCTGCATGATGGTGGAGCTTGGCGCGTATGGCCTGCTTTGCGGTCTGTTCATGAAATTTGTGCGCACCGGAAAAATTTATGCGGATCTGTACATCAGCCTTGTTTGTGGTCTGTTGATCGGTCGTGTGATCGCCGGTCTCTTTAGAGCACTGATCTTTTCGCCGGGAAGCTATTCCCTGGCAGCATGGGCAACCGGATATTTTGTAACCTGTCTGCCCGGTCTGGTGATTCAGCTTGTTTTGGTTCCGAGTATCGTATTTGCGCTGATGAAAGCTAGACTCGTGCCGATGCGCTATCCTGCAAAGCACTGAATATTGAAACAGAAATAAAATGTCATGTGGTTCCCCCAAATGTCAGACACTGCATTGTCCAGAAAATATGAACGAATTTAGAATATTTTTCGTTTGGTTTGCTGATATAGTTGTGGAAGTGCGGAAAAAATAATGTTACAATAATACTGGTTTAAGAGTGACAAAAACGGGGGGGACCAACCAGCGAATGAAAAAAAATACAACGAAAGTGATCAAAGAAGCGAACAAATATCTGGTAATGCAGTGCATACAGGCCTTTGAGCCTGTTACGCTGGAAAAAATTGCGGAAAAGACACTGCTGAGTCGTCCTACGATCCTGGAGATCATCAATTCTTTTAAAGAAGAAGGAATTGTAGTAAACGGCGGTTTTCGGGAATCGACAGGAGGACGGCCTCCGCAGTTGCTGTGCATAAATGGAGATTCTGCGTATGCGATTGGAATTGATTTTGAATTTCCGACAATCCGGATCGCACTTGCGAATGCCAAACGTGAAATTGTTGGCAGGCGGAAAATCCTGTTTAAGATAGATACGCAGGCAAAAGAGGTTTTGGCGCGGATGCTCAGGGAGCTTGAGCATCTGCTGGAAGAATTTTCCTCTGTGCGGCCCAGGATCGTCGGGATCGGTGTCGGGATTTGCGGAACGATTCGAAAGACAGAAGGCAGATCCCTGCACATCACGAGAATCCGGGGCTGGGAGCATGTTGAATTGCAGCGGATTCTGCAGGAAAAATTTCATCTTCCGGTTTATGTAAATAATGACGTGCATTTACTGGCGCTTGTAGAAAAGAAGAAGTATATGCGGGAGGACAATTCGGATTTTGTTTATATTGGAATCCGTTCCGGCATAGGCAGTGCATACATGTATCAGAATAAACTGATGGATGGGGTACAGGGCAATGCCGGTTATATCGGGCATACTGTATTGAATGCAGAAGGTCCGATGTGTGTCTGCGGCAATCGCGGGTGTCTGGATGCCTATGCAGGAGAACTGGCATTGAATCGCAGGTATCAGGAACTGACAAATAGTGAAAACGAGTCGTATTATACAATGCGGGATTTTATGAAGCTGTCCCGAAATGGGGATGCAGTCAGCCAGAAAATTTTAAAGGATGCTGCTTTTTATCTCGGGATCACGATTTCGAACCTGATCAAGATACTGGAACCAAAAATGGTGCTGATTGCAAGCTGTGAGCCGTTAAAGGGGACAACATATTGGAATATCATGGAAGAAACCATAAAAAAATATCACATCAACGAGATGGAAACGAAGCTGGAGCTGAGAGAGGCACAGCTTTTAGAGGATGACTATGCATTGGGAGCATGCTGTTATGTTTTCGAATATTTATTTGAAACGCCGCGTTTGTCCCTGGCAATCTTGTGAGGCACAACAATAGAATGCACGCTCTGCGAGCATTCTATTGTCATGAATAAAAAAAGAAAAGCTGTCCTGTGATGAAAAGCGGATCACAGGACAGCTTTTTTATCGCAAAGAAAATCCGGCTTCTGTAGGATAAAAAAACGTTTTGCAGGATGGCCAGGTTTTTGAAAGGCTGGTGCTGCAGGCTTAGTCAATCTTTCCGGCACCAAATTCAGGGAAATCCGAAATCGTGCGTTCGAAGCCTCCGCAGACGTTAGTTGCGCTGACGACGAAAAGAGGCAGCTTTTCATAGCCTTCGTTTATGCACTCGAAGGAGCCGTCGGTTTTGAAACAGGAAACCACGTCTTCTAAGGCGCGGACGGCGAGAGCGGGATTTTGCTGTGCAAGACACCAGATCATCCAGCCGGAGGCAGTTGCCCAGTAAGCACCGTTCTGGTAGGTCTCAGGTTCGACATTGATCAGCAGGCGCTCCCAGTATTGTCCTTTTAAGAGGTGGCGAACCTGACCGCGGTAGACGCAGGCATCATAATTTTTTCCCAGAAAAGAGAGAACCGCCTGTTTTTCGTCCGTAGAGCAGGGAAAGCCGATGTAAAGCATGTACGCCATGCCCCAGATGTCGTACTGATGGCAGTCTTTTGTTGCGGCATAAAAAGCGCCGGCAGCAGGATCAAACAGCAGGGAAAGGGAGCGCTCGACAGATTCGGCAGCTTCTGCGAAGTGGTCCGGATTTCCGACACCGTAGGTTTTGCACATGTGTTCCATCATGCGGCAGGCGCGCCAGTAGAGCAGGGATTCCATGTAAAGCGTGCCGGTTTTGCCGATGGTATCGGTGAAGCCGTAAGGAGAATGGGGTTTCTGAACGTCATTGTAGACCAGACCGTTTTCGTCGATGGGCAGCAGGAACAATCCCTGCTCGAGATCGGCCTCCCATTCGGTAAACAGAGGCAGAAAGGTTTCCGGATCCATCCGTCTGGAAAGGCTGTCTACGGTGAAAATCAAAA
>OJRB01000980.1_pt1 | contig 15334 bp, 13 predicted proteins | sample 1599061 | NCBI WGS metagenome assembly OJRB01 (sample SAMN03922522, study PRJEB24848) | human gut metagenome | isolation source: stool sample | host: Homo sapiens | place: Germany | collected 2010-02 | reverse complement strand
ATAGTGCAAAATCTATAATTACATTTCGTCAGGAAGCAATTCTTTGTGAAAATAGCAAAAAGAGATTCCAATAAACACCAACAAGAGGAGGACATTATGTCAGAAGAGAGAAGAAGACGGACGATCGTAATCGGTCATAAGAATCCGGATACCGATTCTATCTGTTCCGCAATCTGCTACGCAGCATTAAAATCCAAAATCACCGGAAAAGAGTATGTGGCAGGCCGTGCCGGTCATGTCAACGAGGAGACACAGTATGTGCTGAACTACTTTAACGTAGAGGCTCCGCAGCTGGTAGAGAGCGTAAAAACCCAGGTTAAGGATATTGAGATTCGCGCGACTAAGGGCGTAGAACGCAACATTTCCTTAAAGAAGGCATGGAACCTGATGCAGGACGCTCATGTTGTAACCCTGCCGGCAGTCAGTGAGAAAGGCGTACTGGAAGGTCTGATCACGGTTGGTGATATCACCAAATCCTACATGAACGTGTTAGACAGCAGCATTCTGTCCAAAGCGCACACCCAGTACAAGAACATTCTGGAGACCCTGGAGGGCGCTATGGTTGTGGGCGATGAGAACGATTACTTCGATCAGGGTAAGGTTCTGATTGCGGCAGCAAACCCGGACATGATGGAGTACTACATTTCCGAGCATGACCTGGTTATTCTGGGCAACCGCTACGAGTCCCAGCTGTGTGCCATCGAGATGGAGGCAGACTGCATCATTGTCTGTGAGGGCGCCGCAGTTTCCATGACCATCCGCAAGCTGGCTCAGGAGCATGGCTGCACCGTTATGACTACTCCGTACGATGCTTACACTGCAGCACGTCTCATCAACCAGAGTATGCCGATTGGTCACTTCATGAAGACCGAAGACCTTATCACCTTTGAGGACAGCGACTGCATCGATGATGTGAAAGAGGTTATGGCAAGCAAGCGTCACCGTGATTTCCCGGTTCTGGATAAGGACGGCAAATACCTGGGCATGATCTCCCGCAGAAACTTACTGGGCGCAAAGGGAAAGCAGATCATCCTGGTAGACCATAATGAGAAGAACCAGGCGGTAGACGGTCTTGAGAACGCAGACATTCAGGAAATCATTGACCATCATAAGCTGGGTACGGTTGAGACCATTTCTCCGGTATTTTTCCGCAACCAGCCGGTTGGATGTACTGCAACCATCGTATATCAGATGTACCATGAGAATAATGTAGAGATTGATAAGGCTACCGCAGGCATGCTGTGCAGCGCGATCATCTCCGATACCCTGTTATTCCGCTCTCCGACCTGCACCCCGATTGATAAAATGGCAGCTACCGAGCTGGCAAAGATCGCTGAGATTGACATGGACCGTTACGCGGCAGATATGTTCTCTGCAGGCAGCAACCTGCGCGGCAAGAGCAATGACGAGATTTTCTATCAGGATTTCAAGCTGTTCAACTCCGGCAAGACCAGCTACGGCGTAGGCCAGATCAGCTCCCTGAACGCAGATGAGCTGGTAGAGTTAAAAGAGCGTCTGCTTCCGTTCTTAAAGAAGCCACATGAGGAGCACGGCGTGGATATGATCTTCTTTATGCTGACTAATATCCTGACCGAGTCCACCTCCCTGCTCTGCGAGGGTGAAGGCGCTGAGGATCTGATTCGTACTGCATTCCATATGGAGGCGGCCGGTGAGAACGATGAGGCCAATGTGGTAGAACTTCCGGGTGTGGTATCCAGAAAGAAACAGCTGATCCCGTCCATCATGATTGCCTGCGAGAACTAAGAGGAGAAAAATATGGGAAAACAGAGCTGGCGGGGCGGCAACATGCTGTACCCGGTACCGGCCGTGATGGTAAGCTGCGCACGGCCCGGTGAAAAGCCAAATATCATAACGGTAGCCTGGGCCGGAACCGTCTGCTCTGCCCCGGCTATGCTTTCTATTTCCGTGCGGAAAGAGCGCTATTCTTACGACATCATCAAAGAGACCGGCGAATTCGTGGTCAATCTGGTGACAAAGGATCTGGTGTTTGCCACCGACTACTGCGGCGTAAAATCCGGCCGTGATACAGATAAGTTCCAGGAGATGAAGCTGACACCGCTTCCATCTCAACATATCAGCGCACCGGGCATTGCGGAGAGTCCGTTAAACCTGGAGTGTAAAGTGAAGCAGGTGGTGGAGCTTGGAAGCCATGACATGTTCATTGCGGAGATTCTGGGCGTAACGGTGGATGACCGTTACATGGATGAGAAGGGGACCTTCCATTTAAATGATGCAAAGCTGGTCAGCTACTCCCATGGAACGTATTTTGAACTGGGAGAGAAGATCGGAACCTTTGGATATTCGGTACGGAAAGACAGCAAAAAAAACGGCAATGGAAAATTAGCCGGAAGGATGAATGACAAAAAGAACCAGAAAGATAGCAGCAAACCTTCAGAAACAGCGAAGCACACACGGAGGAAAGCAAAATGAAATTAAACATTACATTGGTAGGCATGCCGGCATCCGGTAAGAGTACCATCGGCGTTCTGCTGGCAAAACGTCTTGGCTATTCATTTGTAGATGTGGATATCGTGATTCAGGAAAAGACGGGTCAGCTCTTAAAAGAAATCATCGCGGAGCGCGGTACCGATGGCTTTTTAAAGGTTGAGGAAGATATTAACGCTGAACTGGAGACAGAGCGTTCCGTGATTGCTCCGGGCGGCAGTGTGATCTACGGCCCGAAGGCCATGGAACACCTGCATGAGATCAGCACTGTCGTGTACTTAAAGCTGAGCTATGAGGACGTAAAGCAGCGCCTTGGCGACTTAAAAGACCGCGGAGTAGCCTTAAAGGACGGCATGACCCTGTTGGATCTCTACAATGAGCGCGTGCCGCTTTATGAAAAGTATGCGGACGTGACCATTGACGAGACCGGAAAGACACTGGGCACCTGTGTAGACGAACTCCGTAAGATCATGGAACAGCGGATGGAGAACGGCGAGCTGGCTAGATAATAAATTTACTCCAGCATTCGGACAGCCGTTCCAGGGAAAAAGCCGCGTTTGCGGGACTGGTGGAAGGACAGAGCGCAGCCGGGCGCCCGGTAACCGGTTCGCAGTAGCGTTCGTAAAGCCGGAATGCGGTGCCGCCGTTGGCAATAATTGTCTGGATATCGGCTGCTTTTAAAATCCGGCTGATGTCTGCGGGAACCGCATTTTTAATACTGCTGTCACTGGATCCTTTGATATCACAGGATGCGATGACATCCCAGAGAGCAAGACCATGTGTGAGAAGCATGGTCTTTTTTTCATCTATGGACTGGGGAACCGGAACATCCAGAAGCTGAGCCATGAGCTTCCAGAAACGGTTCTGCGGATGACCGTAGTAGAACTGGATCTCCCGGGATTTTACGGAAGGGAAGCTTCCGAGGATCAGAATGCGGGAGTGTTCATCAAAGACCGGCTCAAAGGTGTGCTGGACGTGGGTGTAGCCTGGTGGAAGCGGAGTCATATTTGGATTCATGAAAACCTTCTTTCTGCGGGAACTTTCACTCAGAAAACCCGCTGTGGTTTGTGTATTGCAGGAACTGTAACGTCTGCCCTTAACTGTATGCTTTTTCCACCGGGAAGTCAATATCATAGGTTTGAAGCCGTACAGGCTTCTTTTTTTTCGTCGGATCCTGTGTTATACTCATATGTAAAAATGATGTTCATGCAGCGCATGAATAAGAAAAACGGTACTGACATTGTGTGTGAACAGTAACAAAAAACGGATTGGAAAAGGGGCTTGGAGTCATGGAACAGGATGAGAAACAGACGGCGGTGGCAGAACTTCTGGAAGATTTTTCAGAGGAACACCTCTGGGCGTGCATCGTGGCGTTTCAGGGAGAGCCGCTTCGGACCATGTCCGGGCTTCCGTATTCCTACACATTAAAGGAAGGAAAACATGGCGGCCTTACAAAGGAACTCTGGGTGGACCGGCGGGAGAACAGCAAGTCCATCACCTGGAGCTCAGTCCGGATGGCGTTCCAGAATGTGCTGAAGATGAAGGAAAGCCTTTCGGAAGGTGAAAAGCCCTATGTGAAGCGGCCAAAAGCAGTGGGAGACATCCGTGGAATATCCTATATTTATCCGCTGTTTGACCAGTTCGGCCTGATTGAGACAGACCCGGACAAAAATGGAAAAAACGGAATACAGCTGTGTCTGCAGCTGGAAGAAGCGTCTGTGCACAACGAAGCAGAAGCAAATACAGAAGGTGAGACAACATGAACTTAAAGGAACAGCAGTATGTATGTACCCTGGCGCGTTGCCAGAGCCTTTCCCGGGCGGCGGAGGAGCTTTTTATCTCTCCCTCGGCGCTGAGTGTCTATATCAGCAATCTGGAAAAATATCTGGGCGTCCGCCTGTTTGAGCGCACGGGAAGGGGCAAGGCATTTGTCCTGACTTCCATCGGGGAAGAGTACGTGGTGCGGGCGGAGAAAATGCTGGAGCTGAAGGCTGAGTTTGACGGGCTGGTGGAGAATGAACTGCATAAAAGCCATCCGGCTATCCGTGTGGGGATCCAGCAGCGCAGGGCGATTTCTGTGGTTCCGGAGGCGCTCCGGCGTTTTATGGAACGCTACCCGGACGTGGATGTGATCTTCCGGGACGGCACTCTGGGAGACCTGACTCGTATGTACCGGGAGGGAAATGTAGACTTTATGATTTCCATTTTCCGGGATGAACTGCCGGATGCCGTATATCAAGAGATTGCGATGGAGCAGGTGCTTGTGGCGCTGCCGGATACCCATCCGGCCATCCAGTATGCCTATTCGGTGGAGGGCGACCGGTTTTTGCATCTGGATATGCGCCATCTGGACCGGGAGACCTTTATCGTTCCGATGCAGGATCAGAGCATGCGCAGGACCGCAAACCATATCCTGGAGCAGGCCCATATCCGGCCTGGGCAGATTGTGGAGATTGGCCACTTCGACGTGATCATGAGCATGGTGAATCAGGGGCTGGGAATCGGGTTTAACCGTCTGGGCTATATTCAGGATATGCAGAAGTTTGACCATGTGCGGTATTTCCTGATTGACCGGGAGGCGTATCAGTCCAGTCTGGTGCTGGTTTATCGGAAGGGCCATGTGATCTCGGACTGCGAACAATATCTGATGGACATTATGATTGATATTCTGCACGACAAATATTGACTTTATTTGACAAATAATTCAAAAAATTTAAAACTGCTTTAAGAAAAACAAAATGGAAAAAAGCCACTATAACTGTTATACTTTAAAACAATAAGTTTAACAGGAGGTGGCTTTTGGTATGAGTACCAAGAAAAAGTTTCGAGTACCGCACAGCTTTGTGATCGTATTTTCTATTATCATCGCTGCTGTGCTCTTAACCTGGATCATTCCGGCCGGTGAGTATGCCCGCGTGGAAAATGCGGATGGCATCAAGGTCATTGATCCGACCCAGTTTAACTACATTGCGAGAACTCCGGTCAATCCGCTGCTGATCCCGATGTACATTGTTAAGGCATTCATCAAACGTGTGGATATCATGCTGGTTATCTTATTCTCCGGCGGCGCGTTCCACATGCTGACCCAGTCCGGCGCACTGCAGGCAGTGATCGCAAAGCTGGCAAAGAAATTCTCCAACAACCTGTATGTGTTCATTCCGATCCTGACCCTGATGTTTGGTCTGATCTGTACCACCCAGGCTGTAAACATGTTCATTGCGTTTGCTCCGGTTATGGTAATGCTGGCGCTGGCAATCGGACTTGACTCCATCACGGGTGCTGCCATCATCCTGCTTGGCGGCGCGATTGGATTCTCCACCGGTACCTTAAATCCGAATACCACGGTTGTTGCGCAGAAAATCGCAGAGCTTCCGCTGTACTCCGGTATTGGATACCGCTGGGTATGTTTCGCGGTTTACTATGTCATCACCAATATCTTCCTGGTTCGCTATGCGTTAAAGATCAAAAAGGACCCGACCAAGAGCCCGATGTATGATCTGGATCAGAACAGTGAGCTTCGCGCAGGCGGCGGTCTGGAAGATTTCGGCACTATCGATACCCGCAAGGTATTAAACATCATTGCCCTGGTTGTTTCTCTGGGTGTAGTTATTTACGGAAGCATCAAGTTTGGCTGGGATATGCCGGAGATGGCAGCGATGTTCATCTGGCTGGCAATCGTAGTTGGCATCATTTCCGGATTTGATTCGGATACCATTTGCAAGAACTTCCTGGAAGGCTGCAAGAAGATGATGTCCGCTATGATCATCATCGGCCTGGCCCAGTCCATCAGCTCCATCATGTCTGACGGTAAGATCATTGATACCGTTGTGCATGGTCTGGCAGGCGGCCTTGGAAGCGTACCGACCCTGCTTCAGGCACCGGCGATGCTGATTGCGAACACCATCATCAACGTGTTCCTGACCTCCGGTTCCGGACAGGCAGCAGCTGTTATGCCAATCCTGGTTCCGCTTTCCGATCTGATCGGTGTGACCAGACAGACTGCGGTTCTGGCATTCAACTTTGGTGACGGCTTCTGTAACTACATTCTGCCGACCTCTACCGCACTGATGGGTATCATCAGTGCCTGCAACATCCCGTATGACCGCTGGATGCGTTTCATGTGGAAGATGTTTGCCATCTGGCTGGTTGGTGGAACCGTGCTGCTTGCCATTGCGCAGCTGATCAATTACGGACCAATGTAAGAGATGTTGATAAGGAGTAAAGAAAATGAGTGATAAAAAGTCTCTGTTTGAAGCCATTGACGCGCAGCGCGCTGAGCTGTGCTCCATGGCAGACCAGATTTTTGATAATCCGGAGTACGAGGGCGAAGAGGTATTTGCCAGCGGCCTTCTGACCGATTACCTGAAGAAAAACGGGTTTGAGGTAGAGATGGGTGTGGGCGGTTTTAAGACCGCGTTCCGCGCTACCTACAGTCATGGCGAGGGCGGACCGGTTCTTGGTATTCTCTGTGAGTACGATGCGCTCCGCAACCTGGGACACGGCTGCGGCCATCATATGCAGGGCCCGGGATGTCTGGGTGCCGCAGTAGCATTAAAGAATCTGGACACGGATAAGCCGTTCCAGCTTGTAGTATATGGAACCCCGGCCGAGGAGACCTTTGGCAGCAAGGTTCAGATGATTCAGAACGGCTGCTTTAAGGAGCTGGATGTGGCTTTCATGATGCATGGCGGTCCGAACACCTGCACCGATATCAAGTGCCTGGCTCAGAAGAGCTACAAGGTAACCTTCCACGGACACCGGGCCCATGCGGCACTGGCACCGGAGAAGGGCCGCAGCGCCTTTGATGCGATGCTTGCAGCATTCCAGGGCATTGAGTTTCTGCGTGAGCATGTGCCGGATGATGTGCGTATGCATTACTGCATGACCGAGCTTCCAGGCCCGGCCAACGTGGTTCCGGCTACCGCAAAGGGTGAGTTCTCCCTTCGTTCCTTCTCCAGAAAAGAGCTGGAAGAGGTCAGTGAGCGCTTCCAGGATATCATCAAGGGTGCAGCCCTGATCGCAGGTGTAACCTATGATATCGAGGAGGGAACCTTCTTCTACAACAAGATTCCGGTTCTGGCATTAAACAAGCTTCTGATGGACAATGCTGAGCTTGCGGGAGCACCGCAGCTGGCACCGCCCCGGGAGAAGACCGGCTCCACAGATTTCGGCAACGTAATGTACGAGATTCCGGGCTCCTGCATCCGTGTGGCATTCGTTCCGGAGGGAACGGCATCCCACTCCCAGGAGTTTGTAGATGCAGGTAAGAGCGAGAGCGCTCACAACTGCGTGATCTACGGCGCAAAGGCCATCGGTGGAGCCTGCTACGACCTGCTTACCAAAGAGGGCCTGTTAGATCAGGTAAAAGCAGAGTTTGCCGAAAACAAAAAGAAAAACCAGTAACAAAACAATCAATCAAAGAAAAGAAATGCAGCTGCATGGATTATAGTGAAAGAGACTATATTCGCGCAGCTGATGCAAAAGGAAGAGGGCTGACGCGGATGTCGGTCCTCTTTTGCTGTTCTATAAAATCAGCCGGAATCTGGGAAATTCAGGAGCGTTCCGGTACCGGGGATTTGTCTGGAATGGTGCAGCGCGGAAAGGAACAGAACCATGGATACAAACAAGACGAAGAAAAAATGGAAGGAACTGGGAATCGATGCCCTGTTTGATTTTGCGGGCGCGTTTTTGCAGGCAGTGGGCGTCTGGTGTTTTATTGAGCCGAGCCGCATCGCGCCGGGCGGGGTGTCCGGTATTGCATTGATGTTAAATCACCTGTTTGCGCTGCCCATCGGCGCGGTGAGCCTGGTGATCAACATTCCGCTGCTGCTTGCCGCCTGGTGCCTGTTAGACCGCTCCATGACCCTTAAAACCGTCCGAACCGTTATCTGGATGAGTGTGATCCAGGACCTGGTATCTATGGCCGGAATCTGGCAGTATGAGGGCGACCGGCTGATCTCCTGCGGGTTTGGCGGGATTTTCGTGGGAGTCGGCATGGCGCTGATCTTTATGCGAAACTCTACCACAGGAGGCGGGGATATCCTGGCAAAGCTTCTGCAGAAGCTCTGTCCCTATATGCAGACCGGTTATGCCATTATGCTGGTAGACTTTGTGATTGTGGGAGCTTCGGTTCTGGTGTTTGGTGAGATTGAGGCGGCACTGTATGGTATCATTTCCATTGTCTGCACGACACAGGCAGTGGATACGCTGCTCTATGGTATGAATAAGGGAAGCCTGATCACCATTCACTCAGAAAAGAATGAGGAGATTGCAAGGGAAATCATGGAGACCATGGACCGCGGTACTACGTTTTATAAGAGCATTGGCGGATACAGCGGAAAAGAGGGGCTGACTCTGACCTGTGCGGTGGACCGCAAACAGTTTCATGTGGTCAAAGAGATCATTGACCGGCATGACCCGAGGGCCTTTGTGATCGTGTCACCGACGAAAGAAACCTATGGAGAGGGATTTATCGGGGATTACCGGAAACTGTAGGAAGAAAAAAGGATTGAAATACAGAGAAGCCAGAAATGCTATCTTGCGTTCCTGGCTTCTCTATGTTATACTCTTACCCGTTGCAAAGCCCGCAAAAACAAGGTCTTAAAGGGCTCGCCGATTTCCGGCGTAAGGCTATATATCTTCGATATATACCTTCCGCGGCAGTCGCCAGATGTACATGCAAGCATGTTCGCCTGGCTCGTTGCTGCGCGAAAATGAATCGAGTGTTCGTGACCTTCCACTCGTAAAACAAAACTAAAGGAGAATTGAATATGAACAAACAGCGTAACCAATCAACAACTGGCCGCATTACCCAGGGAGCAGCCATTGCGGCTCTCTATGTGGCTCTGACCATGATCGTAGCACCGATCGCATTCGGCCCGGTCCAGTTCCGGATTTCTGAGGCACTTTGTGTGCTTCCGTACTTTTTGCCGAGCGCGGTACCAGGCGTGACCATCGGATGTTTTCTCGCCAATTTGCTCTGCGGAGCAGCACCTCTTGACGTAGTATTCGGCAGTATTGCAACCCTGATCGGAGCAGTCGGATCTTACTATCTTGGAAAGAAGAGCAAATGGCTGGTATGTGTTCCGCCGATTCTTGCCAACACCATCATCATTCCGTGGGTACTGCGCTACGCGTACGGCTCTACAGACCTGATCCCGTATGCCATGGTGACTGTAGGAATCGGAGAGATTCTGGCCATTGGCGTGCTGGGTAACATTTTGCTGCTGGCACTGGAGCGGAGTCACAGAGCGGTATTTGCGCAGTAAATATATTGCTATTTTCTACAGCATTTCCATGTAAGCCAGGAGCTGGTCTAACAGTCCAAGTCCGATCCAGATCAGGATCAGCAGGACGACGGCTCCCGCAATTAAAAATACGAGTTTGTAAAAGAGGTAGGCCCGGGCGAATTCTTTTCGTGCCGGGTCTTCTTCATACCTGGCTTTATGAAAAAGATAGAACCAGCCTACGATTGGCATGTTCATGCACATGAAGGTGTAAAACCAGGAGCGGACAGATGGCGTCCACCAGCGCTCACGTAAAGAGCGGCTGGTGCGGCGCTTTTTATGTGCCGGTTTGCCGGACTTCCGTGGCTCATGTTCTGCCTGAGACAGTTCGGAGACTGGGTAATTGCCGGAATTACCTGCGGGTGTATCCGGTTCATCTGTATCCGGCACCGTCAGATGAGGAAGCACCGCGGTTTCCTGGTCTGCGCGTTTTTCCAGCGCTGCCTGGATCTTTGCGGTGTCCACCGAAACTTCCTCTGTGTCCGGTGTCTGAGAAACGGTCACATTTTGTGTGAATTCCTGGTTCTGATCTTCTGATTCTGAATGAAGCTCTTTCATTTAGTCATCCCCTCCTGTCGTTGGTGCTGAGATCACAGACTGTGAAGAACCAGGACCAATGCCTGGATTTGCCGATGGCTGGGAAGTCCAGGTGTTCCAGCTTCGTTTTGCCTGGTTTAAGTAACTTCGTAAGGATTGCTGCTCCAGGCCAATCTGCTGCTGGTCGGCCGCCTGGGATGCCGCTTTGGCTTCTTCTTCTGCCTGTTTTGCGGCCTGCCATTCACTTTCCGTCGGCAGGGTGGCAATGCGGTCGATGGCTTTCTGGAGTCGTTCTTTGTAGGAAGCAGCTTCCTCGTAGGTCTCAACCAGGGAAAGCTTGTTGATGGCGTTCTGCACCAGGCTCTCCGCATCGGAGGACTGGTATTCCAGGTTCTCCACATCACGCAGGGCACTTAAGAAGGTGTTCTTGCGGGTCTGGATTTCCTGATTCTTTCTCGCCGTGATGGCATCTTCCTCTGCCTTTTTCTGGGCTTCCGCTTTTTCCTTTGCTTTCTGTGCTTCATACAGCGTAATGGTATCCTGCATCTCGCTAATGATCGGAGCGAATTCCTCGTTGCGTTTTGTCATGCGCTCCAGAAGTTCGGTGCGCTTGTCACTGCCGTCCATCAGGTTCAGCTTGGAGATGATGCTCTGGTACTGTTCTTTTACCCAATAGGTGTCCTCTACGGTTTCAATAGTCTTATCTTCAAATGCCGTTACCGCAGTTTCCAGATCTTCTTCCAGCTTGCGCTGCTCTTTATCATGGAGGCTCTGCTCGGCGCGCTCATGCAGGGTGGCGCTGAACAGATCGGTGATGCCGCTCTTAGAGTCGGTGGTCATTTCCACGGTGGCGGGCTGTTCCCAGTCTAACAGTTCTTTGCCCTCATGGATCTGGTCCATAACTTGTTTCCAGATCTTTCCGGCATAGGTCTTTCCGTAAATGCCCGGCATGGCCCGCGGAGTGTCGTAGCCGACCCAGACTGCAGTGGTGTAGTAGCGGGTGTAGCCGCAGAACCAGGTGTCTTTGCTGCTGTTGGTGGTGCCGGTTTTTCCGGCGGCAGGCATGCCATTTTCCAGTGCCAGGCCATAACCGGTTCCGTAGGCTTCCGTGAGTGTTCCCTTTAAGATGTCGGTGAGCATGTAAGCGGAATCCTGCTGATAAACCACCTGGGAATGTGGCTTTAAGTTTTTGGTCAGCTCGCCGTTATGTTCATGATCGATCCTGCGGATACAGGTCTGGTCATTGTATACACCGCCGTTTGCCAGGGTGCTGTAGCCTTTTGCCATATCCACAATCCGGACACCGTTGGTGAAACCGCCGATACTTAAGGACGGTACGTCATTATCAATGTAAGTGAGCTTCTGGAATTCCATTTCGCCCAGATAGTTTAAGCCGTAGTCTACGCCGATGTCGGTGAGAATCTGCCAAGCCACGGTGTTTAAACTGCGGTTTAAGGCTTCGCGGACAGAAACATTGCCGTAGTAGGAGCCACCGCTGTTGGATGGGCCGTCTGCCCATTTGTGGTCGTCGACCAGGCGGGCCGGATAGTATTCGCCGGTATCGAAGGCTGGCGCATAGTCGATCAGGGGCTTGATGGTACTTCCCGGCTGTCTCGCGCTTAAGTAAGCACGGTTGTAGACATCTTCCGTTCCACGTCCGCCGACCACAGCGACCACGCTGTTTGTCATGTTGTCCACGATCACACCGGCACCCTGCAGGGCGTATTTTCCGTTATCCTGAAGCTCTGTATACGGAGACAGAACATTGTCAAGCTGGGACTGCAATGCAGTCTGCAGATCCTGGTCCAGGGTCGTGTAAATGCGGTAGCCACCCGCGCGGATATCATCGGCCTTCTCGGTATAGGTGGCCTGGTAGTTTTCTATATAAGTGTCGTAATCGGATTTGTCTTTGAAGATATACTGGAATTCAAAGTTGTCCAGCTTCATGAGCGCCAGGGCAGCGCAGTGGATGGCATAGCTGCTCATGTAGTTCTCGTTGCTGCCCTCGCCCTCTTCCTGAACGATGCTTAAGGGCTGGCTGATGGCACTTTCGTAGGCATCTTCGGAGAGATAACCCACCTCAAGCATGCTGTGCAGAACATCGTTTCGTTTCTTTAAAGAGGCTTCCGGGTTGCGGACGGGGTTGTAGGCGGTGGGGCTGTTACTGATGCCGACTAAAACAGCGGCCTCATAAGACTCCAGGTCACTGGCATCCTTGCCGAAGTAGTAGCGGCTGGCAGCTTCTACGCCATAGCAGTGGTTGCCATAGAAATTGGTGTTGCAGTAAAATTCCATGATATCTGCCTTGGAATACTTTTTCTCAATCTCTGGCGCCAGCAGGATCTCTATGATTTTCCGGGTAAAGCTCTGCTCCTGGGTCAGGTAGGTGTTCTTTACCACCTGCTGGGTAATGGTGCTGCCGCCCTGGGTGATCTCACCGCGGTTTTTGACAAGGGCAAGACCGGCACGGAAGGTAGCAATCCAGTCAACACCGGTGTGAGATTTGAACCGCCGGTCCTCCTGGGCAATATAAGCATTCTGCAGATTCATGCTGATCTGGCTGATGGGGACATATTCGTAATGTCCGGCATTGATCAGTCCGATCAGCTGGTCATTCTTATCGTATATTTCCGTGTCGGACAGCATATGGAAGTCCTGGCGCTGCATCTGCGCCAGCTTATCATAGGCAACTTCCCGGCAGTGGTCCAGCTCCGGACGCACCTTGGCGTAGATGAGCAGACCAATGAGAACGCACAGGATCAGTCCACATGTCAGAAGATGCAGAATGGACTGAAACAGCCATCCGAGGATTCCGAACAGGCTGACAAAAAAGCTGGAAAAGGCACGCATAAGCGAATGTGGTGTAGGATTAGATTTCATTGTAAAATAGCGCAGGATACCCTGACCTCTTAAGGCGTGGGAGAAATGCGCCCGTCGTCAGACGGCTCTCCTTTCGTTCCTTTTTTCTTCCCAATTATATTACAATTTGCGTGGAAAGACTAGAAAAACATTGACTTTTCATGGAAAAGGAAGTAAAAAGGAAAAGAATATGAAGCAGCATATTATATAAGAAGAGTATGAACATTAGAAAAGGATGGAAACCAGTATGTATCAGATAGATTTTAAGAAACCCATTGCTATTCATTTTATTGGAATCGGCGGCATCAGCATGAGCGGCCTGGCAGAGATTCTGATGCGGGAGGGCTTTCGCGTCAGCGGTTCTGACTCCCATGAGAGTGAGCTGACTGACCATCTGGCAGCAGCCGGAGCGAAGGTGATGTACGGTCAGGCAGCAGCCAACATCACCGATGACATCGACCTGGTGGTCTACACTGCAGCCGTGCATACGGATAACCCGGAGTACGCTGAGGTGGTGCGCCGCGGCATTCCGATGATGACCCGTGCGGAGCTGTTAGGCCAGATCATGAAAAACTACGGTGAGGCGATTGCCATCTCCGGAACCCACGGAAAGACCACAACTACCTCCATGGTGACAGAGATCCTTCTGGCAGCGGAGAAAGATCCGACCATCTCTGTAGGCGGTATTTTGCATTCCATCGGCGGAAATATCCGAGTGGGTGGTCCGGAACTGTTTGTGACCGAGGCCTGTGAGTATACCAACAGCTTCCTTTCGTTCTTCCCGACCATGGAGATCATCTTAAATATAGAAGCAGATCATCTGGATTTCTTCAAGGACCTGGATGATATCCGCCATTCGTTCCGTCTCTTTGCGGAGAAGCTGGATGAAAAAGGACTTCTGATCATCAACCGTGATATTAAGAATTACGAGGAGATCAGCGGCGGTCTGCCATGCAGGGTGGTAACCTTCGGCCACAGCAAGGAGAGCGATTACAGCGCGGCAGATATTACATATGACGCCTTCGCGCGTCCGACCTTTACCCTGATGGAGCAGGGGAAGGCAGCCGGAACCATTACCCTTGGTGTACCGGGTGAACATAATGTATACAATGCCCTGGCAGCCATTGCCGCTGCGAAGGCACTGGGGATTCAGGATGCGGCCATTGCAGACGGACTGCTGCATTTTACCGGAACCGACCGTCGTTTCGAGAAGAAGGGTGAGTTAAACGGCATCACTATCATTGACGACTACGCGCATCATCCACAGGAAATTGCGGCAACCCTAAAGGCGGCACATAATTATCCACATAAGAAGCTGTGGTGTGTGTTCCAGCCGCATACCTATACCCGCACCAAAGCGTTCCTGGATGAGTTTGCCGAGGCACTTTCCGCAGCCGATGCAGTTGTTCTTGCTGATATCTACGCGGCGAGAGAAACGGATACTCTGGGCATCAGCTCCGCGGATATTGCTTCCCGCATTGAAAAACTGGGCACGGAAGTCCATTATTTCCCAACGTTTGAGGAAATTGAAGCATTTCTTTTAAAAAATTGTTCCACCGGTGATCTGTTGATAACTATGGGTGCCGGAGATATTGTAAAAGTTGGGGAAAAGCTCCTGAATAAATAGTTATCCACATTATCCACATAGTTTTCCACTTTTTATGTAAAGGGACTATGTGGATTTTTTAATTTACATAAGAAGAAATCTAAAAATTAAAAAAACCACGGTTTTATCTACAATTCGACACGTTTCGAGTGTTTTGGGCGGACAGGAAAAATGTTTATATCCACATTATCCACATTATCCACAATCAATTCTGTGGATAAACTCGCCTATTTCTTTTTGAAATTGGATGTGGTACACTGTTAACAGACAGGAAAGGTGAGATTTTTATGAGTTTTACATATCATTTCCAGGTGGACGCAACCCTGGTTTCCAACGAATTTATTGACCGTTATCTGGCGGAAGCCAACGGGGAGTATGTGAAGGTGTATCTCTATCTGCTCCGCCATAAAGATGAGTCCGTGAGCCTTGAAAGAATAGCGGACGGCCTGAATCATACGGAGGCAGATATCCGCCGGGCAGTTCTTTACTGGGAGAAGATGGGGGTCTTAAGCACAGACGGCCTTCTGGCACAGCAGCCGGCAGCGGGGATGAGCGCCGGCCAGAGGAAGCAGGACGCGAA
>OJRB01000972.1_pt1 | contig 15470 bp, 8 predicted proteins | sample 1599061 | NCBI WGS metagenome assembly OJRB01 (sample SAMN03922522, study PRJEB24848) | human gut metagenome | isolation source: stool sample | host: Homo sapiens | place: Germany | collected 2010-02 | reverse complement strand
GTTGCCGAAGCAACCGCGCCTCGGCGCGAGAATGTGCCAAGGCACATTCTTTTTTGTTTTTAAAAATATCAGTTGACAGACAGAATGGATTGTGTTAGATTGTAGTGTGCACTATTGTGTTAGAGTATGCCATTTTTTATGCAATGGATTTACTTGCTTAGATACCGAAAAGTAATAGTTTCAAGAAATCAATGATAAGAACGGGGTGAAGTGTCAATGGAAAAAAACAGAATACGTCCAATTGCCACCGGCAAGAACATGCGTATGAGTTATGCACGACGGAAAGAAGTATTGGAAATGCCCAACCTTATAGAAATTCAGAAGAATTCCTATAAGTGGTTCCTTGATGAAGGTTTAAAAGAGGTGTTTGATGATATTTCTCCGATTTCCGATTACAGCGGACATCTGAGTCTGGAATTTGTAGACTTCGAGCTGTGTGAAGAAGACGTGAAGTATTCTATTGAGAAGTGCAAGGAAAGAGATGCAACATATGCAGCTCCTCTCAAGGTGAAGGTACGTCTGTATAATAAGGAAAAAGAAGAAATCAGTGAACACGAGATCTTTATGGGCGATTTACCGTTGATGACCGAGACCGGCACGTTCGTTATCAACGGAGCGGAGCGTGTAATTGTCAGCCAGTTGGTGCGTTCCCCCGGCATCTATTACGGCATCGGTCATGATAAGATTGGTAAAAAGCTGTATTCCTGTACAGTAATCCCGAACCGTGGCGCATGGCTGGAGTATGAGACTGATTCCAACGACGTATTTTACGTTCGTGTGGACCGTACCCGTAAGGTACCGATCACCGTACTGCTGCGTGCCCTGGGTCTTGGCACCAATGACGAGATTCGCGAAGTGTTCGGCGATGAACCCAAGATTGAAGCCAGCTTTGCGAAAGACACTTCTGAGAACTATCAGGAGGGTCTGTTAGAGTTATACAAGAAAATCCGTCCGGGTGAGCCTCTGAGCGTAGAGAGCGCAGAAAGCCTGATTAACGCGATGTTCTTCGATCCCAGAAGATATGATCTGGCGAAAGTAGGACGTTATAAATTCAATAAGAAGCTGCTGCTGCGCAACCGTATCCGCGGCCACGAACTGGCTGAGGATGTTGTGGATACCACAACCGGTGAAATTCTGGCAACAGCAGGCACCAAGGTAACAGCAGAACTGGCTGACCTGATTCAGAACAGCGCAGTTCCTTATGTGTACATCCAGACCGAGGAAAGAAAAGTCAAAGTGCTTTCCAGCATGATGGTTGAGCTGACCCACTATGTAGACTGTGAGCCCAAGGAGCTGGGCGTGACAGAGCTGGTTTACTATCCGGTACTGGCACAGATTCTGGAAGAGTATTCTCAGGATCCTGAAGCGCTTGCAGAAGCAATTCGCAAGAATGTGCACGAGCTGATTCCGAAGCATATCACCAAGGAAGATATTTTAGCTTCCATTAACTATAACATGCATCTGGAGTACGGCATCGGTAACGAAGACGATATCGACCATCTGGGCAACCGTCGTATCCGTGCGGTCGGCGAACTGCTGCAGAACCAGTACAGAATCGGTCTTTCCAGACTGGAAAGAGTTGTCCGTGAGCGTATGACCACCCATGATGCAGAGGAGATCTCTCCTCAGGTTCTGATCAACATCAAGCCCGTACAGGCTGCAGTTAAGGAATTCTTCGGATCTTCCCAGCTGTCTCAGTTCATGGATCAGAACAACCCGCTGGGCGAGCTGACGCACAAGCGTCGTTTGTCCGCACTGGGACCTGGCGGTCTGTCCCGTGACCGTGCCGGATTCGAGGTTCGAGATGTACACTACACCCACTACGGACGTATGTGCCCGATCGAGACTCCTGAGGGACCGAACATCGGTCTGATCAACTCCCTTGCAACCTACGCAAAGGTCAACGAGTACGGCTTCATTGAGGCTCCGTACCGTGTTGTAGATAAATCCGATCCGGCCAACCCGCGTGTAACCGACGAGGTTGTATACCTGACCGCGGACGAAGAGGATAACTTCGTCGTAGCACAGGCAAATACCCCGCTCGACGAGGAAGGCCATTTCGTGAACAATAACGTAGCCGGCCGTTTCCGTGAGGAGACTTCCGAGTTCCAGAAGAGAGCCATCGACTTAATGGACGTATCTCCTAAGATGGTATTCTCCGTAGCAACCTCCATGATCCCGTTCCTTCAGAATGACGATGCAAACCGTGCTCTGATGGGATCCAACATGCAGCGTCAGGCCGTTCCGCTTTTAAGAACTGAGGCACCTGCAGTAGGTACCGGTATCGAGGGCAAAGCTGCTGTTGACTCTGGTGTCTGCGTTGTCGCAAAACATGCCGGCGTTGTTGAGCGCTCCGCCTCCAACGAGATCATCATCAAGAGAGATGACAACGGCGCAAAGGATGTTTATCATCTGATCAAATTCTCACGAAGCAACCAGTCCAACTGCTACAACCAGAAGCCGCTCGTTTACAAGAACGACCATGTTGAGGCAGGCGAGGTTATCGCGGACGGTCCGTCCACCAGCAACGGTGAGATCGCTCTCGGTAAGAACCCACTGATCGGATTCATGACCTGGGAGGGTTACAACTACGAGGATGCGGTTCTCTTAAGTGAGAGACTGGTTATGGAAGATGTCTACACCTCCGTTCATATCGAGGAGTATGAGGCAGAAGCCCGTGATACCAAGCTCGGACCGGAAGAGATTACCCGCGACGTTCCGGGTGTCGGCGACGACGCGTTAAAGGACCTGGACGAGAGAGGCATCATCCGTATCGGTGCTGAGGTTCGTGCCGGTGATATCCTGGTTGGTAAGGTTACCCCGAAGGGTGAGACCGAGCTGACCGCAGAGGAGAGACTGCTGCGTGCCATCTTCGGTGAGAAGGCAAGAGAGGTAAGAGATACCTCCTTAAAAGTACCGCACGGTGCTTACGGCGTCATCATCGACGCAAAAGTATTTACCAGAGAGAACGGCGACGAGCTGGCTCCTGGCGTAAACCAGACTGTCCGCATTTACATTGCCCAGAAACGTAAGATTTCTGTAGGTGATAAGATGGCAGGACGTCATGGTAACAAGGGTGTCGTTTCCCGCGTACTTCCGGTAGAGGATATGCCGTTCCTGCCGAACGGACGTCCGCTGGATATCGTGCTGAACCCGCTGGGCGTACCTTCCCGAATGAACATCGGACAGGTCCTGGAGATGCACTTAAGCCTTGCATGTAAGGCACTGGGCTTCAACATTTCCACTCCGGTATTCGAGGGCGCGAACGAGGTAGATATTATGGATACCCTGGAAATTGCCAACGATTACGTAAACACCTCCTGGGAGGAGTTTGAAGAGAAATACAAAGATACCCTGAAACCGGAAGTTATGGATTACTTAGGCTCCCATCTGGAGCACCGTGAGCTGTGGAAGGGCGTTCCGCTCCAGCGTGACGGTAAGGTAAGACTGCGTGACGGACGTACCGGAGAGTACTTCGACAGCCCGGTAACCATCGGCCACATGCACTACCTGAAGCTGCATCACCTGGTTGACGATAAGATCCATGCACGTTCCACCGGCCCATACTCCCTTGTTACCCAGCAGCCTCTGGGTGGTAAGGCACAGTTCGGCGGACAGCGTTTCGGTGAGATGGAGGTTTGGGCTCTGGAGGCGTATGGCGCGTCCTACACTCTGCAGGAGATCCTGACCGTGAAGTCCGATGATGTTGTCGGACGTGTGAAGACCTACGAGGCGATCATCAAGGGCGAGAACATCCCTGAGCCGGGCATTCCGGAGTCCTTCAAGGTACTGTTAAAAGAGCTGCAGTCCCTGGGCCTGGATGTAAGCGTACTGCGTGACGACGGAACCGAGGTTGAAATCGGTGAGAACGTAGATTACGGCGAGACCGATCTGCGTCACATCATTGAGGGCGACAGCCGCTACAACCGTGACGAGTCCTTTGGCGACTACGGCTATCAGCAGCAGGAGTTCAAGGATGGAGAGCTGGTTGGCGTCGAGAGCGACGATGACAGCAGCGATGATTTCGAAGGGGAATCTGATGACTACACCGATGATTCCTTTGATGAAGAATAATAGAAGGGAGTAACGCTCATGCCTGAGACAAATGAAACTTATCAGCCATTGACATTTGATGCCATCAAGATTGGCCTGGCTTCCCCGGAGAAGATTCTGGAGTGGTCACACGGCGAGGTAAAGAAGCCGGAGACCATCAACTATCGTACCTTAAAGCCGGAGCGCGACGGTCTGTTCTGTGAGCGCATCTTCGGACCGAGCAAGGACTGGGAATGTCATTGTGGTAAATATAAAAAAATCAGATACAAAGGCGTAATCTGCGACCGCTGCGGCGTTGAGGTAACCAAGTCCAGTGTCCGCAGAGAGCGTATCGGCCACATTCAGCTGGCTGCTCCTGTATCTCATATCTGGTACTTCAAGGGTATCCCGAGCCGTATGGGTCTCATCCTGGATATCTCCCCGAGAGTGCTGGAAAAGGTTCTGTACTTTGCGTCCTACATTGTTCTGGACGCAGGTCAGACCAGCCTGCAGTATAAGCAGGTACTTTCTGAGAAAGAGTACCGTGAAGAGGTTGAGAAGTGGGGCTACGGCAACTTCCGTGTCGGAATGGGTGCCGAGGCAGTTCTTGAACTTCTTAAGAGCATTGATCTGGAAAAAGAGTCTGAGATGCTCAAACATGAGTTAAAAGAGTCCAGCGGCCAGAAACGTGCAAGAATCATCAAGAGACTGGAAGTTGTAGAGGCATTCAGAAATTCCGGAAACAAGCCGGAGTGGATGATCATGACCGTGATTCCGGTTATTCCGCCGGATATCCGTCCTATGGTACAGCTGGACGGCGGCCGTTTCGCAACCTCTGACTTAAATGATTTATATAGAAGAATCATCAACCGTAACAACCGTCTTGCCCGCCTGCTTGAGCTTGGCGCTCCGGACATCATCGTCCGCAACGAGAAGCGTATGCTGCAGGAGGCAGTCGATGCCCTGATTGATAATGGACGCCGCGGCAGACCGGTAACCGGTCCTGGCAACCGTGCGCTGAAATCCCTTTCCGATATGCTGAAAGGTAAGCAGGGACGTTTCCGTCAGAACCTGCTTGGTAAACGAGTTGACTACTCCGGCCGTTCCGTTATCGTCGTTGGACCGGAGCTGAAAATCTACCAGTGTGGTCTTCCGAAGGAGATGGCCATCGAGCTGTTCAAGCCGTTCGTTATGAAGGAGCTTGTACAGAACGGAACCGCGCACAACATCAAGAGCGCGAAGAAGATGGTGGAACGTCTGCAGTCCGAGGTATGGGACGTACTTGAGGATGTCATCAAAGAGCATCCGGTTATGTTAAACCGTGCACCTACCCTGCACAGACTGGGTATTCAGGCCTTCGAGCCGATCCTGGTAGAAGGTAAGGCAATCAAGCTGCATCCGCTGGTATGTACCGCGTTCAACGCAGACTTCGATGGAGACCAGATGGCAGTACATCTTCCGCTTTCCCAGGAAGCACAGGCTGAGTGCCGTTTCCTGCTCCTGTCTCCGAACAACCTGTTAAAGCCGTCTGATGGTGGTCCGGTAGCCGTTCCTTCCCAGGATATGGTACTTGGTATCTACTATCTGACCCAGGAGCGCCCGGGCGCAACCGGCGAGGGCATGATCTTCAAGAGTGTGAACGAGGCAATTCTTGCATACGAGAACGCTGCTGTGACCCTGCACTCCCGCATCAAAGTAAGAGTAACCAAGACCATGCCGGACGGCACCGAGAAAACCGGTGTTGTAGAGTCCACCCTTGGCCGTTTCATCTTCAACGAGATCATTCCGCAGGATCTGGGCTTCGTTGACAGAAGCGTTCCGGGCAACGAGCTGGTACTTGAGGTTGATTTCCATGTAGGAAAGAAACAGTTAAAGAAGATTCTGGAGAAGGTCATCAACGTGCATGGCGCTACCCAGACTGCTGTTACCCTGGATGATATCAAGGCTATCGGTTACAAGTATTCTACCAGAGCAGCCATGACCGTATCCATCGCGGATATGACCGTGCCGGCATCCAAGCCGCAGCTTCTGGAAGACGCGCAGGCAACTGTAGACCGCATCGCAAAGAACTTCCGCCGTGGTCTGATCACTGAGGAAGAGCGTTATAAAGAGGTTATCGATACCTGGAAGACTACCGATGACCAGCTGACCAAAGACCTGTTAGGCGGTCTGGATAAGTACAACAACATCTTCATGATGGCAGACTCCGGTGCGCGAGGATCTGATAAGCAGATCAAGCAGCTGGCAGGTATGCGTGGACTTATGGCAGATACAACCGGTCACACCATCGAGCTTCCTATCAAATCCAACTTCCGTGAGGGTCTTGATGTACTGGAGTACTTCATCTCCGCTCATGGTGCACGAAAGGGTATGTCCGATACCGCGCTGCGTACCGCAGACTCCGGTTACCTTACCCGTCGTCTGGTAGACGTATCCCAGGATCTGATCGTGCGTGAGGTAGACTGCTGCGAAGGCAAGGATATCCCGTATATGGAGATCAAGGCATTTACCGATGGCAAAGAGACCATCGAGAGCCTGGAGGAGCGTATCACCGGCCGTTACATCGCTGAGACCATTACCGATCCGGAGACCGGAGAAGTGGTTGTAAAGGCAAACCATATGTGTACTCCGAAGCGTGCAGCTGCTGTTATGAAGGCGCTGAACAAGATGGGCCGTGATTCTGTAAAGATCCGTACCGTCTTAAGCTGTAAGTCTCACATCGGTGTCTGCGCAAAATGTTACGGTGCCAACATGGCAACTGGCCAGCCGGTACAGGTTGGTGAGGCAGTCGGCATTATTGCGGCACAGTCTATCGGTGAGCCGGGTACCCAGCTGACCATGCGTACCTTCCATACCGGCGGTGTAGCAGGTGGAGATATTACACAGGGTCTTCCTCGAGTAGAGGAGCTGTTTGAGGCACGTAAGCCGAAGGGTCTTGCAATCATCACCGAGTTCGGCGGTGTTGTAACCCTGAAAGATACAAAGAAGAAACGTGAGATCGTGGTTACTGATCCGGAGACCGGCAACTCCAAGACCTATCTGATCCCGTACGGATCCAGAATCAAGGTTCAGGACGAGCAGGTGATCGAGGCCGGTGACGAGCTGACCGAAGGTAGCGTAAACCCGCACGACATCTTAAAGATCAAGGGCGTCCGCGCCGTACAGGATTACATGATCCAGGAAGTACAGCGTGTATACCGTCTGCAGGGTGTAGAAATCAACGATAAGCACGTTGAGATGATCGTTCGTCAGATGTTAAAGAAGATCCGCATCGAGGAGAGCGGCGACAGCGATGTGCTGCCGGGCGTATCCATGGATGTTCTGGATTTCAACGAGATGAACGAGGCTCTGATCGCAGAGGGCAAGCAGCCGGCAGAGGGCAAGCAGGTTATGCTTGGTATTACCAAGGCATCCCTGGCTACCGATTCCTTCCTGTCTGCAGCATCCTTCCAGGAGACCACCAAGGTTCTGACCGAGGCGGCTATCAATGGTAAGGTTGACCATCTGATCGGTCTGAAGGAGAACGTAATCATTGGTAAGCTGATTCCGGCTGGTACCGGTATGAAGCGTTACCGTTCTGTAAAGCTCAACACAGATGTAGAGCCACAGGACGAGATTGCTCTGGAGGATGACGATGAGATCCTGCTGTCTGGAGACAATGAGGATGGCGACATGGCGGACGAGGCTCCGGAAGTGTTTGACATCGACGACAGCGAAGAGTAAAAAATAATATAGCCTGACCGTAATAGCAGAAGATCCGGGCATGTAAGAAAACGACTTCCTATATTTTCACATATCGTTGTTTGCTTGCTTTCACAACAGATGTTCGCCTGCATCGGATTTGCATCCGCTGCATTCGGACATCTGTGTTCAAGATGCAAACACCTGATATGCTGAAAATACTGGAAGTCGTTTTCATACATGCCCTGCGGTATTGGCTGTGTGAAGATTTGGGGTGCAAATGCGCGGTGCTGTTTGCGCAATATGTAAATAACATCCAGTAGTTTTGTAGAAAGTATGGGTATTGTATGAGTCAGTTACGTGGGGGAGAGAATTCGAATTTGAACAGGGATTCTGGAAGAAATACAGGTGGAAACGCACCGCAGCGCCCTGACCGGAGGGCGGGGCGGCCGCTTTCGGAGCGGGAAATCCGGGAGATGCGGGCGAGGAAGGCACGGAAAATGAAGCAGCTGCGCCGGAAACGGAGGATCGTGCTCCTGGGAATCCTGGCGGTCTGTGTTCTGACCGGTGTGCTGGTGGCTGCGGTTTCCGGACGTGTGCGAAGCTGGAAGGCAGGGAAGGCAGCTGTACAGGCAGCGGCAATGCAGGAGAGCATGAGCGCCTCCGCGGCAGAGGCAGAAAGCCTGGCAGCAGCGGAGGCTGAGCAGTACCGGGCAAATCTGCCGGATATGGGAGCTATTTACGGAATTGCCGTAAACGGAGTTGGCTGGAGCCATTTCTTTGCGGACAATTCCTACAGCATGGCACCGGCAAATTCCTACATCACAGCGCTCCGCGCAACCTTAAACGGGCAGCCAGAGGGCATGAGCGGAACCATCCGCTACCGGGTGAACTTAAGCGGCACCGGATGGCTGGACTGGCAGGAGAATGGCAATGAGGCAGGAGATTCTGCCGGTAGTATGCCCCTTGAAGGCATTGCCATGGAACTGACCGGAGATCTGGCAACTTATTATGAGGTGCTTTACAGTGTATTGCAGGATTCCCAGTGGACGGAATGGGCTTCAGACGGCGCGGAGGCCGGAGCGGTTGGCGTGGGTCTCCATGTGGACGGTGTGCGGATTTCTGTGGTGAAGCGGACCGGAGGCGAGGCTTACGCGGGAAATATTGATCCGAACCGGCCCATGGTGGCCCTGACCTATGATGACGGTCCGTCGCCGACGGTCACGCCGCGGATATTAAAGTGCCTGCAGGATAACGGAGGCCGGGCTACCTTTTTTATGGTGGGAAAGCAGGTTATCAAAAGTCCGGATGTCTTAAAACAGATGGTGGCTCAGGGCTGTGAGGTGGCTAACCACACCTACGACCATACCCTCATGACAAAGGTCGCACCGGTGGAGCTGGCAAATCAGCTGGTGGCGACAAACCAGGTGGTTTCCGATGCCTGCGGCATCTCTCCGGTGCTGATGCGTCCCTGCGGCGGCGCAAAGACCGTGGAAGGCATGAACATTGCAGGCGCGATTTCCATGCCGGCGATTCTCTGGAGTGTTGATACGCTGGACTGGAAGACCCGGGACGCGTCCCAGACGATCCAGACAGTGCTTGAGAAGGTAAAAGATGGTGACATCATTCTGATGCACGATCTGTATGATGCCACCGGGGAGGCCAGCGAGATGATCATACCGGAGCTGGTAAAGCGCGGGTTCCAGCTGGTGACGGTCAGCGAGCTGGCTTCCTACCGGGGCGGCATGATTCCGGGGAGAAGCTATTCTCAGTTCCGTCCGGCGAAGACAAATGAAAAATAAAAACAGACCGGATCTTTTATCTTCCGTCGGTGTCAGGCAAAAGGGCAGGCGGAAAGCCGACACCGTAGTGATCCCAGAAATCCTTTATTTTCTGTGCATAATTCTGAGAAAGCTGGATCAGGTACCTGTCCGCTGAGGTCAGCATACGGTCTTTGGAAAAGATGATATACCAGTCCCAGGATGGTTCCTGTTCCGGATAAAACCAGACGGAGCCGCTGCCATTTTGTACATAGGACTGTGGCATAATGGTGCAGCACAGTCCGTTGCTGACCAGCCGATACAGCACATTGTTCATGTGGGTCTCATACCGGATTTTCGGGAGATATCCGGCTTCTTCAAACAGCGGGTCAATGACACTTCGCATGGTGGAACCGGAGAACATGAAGGCGAAGGGATCGTTCTTAAAGTGTTTTAAATCCATGGTGTTTAACGGTTTTCCTGTGGGTGCCGCATACTGGGCCATGGGGTGTTTACGCGGAATGCCGAGAACCAGCCGTTCTGTACACAGGTGCACGCAGTCAAAGTAGCGGGAAGAAGGCTTATCCTTGACCATGACGAAGGCTAGATCCAGCCGGTCGGTCTGGACGTTGTTTTCCATCTCCCTTACATTCTGCTCGGTCAGGGTGATGGCTACATTTGGGAAGGCATGGCTGAAAGCTTTGGCAATGCTGATGAACAGGTCGGCTCCATGCTCATAGGGAAGCCCAAAAGAAATGGTACCGCGGGGATTTTCAGACAGATCGTTGATCTGGCTGACGCAGTTCTGTGCCATCTTTAAAATTCGTCTTGCGTTTTCGATATAAATGCGCCCGGCATGAGTCGGGCGCATTTCTTTTTTGGAGCGGTGAAAGAGAGGGGTGCCAAGCTCGGCTTCGAGTTTGATGAGCTGCTGGTTTAAGCCGGACTGGGAGATAAACAGGCGCTCAGCTGCCTTTGTGACACTTCCGGTTTCTGCAATCGCGACAATGTATTCCAGTATTTTGAAGTTCATAAAAAATTCCTTTCTATAGTTGTCTGTAAATGTTACAAAATGTAATATTTTCAGACAAAATGCACAAAAATTCTCAAAAGTATTCTGGTAAGATAGACAAAAAAGAAGTAAAACTTCTTGACTGTATCATTATTAGCTGTTTTACTTATTTTAACCTCCGTGATAAAATAATGTCAAGTTGAAAAACAGCAGTTTTAACACTTCTAAGGAGGGGAAAAAATGGTAGCTTTAAAATGGCTCGACAAGAATTTTGAAATTTGCTGTATGTCTGTGTTACTGGCAATTATGACAGTCCTTTCATTCACAAACGTTGTAATGCGTTACTGCTTCAACAATGCGTTAAGCTGGTCGGATGAGATCTGCTGTTACTGCCTGGCAATCAGCGCGTTTCTTTCCTTGCCGGCAACAATCCGGAACAGATCTATGATCCGTGTGGATACCTTTACCACCATGCTCAGCAAACCGGTACAGAAGATCATCACCATCGTATGTACGGTAATCGTGGGTGCGTTTACAGTATTTCTGGTAAAGGGCGGATTTGATCTGATTGCTGTTACCGCAAAGACCGGACAGCGCAGCCCGGCTTTACAGATTCCGGTAGCAAACTTCTACTGGATCATGACCATCTGCTTTGTACTGGCCGTACTCAGAGCAGTTCAGGTAGTATTTCTTGATGTGACTGGAAAGGAGAAAGAACAATGACAATCGGATTATTCTTTATTCTTCTTGCAATTTTCCTGGTAATCAGTCTTCCGGTTGGTGCCGTATTCGGACTGATGGCAATCCTTCCGGGGATGATGGGAACACTGAATTACGGAGCAATTGACGTAGCCAGAGCAATGTTCTCCGGTATGAACAGCTTCACCCTGTTAGCAGTACCGCTGTTCATGGTATCCGGCATGATCATGGCAGAGGGCGGTATTTCCAAACAGCTCTTTGAGTTCTTCGGATATTTCATCGGCAACAAGACCGCAGGTTTCCCGTGTGCAGTGGTTGTAACCTGTATGTTCTACGCAGCAATTTCCGGTTCCGCACCGGCAACCGTGTCTGCAGTAGGTTCCATGACCATTCCGTTCCTGGTAAATATGGGAAATGATGTGGTATTCTCCGCAGCAATCGTTACGGTAGCCGGAGCGCTGGGTGTTATCATCCCGCCGTCTATTTCCTACATTGTATATTCCGCAGCGGCAAACGCTTCACCGTCTGCCCTGTTCATCGCAGGTATCATTCCTGGATGTCTGATCGGTTTCTTCCTGATGGCATACTGCTGGTACTACTGCAAGAAGAACGGTGAGGACAAAGAAAAACTGCAGGAGAACTACAACAAGATCCGCGAAAAAGGATTCCTGAAGTTATTCAAGGAAAGCTTCTTCGCTCTGATGACTCCGGTTATCATCCTTGGATGTATCTACTCCGGTATCTGCTCTCCGACTGAGGCAGCTGTTATCTCCGTTATCTACGGTTTCCTGGTATGCATTCTGGTTTACAAGAGCATCAAGATTCGTGAGATCCCGAAGATTTTCCTGGCAGGTTCCAAGACCTATGTTAACATTCTGTTCGTAATTGCGGCAGCATCCGCATTTGCAAGAACTATGACCCTGCTGAAGTACCCGCAGTCCATTTCCAAGATGGTACTGTCCGTAACAGACAACAAGATCCTGATTCTTCTGTTAATGAACCTGATCATGATTGTCTGCGGTATGATCATTGATAACATCCCGAACATCATGATCCTGACCCCGATTATGCTCCCGATCGCAAATGCACTGGGCATCAATCCGGTTCACCTTGGTATCTTCATGACCTGTAACCTGGCAATGGGCATGGTTACCCCGCCGATGGGCATCAACCTGTTCGTTGCATCCGGCATGACCAAGATCCCGTTACTGAATCTTGCTAAGGCAACGGTTCCGTTCCTGATCGCGTTCCTGGTATGTCTGGCACTCATCGTATTTGTTCCGGGACTGAGCTTATGGCTTCCATCCATCCTTGGATAATACGAAACAAAAGGAAAAGTATAATATTTACATATTAAAAAGGAGAAGACTATTATGAAGAAAGCGTTATCTATGTTACTCGCAGGAACCATGGCAATGAGCCTGGTAGCATGTTCCTCCGGAAATTCCAGCTCTTCCAACACTGCAGATACCACCGCGGCAGCTGCAGCAGAGGACACCAAGGCTGAGGGTGGTGACACCGCAGCAGCAGGCGATTCCGAGGACTACGGTGATTACAGCTGGAACCTGGCTATGACCGTATCCGAGACCACCACCAACTACAAGATGGTTGAGTACTTCGCAAACCTGGTAAAAGAGAAAACCAACGGTAGCATCAACATCGAGCTGTATCCGGGCGGCCAGCTGGCAAACACCACCGAGCAGGATGAGGCATGCGTATCCGGTTCTATCGAGATGGTTACCGGTATGACCGCTGACCTGACCGACTTCGTAAAAGAGATGGCTCTGTTCGATATGCCGAACGTATTCGATGATATCGACCATATGAGAAACTTCCTGGAAGGCGACTACGCTAAGAAACAGATCAATGAGTACTGCGAGGCATCCGGCATTCATATGCTTGCTTTCTCTGATGCTGGTTTCCGTGAGCTGACCACCAACGTTCCGACCAAATCCGTAGCAGATCTGGCTGGCCAGAAGATTCGTGTTATGACCAACAAGTATCATATCGCATACTGGAACGCAATCGGCGCATCCGCAGTTCCGATGCAGTTCAACGAGCTGTTCATGGGACTTCAGCAGGGCACCGTTGACGGTCAGGAGAACCCGTACATGAACATCGTAGGCAACAACCTGCAGGAAGTTCAGAAATATGTTGTTGAGACCAACCACGTAGGCCACATTATCGTATTCTTCATGAACAACGATCTGTATCAGAGCCTTCCGGACAACACCAAAGCACTGTTAGACGAGTGCGCAGCTGAGGCAGCTGAGTACGCTAAGGGCGTTGCAAGTGAGTCCATCGAGCAGGATAAGAAGACTGTTGAGGATGCAGGCTGCGAGATCGTACAGTTCAGCGATGATGATCTGGCTGTATTAAGAGACAAAGCACAGGTTGTATACGACATGGTTAAGGAAGATCTTGGCGATGACGTTGTACAGGGCTTCCTGGATGCAGTTGACGCAGCAAGAAACTAAGACAGATATTTCAATCATCAGACTTCAAGCGGAGAGGCAGAAATGCCTCTCCCTTTTAGAAAGAGCAGATATAAAAAGATAAATAAAGTAGGAAAAGCGTTGGAGGATAAAAAATGGATTTTTTGATCAAGAACGGAACAATTTATGATCCGGCACAGCATAAGACCTGGAAGGGAGACATTGCCCTTGTGGATGGAAAGATTGCTGCGCCTTCAGAAAACCATCAGTACCGTCAGGTGATTGATGCGGAGGGCTGCATTGTTACCAGCGGCCTGATCGACTATCATGTACACTATATGCGCGGTGCTTCCGAAGGCGGTGTGCAGGCAGATGTTGTATCTTTCTGCAGCGGTATTACGACTGTGGTAGACGGCGGAACTGCCGGAACCGGAATGTATGAGCATATCTACCGCACCATCGTAGCCAACTCCCAGGTGCGTTTTCTGAATTTACTGCTGGCAGCGTCCGGCGGACAGTCCAACAACCAGTATCCGGAGAATCTGGATCCGGCACTGATGGATGAGAAAAAAATTGTGGAATTCTTTAAGAAGTATCCGGACAACCTGGTTGGACTGAAAACCAGAATTTCCCATGGCATCATTGAGGCAGACAAGGTAGAAGCTTCCGTCCGCCGTACCGTTGAGATTGCGGAGAAGGCTGGAACAAGAGTGGTTGTTCATGTAACGGACTGTCCGGTGGGCCTGGACCAGCTGGCATCCTGGCTGCGTCCGGGTGATGTGATCTGCCATATTTACCAAGGCAAGGATCATACCTGCATCGGCGAAGACGGCAAGGTGCTTGCAGGCCTGTTAGAGGCAAGAGCGCGCGGTGTTCTCTTTGACGCCTGCAACGGAAGAAGCAACTTCGATCTGGAAGTATGCCAGGCATCCATCAAACAGGGCTTTGTGCCGGATGTGATCAGCAGTGATATCAATTCTTCCAGCTGTTTCCTTCAGCCGTTACACTCCCTGCCGCGTATCTTATCCAAGTTCGTAGACTTTGGCATGGACTGGATGGATGTGCTGGACTGCGCGACAAAGAAGCCGGCTGAGCTCATCGGCATGCCGGAGCTGGCATCCATGGCAGAGGGTACCACAGCAGATGTCGTAATCTTAAAGCATAAGGAAAAAGAAATGCAGTATACAGACCTTGCAGAGCACACCTTTACCGGACATCAGGTATTTGTTCCACAGATGACATTCAAGGATGGTGAGTGCGTTTACTGCCAGGCGGATTTCGCATAAAAAAGGACAAGGAGCCGGAACAGCATGAAATATTCAGATTATCAGGTGATTGTGGAAAAGGAATATGAGAAGAACCGGAAAAATATTTTTACCTGTTACTTTTTCATTCTTCTCTCGGTCATTCTGTTCGCGGTGTTTTTCTTGAGCATACGGGAACTTCCGGTTGCCGGCGCTGCGTTTCTTCTGGATTTTGCGGCGGCGGTCTATGCAATCCGGGCCTTTAAGGGCCTTCACCCGTACTGGGAGATGCAGTATGCGTTAAAAGCGAAAGAAGATCCAACGGAGATGAACGTGGGCTGCTTTACCGCATCGTTGCAATTTGCCGGGAAAAAGGGTCTTCCTGAGTTTCATGGCAGAGCTCCGGAAATTTTCTCAGAAACACTGGTGGTTTTAAGAAAAAGCAGCAAGGTTTCCCGAACAGACCTCGAACGTCTGGAGAATGTATTAAAACAGGCCGGGATTCAGGAAAACAAGCGTTAACTGCCTGGAAACTTTAACTTGCGGACACTCCCTGTATCTGTCTCTTATACACATCTGACGCTGCCGACGATATGCAGTGTGTAGA
>OJRB01000964.1_pt1 | contig 15544 bp, 14 predicted proteins | sample 1599061 | NCBI WGS metagenome assembly OJRB01 (sample SAMN03922522, study PRJEB24848) | human gut metagenome | isolation source: stool sample | host: Homo sapiens | place: Germany | collected 2010-02 | reverse complement strand
CTGCGGCAGCGCCATCGCCTCGTCCTCCATGGCCACCGAGATGATCAAGGGCAAGACCATCGACGAGGCCCTGGCCGTTACCAACCGCCAGGTGGTGGACGCCCTGGGCGGCCTGCCCGCCCACAAGCTGCACTGCTCCGTGCTGGCAGAGGAGTCCATCAAGTCCGCCATCAAGGACTACTATGACCGCCACGGCATCGAGTATGACCACAGCAGGTTCCCGGAGGACTGCGGCTCCTGCGAAAGCTGCCGGATGGTGTAACATGGTCATTTCCAGCAAGGGCCGCTATGCCCTGCGGGTGATGGTGGACCTGGCGGAGCACGGCGGCGACGGCTACGTCTCCATGCGGGACGTGGCCCGGCGTCAGGAGATCTCCGACAAATACGCCGGCCAGATCATGACCCTGCTGAGCCGGGCGGGACTGGTGGACGGCGTCACCGGCAAGGGCGGCGGCTATCGCCTGACCCGCAGGCCGGAGGAGTACCCCCTGGGGGAGATTCTCCGCCTGACGGAGGGCTCCCTGGCCCCGGTGGCCTGCCTGGAGGAGGGGGCCCACCCCTGTGACCGGGCGGCCCGCTGCCGGACCCTGCCGGTGTGGAACCGCCTGGGCCAGCTCATCGGCGACTATCTGGACAGCGTGACCCTGCGGGACCTTCTGATACCACAGGAATCCCAAGAATAACCCCCGCGCCGGACCTTTGGCTTGCCAAAGGTCCGGCGCGTATGCTATACTGGATAAAAATCCCGCCGCAACCTGAGGTTTCCTGCCGTTTTCCGGGGAAATGCCCCGGCGCAACCTGAGGTTGGTGGATTTTATCCCCGGCGGGGCGTACAATGGGACCATACAGACGGGGCATCCCCCGAAAAAAGGAGGCACGCGCCATGTTCGACAGCTTTTTCTCCGGCGACGGATTCATTTCCATCTTCTTCCTGCTTTTCATCGTGGCCTTTGTGGCGATCCTGGGCATGATCCTGGTGACATTCGTCCGGGAGCTGTCTCAGCGGAACAGGAACAACCACTCCCCCCGGCTGACGGTGGAGGCCACAGTGGTGGCCAAGCGCCAGAGCTTCTCCTCCCACCGCAGCGGCGATGAGCTGCACACCACCACCTCCACCCGGTATTTCGCCACCTTCCAGGTGGAAAGCGGCGACCGCATGGAGCTGCAGATGAACGGCCAGGACTACGGTATGCTGGTGGAGGGGGACCGGGGCCGCCTGACCTTCCAGGGGACCCGGTATCTGGACTTTCAGCGGATGTGATAAAGGAGGATACGCCATGGCAACGGTACACTGCAAGGCCTGCGGAAAGAGCTATAACTACGAGAAAAACGGCTGCTGCCCGGAGTGCGGGGCCTATAACCGCCCGCCCCGGCGGGAGCAGGTGTATGCCGACGGCACCGTCCACCATCTGGACGGCTCCTCCCGCCGCCCGGTGCCCAATGGGGACAAGGTCTGCTACGAGAAGAAGGAGAACCACCAGAAGAAGGTCTGCTTCGAGGACCAGGCCCGCCAGGTCCGGGAGAAGCTGAATAACCTCAGCGGCCCGGCCCGTCAGGTGAGCCTGGTGGGGGTGCTGGTGGCGGGGCTGATCGTCCTGTCCCTGGTCAGCTCCATCGTCTCCAGCTGTCAGGTCCGCCACCCGGATTATTCCGTCGACCCGGTCACCCCTGCCACCGAGGAACCGGCGGTGGCCCAGGAATGGCTGGACTGGGATACCTGGCAGGGAGGCCGGGTGGGCCTGTTGGGCGCGTCCTATGAGGACGGCGTCCTTCAGGTGGAGCTGGAGATCCACCGGGATCCCGGGGACGTGCTGCTGGACGACCTCCAGCTTTACTGCGTGGACGAGGATGGCCAGGAGCTGACCCTGCCGCCCTTCAAGGGCAGCTGCCAGGAACGGTACTGGACCCTGCATTTTGACCTGTCCGCCGACTGGTACGACAACCTTCAGTATGTGGAGCTGCGGCTGCTGAATCCGGACGGGACCCAGGATGGATTTCTCCTTCTGCTATACCAGGACACGAACGTTTTGACAGGCTGAATGGGCTGACCCGGCCCGCTGAGGGCAGCGGGCCCTACGAAGCGCCTGTCGATAGAACACCCGTAGGGCGGGGCCCATGTGCTCCGCCTTTTTGCGCCCCGGGCCGCCAGGGACGTCGGCCCCTACTTGGCTCTCCCTCTGGGAGAGTTGTCACCGAAGGTGACTGAGAGGGCCTGTAGGGACGTGGGCCCACCAATATGGCGCTTTCGTAGGGCAGGGCACGCGGGCCCTGCCCTACAGGTGTTCTTTCAATAAACATTCCGTAGGGCGGGGCCCGTGTGCCCCGCCGTCGTTTACTTTCCCGCCACACCACCGTAGGGGCGGACGACCCTGTCCGCCCTTTTCCTGCGGGAATCACAGAACCATTATAATAAGGAGACATATCATGGAACGAATCAAAGGAATCCTGGGCTTCGGCGGCATGCGCCTGCCCATGAAGGACGGGGAAGTGGTCATCGACGAGATGAACCGCATGGTGGACGCCTTCCTAGAGGCGGGCTTCAACTATTTCGACACCGCCCACGGCTACCTCCAGGGCCAGAGCGAGCTGGCCCTGCGGGAGTGCCTGGCCCGCCGCTACCCCCGGGACCGTTTTGTCCTCACCGACAAGCTCACCGACTGTTTTTTCAAGAGCCAGGCGGACATCCGCCCGCTGTTTGAGGCCCAGCTCCAGGCCTGCGGCGTGGAGTATTTCGACTTCTACCTGATGCACGCCCAGGGCCTCACCAACTACGACCATTTCAAGGCCTGCCAGGCCTATGAAACGGCCTTTGCCCTGAAGGCCGAGGGCAAAATCCGCCATGTGGGCATCTCCTTCCACGACCGGGCGGAGGTGCTGGAGCAGATTCTGACAGACTACCCGTATATCGAGGTGGTGCAGCTGCAATTCAACTATCTGGATTATGACGACCCCGCGGTCCAGAGCCGCAGGTGCTACGAGGTCTGCTGCCGGCACAACAAGCCGGTGCTGGTGATGGAGCCCGCCAAGGGCGGCAGCCTGGTCAACCTGCCGCCGGACGCCCGGGCGGTGCTGGACGGCCTCCACGGCGGCGCCCCCGCCAGCTATGCCCTGCGCTTTGTGGGCAGCTTCCCGGGGATCCGGGTGGTGCTCTCCGGCATGGGCAGCGTGGAGCAGGTCCGGGAAAACACCGCCTGCATGAAGGACTTCCGCCCCCTGGACGAGACGGAGATGGCCGCTGTCCGCCGGGTGCAGGAGATCTTCCACAGCAAGAATCTCATTCCCTGCACCGCCTGCCGCTACTGCACCGACGGCTGTCCCAAGCACATCTCCATTCCGGACCTGTTCGCCATCATGAACACCAAGCAGATTCACCACGACTGGAACGCCCACCTGTACTATGACGAGGTGCACACCGCCCCGGGCCGCCGGGCCTCCGACTGCATCAAGTGCGGCAAGTGCGAAAAGGCCTGTCCCCAGCACCTGCCCATCCGCCAGCTGCTGGAGCAGGTGTCCCAGGAGTTCGACAAGGCCCGATAAACCCCATCTCTGAAAAAAGACTGCGGCTCACCGCCGCAGTCTTTTTCTATGGAATTCTGCGGATTGCCCGCCCGACAGGATGTCCTGCCGTTAACGCTCCGCAGGGGCGCGGGCTCCGCCCCGCCCACCGGTCCGTTGCTTTTGGGTCGGGTAAAACCCGGCCCCTACAGGCAAACTGTCGATAGAACATTCGTAGGGGCGGACGACTCTGTCTGCCCCTTATTTGGCCCCGCCTGCACACGCCGGACTTTCGTACAGCTTCCCGTGCACGAAATAGTTATACGACCGGCACCCCCCGGCGCACCATGGTCCCATCCGGCACCGGGCGCAGGTTCCCGTCAGCATCTCCCGCCGGAACTGCCGATTGTACGCAAAGGCCCCCGGGTCCTCCCAGATATCCCGCAGCCTCCGCTGCCGCAGGTTCCCCTCGTTGAACCGCTCATCGTACAGCGACTCGCACCCCCGCACGTTGCCCGCGCTGTCGATGCCTATGGCGGAGATACCCGCCCTGCACCCCTGGAAGCAGGCCCCATCGGCCCCCCGCAGGCGCAGCTCCTCATCCGTAAAATACCCCACGTTGTCAGCCGCCCCCAGCATAAACGGCGCGCGGTCCCGGTGGCTCTCCACGAAGCGGATCACCTCCGCCGGGTCGATGCGCCAGTCCAGCCCCCGGGCGGCGCTGCCCATAGGCGAGCACGCCTGCAGCTGCCACGCCCCGATGCCGGACCCCTCCAGCACCCGGTACAGCTCCTCCAGCCGCCCCATGCAGTCCCGCCGCAGCGTGGAGATCACCGACACCGGCATCCCCGCCGCCGTCAGCGCCCGGACGGCCTCCATGGCCCGCTTAAAGCTCCCGGCCTGCCGCCCGGCGTCATGCACGTCCTCCGGCCCGTCGATGGACACCGCCACCGACGACACGCCAGCCTGCTTCAGCTGTTCCAGCACCTCCGGCGACATCAGGTACCCGTTGGTGATCACGTCCACCCGGACGCCCAGCCCGGTCAGCCGCCCGGCGATCTGCGCCCAGTCCCGCCGCAGGAACACCTCGCCCCCGATCAGCGATACCCTCCGGCAGCCCAGGTCCGCCAGCTGCTCCGCCGCGTCCATGCACTCCGCCGTGGACAGCTCGTCCGCCCTGGCCCGCCCCCCGGCGGACCCGCAGTACCTGCATCCGAAGCAGCACGCTAACGTCAGCTCCCACACGCAGCTCGTAAGCCGGAACCCGCTCATTTCTCTTCCTTGATCACCGGCGCGGCATACACCGCCATGATGGGCGGCTCCTTCCGGTCCTTGCCCCCCGGCCTTTTCAGCGGCTTATCCTGCATCAGCCGCTCCAGCGCCTCCCTGGGGTCCTCCTGGGGGTACCCGCTCTGCTTCTTCTCGTTCATGGTCAGAAACCTCCTCATCTGTTGGTTATCTCCTCCATTATACCACCTCCGCCCCCCTCCGTCCACCCCGGTTTCCCCAGAATGCACTTGCATTCGACGCCCCTTTGTGATATAATGCCAAGCAGGCTTAAAATATCGCAAACAAGCCCCAAAACCTCTTGCAAACGATATCGGAATGGTGTACAATGGATACCATCCAGAATTGTCCCTGCAAAACCCAAGTCAATTGGGGCCGCCCGGCCCCCAAAATAAACGAAATGGGAGGAATGAGAAAATGAAAACATGGAAACAGGCGTTGGCCCTTGTGCTGGCGCTGGTCATGGCCCTGTCTCTGGTGGCCCTGCCGTCGTTTGCGGCGGATGAGGACGCGGCCGATGGGACATTGCCCAATGGGGTTTCGGTCGTGAACCCCGGCGGCCCCACCGAAGGGGTCACTGGCATGGAAATGAGCAAGACCCTGCAGCTGAACGCTGACGGGAAAACCGGCACCCTGACCCTGGAGGCCTATGCCACCGGTAACTCTCAGGTGTTGCAGAAGGAGGTCCCCCTGGACATCGTCCTGGTTTTGGACCAGTCTGGCTCTATGGCGTACAACTTCAATGGAAAGCAGACAGTTCAAAACAAGGACAGACGCCAGTACGCCATGAAGAATGCGGTGAAGACCTTTATCAATTCTGTTGCTGATAGGTATGACGCTGAGAGCAGCGACCACCGCATGGCGATTGTGACGTTTGGAGACGATGCCTCCACACTTGTCGGCTGGACCCAAGTAAACGGAACCGGCAAGGACACGCTGACTACAGCGATTGATGGGTTGCCGAAAAGGCCGAGCGGCGGCACGCAGACTGGAAAGGGCATGCAGCGGGCGCAGACGTTGCTGGGCAACAGCAATTACACTGGCAGCAACCAGGCCCAGCGTACACAGGTGGTCATCATGTTTACCGATGGCGTCCCCGGGGACAGTGGCTTTGACATCAGCGTTGCCAACGATGCCATCAAGGCCGCCAAGACCATGAAGGACAACGGCGTTGTGGTATACACCATTGGCATTTTCACCGGTGCTGAACCCAGCCAGTTGTATGGCGGAAGCGGCAATGGTGCGGTTGGCGAGTATTGGGATTGGAGTGATACGGATTCGGCTGCGGCTAACCGCTTCATGAACTATGTGTCCAGCAACTTTAAGGCGGCGGCTGACTTGGGGTTGGATTATTATTATTATTCTTATTATTATCGCATCACCAAGAACTACACCCGCGACAGCAGCAACTATTATCTCACCGCCAGCGACGCCGCTGGTCTGAACAATGTGTTCTCCAGCATCAGCAGCACCATCGGCGGCTCGGACGCTACTCTGACGGGCACCGCCACCATGGTGGACGTGATTTCCGAGTACTTCCAGCTGCCCAAAAACTATCTGGATTCCCTCAAGGCGTACACCGTTCCCTTTACCGGCACCGATGCCAGCGGCAATCGCCAGTGGGGCGCGAATCAGACCAGATACACACCCAGCGTTGAGGGCGACAAGGTTTCTGTCACCGGCTTTAACTACTCTGATAACTGGGTTGGCTTCCACACCGACAAGGATGGAAAACAGACTGCTCGCGGTAGCAAGATGGTCCTGGAGATTCCGATCCAGGTCAAGGACGACACAGTGGGCGAGGTTCCCACCAACGATTTGAACAACTCCGGCATTCTGGACGGAAACGGGGACATGTTCGCGAAATTCGTGAGCCCCGTGGTGAAATATGCTTACTTCACCGTGGTCCCCGTGACCAGCTCTGTGGACGAAAACGGCAAGAACCAGGGCGCTCCTGGTACGGAAAAGAAAGTCCGCCTGCTGGATAACCCGACCTACAACCTGGTGAACGAAGTCCCCAAAGACTTCCTCTACGGCGGCACCTTTAACGAGGAGACCTGCACCACCGTCCACAAGGACGTCCAGGAGCAGGGCAACCCCATGGAGCTGAACCCCACCGAGAACGCCACCTACTATATCTGGGAGGTTCCCAACACCTATCTGACCCCCAGAAACTACAATGTCTGGCGTCACCTGCCGGAAAACAATGGCCAGAAGACCGTGGTCCGCCTGTATCCGCTTACTGCCGCTGACCGCACCCTGTATAAGCAGGTTGGCTTCGTCATCGACGACAAGGACTATGTCTCCGGCTGCGATGAATTTAATGTCACGATCAACAATACCCCCACGCTGTATCAGACGGCTGTTGCCGAGCAGAATGGCCAGCATTATCAGACCCTGTACCTCGACAAGGGTACCATCAGAGCCAGCAACACGGCGATTGATGAAAGCGGCCTGGTAAGCGGCCAGCACATTGACGATGGCTGCCTGGCGGGCATCAAACTGGACGCCAATGGCATGATCAAGTTTAAGACCACCGGCGTGACCTTCCGGCCTTACTGGATTACCCTGGACAACGTCAAGGTCTACGGCACCACCGCCAGAACCTGCACCTATGTGGCGGGTTCGGAAAGCACCAGCGTTTCCGATGACAAAACTTCTCTGTCCTGCGTATATATGGGCGATACGGTTACCACCCAGGCCATGAGCTTTGCGAAATCCTTCACCATGGCGGACTCCCAGCCCGCAGTGGACGAGAGCCTGACCGTCACCGTGGTGGATGGCTCCAACACCACCCAGGTCAAGGTGGCCCCCAACGGCAGCGTCCGTGACCAGGTGGCCTACCAGGCTCCTGCCGGCAAGGTCTTTGCCGGTTGGTTCGCCGACCAGGCTTACACCACCCCCGCTGACCTGGACCAGGTCACGGAGGACACCACCATCTACGCCAAGTACGTCAGCGACTCCTATCTGGACCTGGCTTACAGCCGCACTGGCCTGTTCCGTCTCCGTGGCGTCACCCTGATCTCTGCCGTGGATAACCCCGCCAACTATCAGGCCTCCGGCATCATGGTCAATGGCCAGAAGATCGACGTCTCCTACGCCAGCCGTTATCGGATCTTCAAGACTCCTGCCAACCTGTTCGGCGCGGCCCGTGACGCCAAGCTCATGCTGGCTGATAAGAGCCTCTCCGGCACCGGCACTCTGGAAGTCACCCCCTATTGGATCACCCTGGACGGCACCGAGGTCCACGGTATCACCCACAGCCTGCATTACAACACCCGCACCATTTGGGAGTGAGGAAAGGAGAACAGCATGAACTTTATCGATCCTCAGCTCCAGCCGATTCTGGATAAGGACGCGGTTATTATTCCCGGCTCTGGCGGCGGTAACCTCCAGAGCATCGGCAATGGCCGCTATGCTATGACCCTCCCCGACGGCACCAAGGTCGTCGTGGACCAGTACGGCAACATCATCGGCTGAGCAAACCCCAGGCTGAGCAAAAACCCCAAGCGGGGGGATGGCATCCCATCCCCCCGCTTTCTTCCATCCATCCCTCTTGGCTCTCCCTCTGGGAGAGCTGTCACCGAAGGTGACTGAGAGGGCCTGTAGGGCGGCACTTTGGCGATTTCCATGTGCCTTGTGCCCTGCGAAAATAAACGGGACGCGCCCCGACGGGCGCGTCCCGTTTGTGTGGATTTGAAGTTTTACCGTTCCTCTCGGAAATAGCTGAGGCCCAGGCTTGCAGGCGGCTGCTTTTCCATGTTGTTGCGCAGGCTGGAGATCACCAGCACCACCACGGTGACCACATACGGCAGCATCTTGTACAGCTCCTTCACGGCCATCTGGCTGCCGGTGGGGATGTACAGATACAGGATGTACAGGCCGCCGAACAGGATGGAGGCCAGGACGCTGACATTGGGACGCCAGATGGTGAAGATCACCAGGGCGATGGCCAGCCAGCCGCGGTCGCCGAAGGCGTTGTTGGACCACACGCCGCTGGCGTAGTCCATCACGTAGTACAGGCCGCCGAGACCGGCGATCATGCTGCCCACGCAGGTGGCCAGGTACTTATACCGGGTGACGTTGATGCCGGCGGCGTCGGCGGTGGAGGCGCTTTCGCCCACGGAGCGCAGGTGCAGGCCGGGGCGGGTGTGCTTCAGGAAATAGGAGGACAGCAGGGCCAGGATAATGGCCAGATACGCCAGGAAGCCATAGGACAGGAAGATCTGGCCGAACCAGCCCAGACTCTTGGCAAAGGGCAGGGACTTGGCAAAATAGCCGCTGGTGGCGGACAGGGCGATGGAGGGGACCTCGCTGCCGGTGAGCTTGATCAGGGAGCCGCCGAAGAAGTTGCCGATGCCCACGCCGAAGGTGGTCATGGTCAGGCCGGTAACGTTCTGGTTGGCCCGGAGGGTCACCGTCAGGAAGCAGTACAGCAGGCCCATCAGCAGAGAGCCCAGCAGGGAGCACAGCATGGGGATCAGAATGGCCAGAAAGCCGCTCATCTGGTCGGCGGGCACGGCCTGCTCATAGAAGAACGCGCCGATGACGCCGCAGATACCGCCCACATACATGATGCCGGGGATACCCAGGTTCAGATTGCCGGACTTCTCGGTGAGGATCTCGCCGGTGCTGCCGTACAGCAGGGGGATACCCTGCATGACCGCGCGGGGGATGAAGGATACAATATCAAAATTCATTTTCTCACGCCTCCTTCTTTCCGGAAGAACGGAACTGGACCTTGTAGTTGATGAAGAACTCGCAGCCGATGATGAAGAACAGGATGATGCCCGTCAGAATATCGGAGAAGGAGCGGTTCAGGCCGAAGGCCGTGGAGATCTCGCTGGCGCCGCGGCTGAGGACCACCAGCAGCAGGGACACGAAGATCATGATAACGGGGTTGAACTTGGCCATCCAGGACACCATGACGGCGGTGAAGCCCCGGCCGTCCACGATGGTGGTGGTCATGGTGTGGTCGGTGCTGGAGGTCAGCAGCAGGCCGATCAGGCCGCACAGGGCGCCGGACAGGGCCATGGTCCGGATGATGACCCGGTCCACCTTGATGCCGGCATAGCTGGCGGTGCGGCGGCTTTCGCCCACCACGGCGATCTCATAGCCGTGCTTGCTGTAGTTCAGATAGATGTACATCAGGCCCGTGAGGATGGCCACCACCAGAATGGCCAGCAGGTACTTCTGGTTGCCGATGGTGGGCAGCCAGCCGGCCTGGGTGTCCTGGTTGATGATGCCGATCTTGCCGGAGCCCTTGGGAACCTCCCAGATGATGATGAAGTAGGCCACCAGCTGGGTGGCGATATAGTTCATCATCAGGGTGAACAGCGTCTCGTTGGTGTTCCACTTGGCCTTGAAGAAGCCGGGCAGGAAGCCCCACAGAGCGCCTGCGGCCAGGGACGCGACGGTCATGACCACCAGCAGCAGCCAGTTGGGCATCTTGCCGCCCAGGCAGATCATGCAGGTGGTGGAGGCCAGACAGCCGATGAGGACCTGGCCCTCGGCGCCGATGTTCCAGAAGCGCATCTTGAAGGCGGGGGTCACCGCCAGGGAGATGCCCAGCAGAATGGCCACGTTTTCCCAGGTGGTCCAGCTCTTGCGGGCGGTGCCGAAGGCGCCCTTGAGGATGGTGCCGTAAATGCTCAGGGGATTTTCGCCGGTGAGGATGGTGGTGACCAGTGCGCACACCACCAGCGCCAGGATGATGGCGCCGCCCCGGATGGCCACGTTGGTGTACCACGGCAGGGTGTCCCGCTTGGAAATGTGGAACAGGGATTTCTTATTCATCCGCTTTGCCTCCTTTGTTCACCAGCGTCATCAGCGCGCCGACCTGGTGCTTGTCAGTGGTCCGGGCGTCTACCACGCCGGAGACCTGACCGCCGCACAGAACCACGATCCGGTCGCACAGCTCCAGCAGCACGTCCAGATCCTCGCCCACATACACCACGGCCACGCCCTTCATCTTCTGCTCGGTCAGCAGATTATAAATGGTATAGGAGGTGTTGATGTCCAGGCCGCGGACGGCGTAGGCCGTCATCAGCACGGCGGGCTGCTGGGCGATCTCGCGGCCCACCAGGACCTTCTGCACGTTGCCGCCGGACATGCGGCGCACGGGGAAGCTGGTGCTGGGGGTCACCACCTCCAGCTCCTGCCAGATGCGGTTGGCCAGGGCCTCGGGGTCCTTGCGGTCCAGGAAGATGCTGCCGCCCTTCCGCCAGGAGCGCAGCATCATGTTGCCGGTCATGCCCATGGAGCCCACCAGGCCCATGCCCAGCCGGTCCTCCGGGACGAAGGACATGGCGATGCCGCTCTTGCGGATGGCCATGGGGCTCAGGCCCACCAGCTCCTTGGGCTGGTCATTATCGGGATTATAATAGGTGACGGAGCCGGAGGCCACGGGATACAGGCCCGCAATGGACTCCAGCAGCTCCCGCTGGCCGGAGCCGGCGATACCGGCAATGCCCAGCACCTCGCCGGCGTTGACGGTGAAGGTCACGTTGTCCAGGCGCTTGACGCCCATCTCGTCAAAGACCGTCAGGCCCTTGATGTCCAGCCGGGGCTTCACATTCACGGGGGTGGGGCGGTCGATGTTCAGGGTGACGGCGTGGCCCACCATCATGTCCGTCAGGGACTGCTGGTTGGCGTCCTTGGTCTGCACGCAGCCGATGTACGCACCCTTGCGCAGCACCGCCACCCGGTCGGACACGTCCAGCACCTCGTGGAGCTTGTGGGTGATGATGATCAGGGACTTGCCGTCGTTCTTCATGTTGCGCATGACGGCAAACAGCTTGTCGGTCTCCTGGGGGGTCAGCACGGCGGTGGGCTCGTCCAGGATCAGGATGTTGGCCCCGCGGTACAGGACCTTCACGATCTCCACCGTCTGCTTCTGGGACACGGACATGTCATAGATCTTCTGGTCCGGGTCAATGTCGAAGCCGTAGCGGTCGCAGATCTCCTTGACCTTCTTCCGGGCCTCGGCCAGGTTCAGCTTCCCGGGCATGCCCAGGATGATGTTTTCCGTGGCGGTGAACACGTCCACCAGCTTGAAGTGCTGGTGGATCATGCCGATCCCCAGGGCGAAGGCGTCCTTGGGGGAGGCGATGGTCACAGGCTTGCCGTCGATGTAGATCTGTCCCTCGTCGGGGAAATAGATGCCGGAGAGCATATTCATCAAGGTGGTCTTGCCGCTGCCGTTTTCACCCAGCAGGGACAGGATCTCACCCTTATACAGCTCCAGCGTAACGTCCTTGTTGGCCGTTACCTTGCCGAAGCGCTTGGTGATATTCTCCATTTTAACTGCGCATACGTTTGCCAAGGCAGTCACCCTTTCTTTCCGGGGGGCCGGGGCGCAGGAGGCCCCTCCGGGTTTTTGTTCCATAGGCGTTATTTTACCATAATTCTGCAGCGTTGTAAATCGCTAACAGCAAAAAAATGAAAATAAATACAAAAAATTTTAGATGGTTACAAAATTTATCAGGCAAAACCCATAGAGAAACCGGAAAAACAGCACTTTTGTGAAATTTGACACAATGCCGTTTAATTATTCACAAAGCCCCGGGTCCAATGAAAGAAAAGCGAGCGGGTTGGTAGGTAGGTTTCCGGCAAATATTTCGGCATAATGCAAAATGTGCATAAAAAAAGAATGTGAATAAGTTCACATAATGTTAAAATTGCAGAAATTGACGTTAAAAGTTTATTAAAATTGTCAATTGTGCAATTGACCGAAACTCTGTATACTTTGAATATGTCCAATAGACGCATGCCGCCGGCACGGCCTGCGCCGGCTCCCGCCCCGCCGGGGCGGAGGAGGAAAAAGAAAAGGAGAGAATTCAATGGAAGAAAGAAAAGGCTTTGGAACCACATTCGGGTTCCTGATGGCTGCCGTGGGATCGGCGGTGGGCCTTGGCAACATCTGGGGCTTCCCCAACAAGATGGGCGCCAACGGCGGCTTCACGTTCCTGGTCATCTATCTGATCCTGGCGGCGCTGTGCGGCTTCATCGTCATGGTGGGCGAGCTTGCCCTGGGCCGCAAGACCGGCCGCGGCGTCATCAGCACCTATAAGATCCTCACCAAGCGCTTCAAGTGGCTGGGCTGGCTGGGTATCATCGCACCCTTCCTGATCCTGTCGTTCTACTGCGCTCTGGGCGGCTACTGCATCAAGTATGTCACCGTGAACCTGGGCAGCCTCTTCAACGCCGGCTTCGGCACCGGCGGCCTGGGCGGCGCAGAGGTGTTCGGCGGCCTGCTGACCAACCAGGGCGAGTCCGTGATCTATGGTCTGATCTTCGTGCTCATCACCCTGATCATCGTTATGTGCGGCGTCAGCAACGGCATTGAGAAGGTCTGTTCCGTGGGTATGCCCGCCCTGTTCATCCTGCTGGTGATCTGCATCATCCGGGCCTGCACCCTGGGCGGCAGCGACTTCACCGTGGCCGTTCTGCAGGCCGACGGCAGCACCGTGCAGCAGGTGATCCACAGCAGTGCCCTGGACGGCCTGAAGTATATATGTTCCAGCCGGGCTATGTCACCAGCACCGGTTACTATGAGCCCGCCAAGGCTCTGGTGGACGGGGCCATGGTCGGTGCCGTTGCCGGTGTGCCCGTGGTCAAGCACGTCACCGAGATCCCCAACTTCATCAGCATCCTCGCCACCGCCGGCGGTCAGATGTTCTTCTCCCTGTCTCTGGGCATGGGCATCATGATCACCTACGGTTCCTATCTGGACAAGAAGCAGAACGTGGAGAAGAACGCCCTGGTCATCGTGGTGTGCGACACCCTGATCGCCCTGATGGCCGGTCTGGCCGTGATGCCCAGCCGCTTCGCCCTGGACGCCGCAGGCGCCGTGGGCGGCCCCAAGCTGCTGTTTATCACCATGCAGAACGTGTTCGACAAGATGGGCTCCATCGGCCCCATCTTCGGCATCCTGTTCTACCTGCTGGTGGTCTTTGCCGCCATCTCCTCCTCCATCTCCCTGCTGGAGGTCATCGTGGCCCACTTCGTGGATGATGCCCGCGACGCCGGTAAGGGCGACAAGCGCAAGCCTTATTCCATCCTGGCCGCCATTGCCGCCGGCGTCCTGTGCGTGCTGGTGTGCCTGGACGGCCTGGGCGAAAACGGCATGGCCCCCGCCCATCTGCTGAACATCGAGGCCAGCGGCTGGAGCGACTGCTGGCTGGACTTCTTCGACTGCGTGGCCGAGGGTATCCTGATGCCCCTGGGCGCTCTGCTGATGTGCATCTGCATCGGCTGGGAGCTGGGTCCCCAGATCGTGGACGACGAGTGCTGCCTGGAGGGCAACCGCTTCAAGAGCAAGACCTTCTTCAACGTGTGCGTGAAGTATATCACCCCCATCATCATGATCCTGATTCTGGCCGGTCAGCTGGACAGCTTCTTCGGCCTGGGCTGGTTCTCCTGATGGAGCCAAACCTGTAAAAGCATCATGGTTATCCGGAGGGTCCGCCGACAGGCGGGCCCTCCGATGCGTTATTTTGCGTTATTTGTTGCATTTTCTCCCGGAATATGTTACAATTCATCCCACTATGCAAGAAGAAATGCACGAGGAAGGAATCATTTTATGAAGCACGAACCCAAGCCGCCCCGCCGCAAGCTCCGGGACCTGGGGCCCATCATCCGCCGCCGCCCGGCGGTGTTCGCCGTATACCTGGTGCTGCGTCTGATCGTCATCGCCGTTCTGGTGTCCTCCATCCTCCGGCGGGAGTATGAGAGCGCCTTCATCTGCCTGCTGGTGCTGGTGCTGTTTATGCTGCCCTTCTTCATCCAGCAGAACTTCGGCATCGAGCTGCCCTCCACCCTGGAGATCATCATTCTGCTGTTCATCTTCGCGGCGGAGATCCTGGGGGAGCTGGGATGCTATTTCATCACCTATCCCTACTGGGACTCCATGCTCCACACCACCACGGGGTTCCTGTGCGCCGCCACGGGCTTCGCCCTGATCGACATCCTCAACCGCAACAGCCGCATCAAATTCCAGCTTTCGCCGGTGTATGTGGCCCTGGCAGCCTTCTGCTTCTCCATGACCGTTGGCGTCATGTGGGAGTTTTTCGAGTTCGGCATGGACCGGCTGTTCCACATGGACATGCAGAAGGACACCGTGATCCAGTCCGTCACCTCCGTGATGCTGGACCCCACCAACAGCAACATCCCCGTCACCATTGACGGCATCCACTCCGTGGCCGTCAACGGCCAGGACCTGGGCTTTGACGGATACCTGGACATCGGCCTGTATGACACCATGGAGGACCTGTTCGTGAACTTCGTGGGAGCCGTGGTGTTCAGCACCATCGGATATTTCTATATCAAGCACCGGGGCCGGGGCAAGCTGGCCCGGGCCTTCATCCCCACCATCACGGAGGAGGAGCCGGAACAGACACCGGAATAAAATACGCCCCCGCCCGACTCTGCTTGCCGCAGGGCCGAGCGGGGGGAGACTGTCCAAAAAGGGCTTTGCCCTTTTTGGACAAAAGGCTTGCAGTCTGCCGCGCGCATAATTGGTTCGCCATGGGCGAACCAATTCCACACTTGCAGACTGAGAAGAATTTTCGCCCAGGTACACGCCCCGGGCGAAAATGGATTGCATTTGATTTGCCGCCTGCGGGCGGCAAACTCTGCGAGGCTTTTTTGAAAAGCTGCCCCGCCCGACTCTGCTTGCCGCAGGGCCGGGCGGGGGGTTTATTTATATCATACCAAAACCTGTTAAAAAGCTTGAAAAGCTTTTTATAGCACCGAAGGTGCG
>OJRB01000937.1_pt1 | contig 15865 bp, 10 predicted proteins | sample 1599061 | NCBI WGS metagenome assembly OJRB01 (sample SAMN03922522, study PRJEB24848) | human gut metagenome | isolation source: stool sample | host: Homo sapiens | place: Germany | collected 2010-02 | reverse complement strand
TCAGCCTCGGTCTCGTGGGCTCGGAGATGTGTATAAGAGACAGGGCACCATCCAAGTCACTGACTTCAATACGATCAACCAAGGCGATAATTATATATTCTACTCCAAAGAAGAACAGCCAAAGGCCCAAGCAGGAGAATATACCCGAATACCCTTGGGAAGATTCGACAAGGGGCTCAACGTCGGCTTCGTATATCGAGGCACAGACCGTCCACAGTTCTCCACTCCGGCATTAAATGGGCCGGATAACAATAAAGTACCAGATAATGGGACATTCTCCCATAATTACGTAGGCCATACCTTAAAATATGGTAATTCCTCTTTCAAAATAGAGAAAAACGTAGCAAACGGCTTCATTCACCACATTCAAGAAGGTGATTTTGAAGGAAATGTACTGGGAATGGAAAATCGCTGCCCAAACTATAGGGCCTATGATGGAGACTACAACGATATGCTTTGTCTAATCGAAAGTAATCCCGTTGCCATCGAGCCGGCAGAGCCGGTAACCCCTCCCGTCATAGAATCGCAAACGAACAAGAAAGGATTCCTCTTGTTCGAAGATAATTATCCAAACCAAGGCGATTTCGATTTCAATGACGCTGTCATATATTATAATATCACAGCATATACCGATAAGAGTACCGCAGATGTTTATGCCCAGTTACTGGCTAAAGGCTGTACATTCCACAACCAATTTGGATTTAAGGACGCCAATGGACTAACTCCCTTTTTCTCCGATGTCAATGGATATGTCAATGTGAGAAAATTCGACAAGGAACCGGAAAGTGGGATTACAAAGACATTAACATATAGTGCGACTCAGCTGATCATGCCTTACATTGATAACGGGAAGGGACCGGTAAGTAAAAACGTCAAGAATACGGATCTATACCCATATGTATTGGATATTCCTTATTCGGAAAGTCAACCTTTCCGTTGGTGTATAGAGAATAAAAGCATCGACGAAGCTTATAATTTTGACCAAGATTACCGAAAGGCACATGGAGATTGGTATGAGACTCCTAAAGATGAATCGTTAGTGATACAATTTACCACTCCGGATGAAGAGAAGAAAGATCCGGAAAATAAAGAATGAAGGATACACACTCATTGAAGGATCTCTAAAATCCTAACATCATATAAAAAACGGCGAGCTTTTTAAAGGCCCGCCGTTTTTTGTATCTATTAATAGAAGAATATATTATCTACCTTGGCGCTTACGCTCTGTCTCATCCAAGATGATCTTACGCATACGCATATTATTCGGGGTGATCTCTACGTACTCATCGCCCTTGATGTACTCAAGCGCATCCTCTAGGCTGAATACGATAGGAGGAGCCAAGGAAACTTTGTCGTCCGAACCAGAGGCACGCATATTCGTCAACTTCTTGGATTTGGTAACATTTACCACCAAGTCATTGTCCTTGGTATGCTCACCAACCACCTGTCCAGCGTAAACCTCCTCGCCCGGGGCGATGAAGAAACGCCCGCGGGATTGCAAGTTATTCAGGGCATAAGCGAAAGCCTGACCTGTCTCCATAGCGATAATCGAACCATTCATACGTCGTTCGATATCACCCTTCCACGGTTGATATTCCAAGAAACGGTGTGCCATGATAGCCTCACCGGCAGAGGCGGTCAATACGGCGTTGTTCAAACCGATAATACCACGGGAAGGAATTGTGAACTCTAAGTGCATACGACCATTCTTGCTTTCCATCATGGTCATCTCGCCCTTACGCTTCGTTACCATATCGATAATACGGCTAGAGCATTCCTCCGGAAGATTCACCGTCAATTGCTCTACCGGCTCACATTTCTCACCATCGATCTCCTTGATGATAACCTGAGGCTGACCTACCTGCAACTCGTATCCCTCACGACGCATCGTCTCGATCAATACAGACAAGTGAAGCACGCCACGGCCATATACCAACCAAGAATCAGCGGAATCAGTAGGAACTACGCGTAAAGCCAAGTTCTTATCCAATTCTTTCTGCAAACGGTCAAAAATATGACGGGAAGTAACAAACTTACCATCCTTACCAAAGAACGGAGAATTGTTGATCGTGAAAAGCATAGACATCGTAGGCTCGTCGATAGCGATCGTTGGCAATGGCTCCGGCTCGTTCACGTCGGCGATTGTCTCACCGATCTCGAAACCATCGATACCGATAATAGCGCAAATATCCCCGGACTGCACGGAATCAACTTTCGTACGTCCCAAGCCCTCAAATACATCCACTTCCTTGATCCTCGATTTCACCATACTACCATCACGCTTACAAAGCATGACATCTTGGCCCTCTTTCAACTCGCCACGGTGTACACGTCCTACGGCGATACGACCTACATACTTAGAATAATCCAAAGAAGTAATCAACATCTGCGGAGTACCCTCCAACATCTTTGGTTCGGGGATATACTTGATGATCGCATCAAGCACAGCCGCGATATCCTCTTTCGGCTCCTTCCAATCCTCGGACATCCAGCCCTGCTTGGCGGAACCATAAATAGTAGGGAAGTCAAGCTGCTCCTCGGTAGCATCCAGACTAAACATCAAGTCGAATACCATTTCCTGCACTTCCGACGGGCGGCAATTCGGCTTATCCACCTTATTAATTACCACGATCGGCTTCAAACCCAGTTGAATCGCTTTTTGCAAAACAAAACGAGTCTGCGGCATAGGCCCCTCAAAGGCGTCTACCAATAGCAAACAACCATCCGCCATATTCAAGACACGCTCCACCTCGCCACCAAAGTCGGCGTGGCCCGGAGTGTCAATAATATTGATCTTATATCCCTTATAATTGATAGACACGTTCTTGGCAAGAATCGTGATACCTCGTTCCCGTTCCAGATCATTGTTATCCATGAACTGATCCGGTTCTGCCTGTCCTTCACGGAAAAGCTTACCGGCTAATAACATCTTATCCACGAGCGTCGTTTTGCCGTGGTCTACGTGCGCGATAATCGCAATGTTTCTGATCTTTTGCATTGAAGACTAATTTATTGGCTGCAAAAATACGATATTTTTACGATATATATATGACATTCATGCTTCAAAACACAAAAAAGATAGCAGAATCTATTGCAAATCAAAAAGGAATGCCTACCTTTGCGACCGCTTAGATAACATAGTATTAATTTATTAAAGTAAAAAGAATCATGTATTTAGATTCAGCAAAGAAACAAGAATTATTTGAAAAGTATGGCAAATCAGCTACTAACACAGGTTCTGCTGAGAGCCAAATCGCATTGTTCACATTCCGTATCTCTCACTTGACAGAGCACTTGAAAGTGAATCACAAAGATTACGCTACGGAAAGATCATTGAAGATGTTGGTAGGTAAACGTCGTCGTTTATTGGACTATCTGATCAAGACTGACATCGAGAGATACCGCGCTATCATCAAAGAACTTGGTATCAGAAAGTAAGAAAAAGCTTACTCGAAAATATTAAAAAGGGCAATCCCAAATGGGTATTGCCCTTTTTATTTGTCTTAATCCTAGATATAATAAAATATTAATGTAAATTTGCGCCGTTTAGTATCAAATTATCAAACATTACAGGACTATAAATAACAAATCATACACATGGGAAACAACAAAATTATAGGCGCGAAAATTAAAAATATCCGGGAATCGAAACAACTCTCTATCGAGGAGGTAGCCGAACGCTCCGGGTTAGGTATCGAACAGATCGAACGTATCGAGGGTAACTTGGATTTTCCATCTTTGGCCCCTCTTATCAAAATAGCACGGGTATTAGGGGTACGTTTGGGTACATTCTTGGATGACCAAGCGGAGCTAGGCCCGGTCGTATGCCGCAAAAAGGACAGCGAGGCCGATGGTATCGGGTTCACGAACAACGCGACACAAGGGCACAAGCATATGGATTACCACTCGCTCTCGCAAGATAAGTCCGGCCGCCATATGGAACCCTTCTTGATCGAGATCGCTCCCTCCGAGGAAGGCGAGGATTTCATCCTGTCCACGCATGAGGGAGAGGAGTTTATCTACGTATTGAATGGCGTCGTAGAGATCAATTACGGAAAGAACACCTATATCCTAGAGGAAGGCGATAGCATCTATTATGATTCCATCGTGGCGCATCATGTACATGCGGCAGCCGACAACAAGGCCCGAATCCTAGGAGTTGTCTATACACCTTATTAAATCCAGCGTTTTATGGAATTACATAACAGAACCCTTGGCCAATGGCTGGAACATTGGGCCGAGACTACACCGGACAAGGAATATATCGTTTATTCGGACCGTGACTTACGTTTCACTTGGAGCGAATTCAACAAGCGTGTGGACGACATGGCGAAAGGCATGCTGGCGATCGGTATCACTCATGGCACACATGTCGGCGTATGGGCGACAAACGTACCGGATTGGCTGACTTTCTTATATGCCGGAGCCAAGATCGGTGCCGTACTGGTCACGATCAACACCAACTATAAACAAAGCGAACTGGAATATCTGGTTGAGAACGCCGATATCCATACGATGTGTATCACAGACGGCGTGTTTGATGGAAGTTACGTGGACATGGTCTATACCATGTTGCCGGAATTGAAGACCTCTCAACGGGGGTATTTGAAAAGCAAGCGTTTCCCACGCTTGAGAAATGTAGTATATATCGGACAGGAGAAATACAGGGGTATGTACAATACGCCCGAGATGTTGCTCCTCGGACAAAATATCAAGGATGAGACGTTAGAGGCTGCCAAAGCGAGAGTAAATTGCCACGACGTTGTCAATATGCAATATACTTCCGGTACGACCGGCTTCCCGAAAGGGGTCATGTTGACTCACTACAACATCGCCAACAACGGTTTCTTGACGGGTGAGCATATGAAATTCACCGCCGACGATAAGCTTTGTTGCTGCGTACCTCTCTTTCATTGCTTTGGTGTGGTATTAGCTTCCATGAACGTATTGACGCATGGATGTACGCAAGTGATGGTCGAGAAATTCGATCCGCTATTGGTATTAGCTTCTATACATAAAGAGCGTTGCACGGCCGTGTACGGCGTGCCTACCATGTTCATTGCCGAGCTGAACCACCCGATGTTCGAGATGTTCGACCTCACGTCGTTACGTACCGGTATTATGGCAGGTTCTCTTTGCCCGGTTGAACTCATGAAAACCGTGGACGAGAAGATGCATATGCGTGTAACCAGCGTGTATGGATTGACAGAGACCTCACCGGGTATGACCCACTCCCGTATCGAAGATCCGGCCGAGGTGCGTTATAATACCGTAGGCCATGAGTTCGAATTTACCGAGGTACGGGTTATCGATCCGGAGACTGGCGAGGAATGCCCCGTCGGTGTACAGGGCGAGATGTGTAACCGCGGTTATAATAACATGAAAGGTTACTATAAAAACGAAGCCGCCACCAATGAGGCGATCGACAAGGATGGCTTCCTGCATTCCGGCGACTTAGGCGTGAAAGACGAGAACGGCAACTATCGGATCACCGGCCGTATCAAGGACATGATTATCCGCGGGGGCGAGAATATCTATCCCCGTGAGCTGGAGGAGTTCCTCTATCATTTCCCCGGCGTGAAAGACGTGCAAGTAGCTGCTGTTCCTTCCAAGAAATATGGAGAGGAAGTGGGTGCCTTTATCATCCTTCACGATGGTGTGACGGCTACGGAGGAAGAGGTGAAAGACTTCTGCCGCGGAAAGATCGCCCGGCATAAGATCCCGAAATACATCTTCTTCGTCGATACCTTCCCGATGACCGGAAGCGGAAAGATACAGAAGTTCAAGTTGAAAGACCTCGGGCTGAAACTATTGCAAGAGCAAGGTATCACGCCGGCCTAACGATTTAGTGGACAGTTAACAGTTACTTTAAAATCCTCATAATGGGCGGCACGATCTTCCCGTGTCGCCCATTTTCCTAAAGAACGATGGACGGGATCAACACACTGCGTTACTCGGATTTATTTTTAGCGATGTATTTCGATGGCGGAAAGAGCTGCCTGCACCGGAATCATTCGCATGTGTTGGTGTATGTATACTCCGGAGAGATGGTAATCGACGAGAAAGGCCAAATCACCCGGTTACATAAAGGAGAATGCGCTTTCATCCGCAAGGACTTCAGCGTACAGATGACGAAACAAGCATGGAATGGCGAGCAGTTCAAGGCGATCTTCTTGATGTTCACCATGAAGTTCCTACGCGACTTTTACAGCAAATTAGATCGAAATATTCTCCCTAAAGACGCCAAGCGAGATCAGGTAAGCCTTTACAAGCTACCGTCCAACCGTCCCGATATCGTAAGCTTGTTTGAGTCGATGACCCCTTATTTCAATTCCAAGATCCAACCGACAGACGAATTGCTTCAACTAAAAATGGTCGAGGGCGTCTATGTGTTGCTCAATACCGACAAGAATCTATATGCCTCTATCTTCGATTTTACCGATCCATGGAAGATAGACATACTGGAATTTATGGAGCGGAATTATATGAACGATATTTCCATGGAAGAAATCGCCAACTATACGGGACGCAGTCTCTCCACATTTAAACGTGATTTCAAGAAATGTAGCGCTCTCTCGCCCCGGGAATGGCTCATCCGACGCCGCCTTGAAGCCGCACATGGGCTGATACGTAAGGGGGGGCGTAAGGTCTCGGAGATTTGTTTCGAGGTAGGCTTCAAGAACCTTTCCCATTTCTCGAAAATCTATAAGATAGCGTATGGCGTACCGCCAACCGAGGATATATAATATTTATAATGGCCCACACAACAAAGCTATTTGAACCACATAACAAAGCCTCTATACCACTCCCTCCTTATCTTCGCGACATAAATAATAACAAAATGTAAATCAAATGATCATGACAAAGACAATGGAAGAGAAAGTAGCTTTAGTAACCGGTTCAGCGATGGGTATCGGACTCGCTTGCGCTGAAGCCTTCGCCAAGGCTGGATACATAACCGTATTGGCAGACATCCGTGAGCCGGGAGAACAAGTAGAGAAATTAGTAGCCGAGGGACAGAAGGCCGTAGCATATCGGTGCGACGTATCAAACACGCAAGCCGTAAAAGAGATGATCGACTGGACCGTAGCTACCTACGGAAGACTGGATGCGGCTCTTAACAACGCAGGCATACAAACACCGCAACGCCCAATGGCGGAAATCACCGACGATGAATTCGACCGTACCGTGGCTGTGGATTTGAAAGGTGTCTGGAACTGCATGCGTTATGAGATCCTGCAAATGCTGAAACAAGGCGGCGGCGCCATCGTCAACACCTCATCGCAAGGTGGAGTCACGGGATTTCCGGGGCAAGCGGCCTACATAGCCTGTAAGCATGCCGTTATCGGACTGACACGTACCGCCGCTATCGACTATGCGGCAAAGAATATCCGCATCAATGCCGTATGTCCGGGCGTTATCCGTACGCCGATGGCGGAAGACTTAATGCGGCGTGACCCTTCCTTGGAGAAGGAGCTGGTGCGCGACATTCCCGCAGGGCGGCTCGGCAAACCGGAAGAGATCGCCAACGCCGTACTTTGGCTATGCAGCCCGCAAGCGAGCTTCGTAGATGGCCACGCGCTATTGGTAGATGGAGCCTTCAGTATTCATTAAATCGCAAAACTACAGAGAGTCCAATACTGCAACGGCATTGCAGTGTTACTGCAATGCAGGTTGCAGTAATGCTGCATGGCTGTTGCAGAACTACTGCAAGGCAGGTTGCAGTAACAAACCCACCTACCCCTCGGCAAGCCTCTGCCCTAGATGGAAATTCATAGATAAAGAACACCTACTATCAACGCTTTTTCGTACCTTTGCGTCTCAACCATTTATAGTATTAATTTATGTCACAATTATTTCCAACTAATCTGCCTTATAAAGTGGCAGATATGAGTTTGGCTGAATTCGGTCGCAAAGAGATCGAGATCGCCGAACACGAAATGCCGGGATTAATGGCGCTACGCCAGAAATACGCCGATCAGAAACCCTTGAAAGGCGCACGTATCACCGGCTCACTGCATATGACTATTCAGACGGCGGTGTTAATCGAAACATTAGTTGCGTTGGGAGCGGACGTTCGCTGGGCTAGCTGTAACATCTTCTCCACACAAGATCATGCCGCTGCCGCTATCGCAGCGGACGGCGTACCGGTATTCGCTTGGAAAGGCGAGACGCTGGAGGAGTATTGGTGGTGTACGGACATGGCGCTTCGTTTCCCGGAAGGTAAAGGCCCTCACATGATTGTTGACGATGGCGGCGACGCTTCCTTGCTGATTCACATGGGCTATCGTGCGGAGAACGATGCGGAGACTATCAACCGCAAAGGCGGAAATCATGAGGAACAGGTAATCCTGGATACATTAAATCGTATCCTTCAAGAAGATAACAGCCGTTGGCACCGTACGGTAGCCGAGATGAAAGGGGTATCGGAAGAGACGACCACCGGCGTTCACCGTCTGTATCAGATGATGGAGAAAGGTGAGTTGCTGGTTCCGGCTATCAATGTTAATGACTCCGTGACGAAATCCAAGTTCGATAACCTATACGGTTGCCGTGAGTCTTTGGCGGACGGCATCAAGCGGGCTACGGACGTAATGATCGCCGGCAAGGTGGTAGTCGTTGCCGGATATGGTGACGTAGGTAAAGGCTGCTCTCACTCCATGCGCTCTTACGGGGCCCGTGTACTCGTGACCGAGATCGATCCGATCTGCGCCCTGCAAGCCGCTATGGAAGGTTTCGAGGTTACGACCATGGAAGAGGCCGTGAAAGAGGGTAACATCTTCGTTACGACCACCGGAAACTGCGATATCATCACGATCGAGCATATGACACAGATGAAAGACCAATCGATCGTATGTAACATCGGTCACTTCGACAACGAGATACAGGTGGATAAGCTTGTCAACTATCCGAATATCAAGCACACGAATATCAAGCCTCAAGTGGACAAATATACGTTCCCGAACGGAAACTCCATCTTCTTATTGGCAGAGGGACGCTTGGTAAACTTAGGTTGCGCTACGGGACACCCATCATTCGTAATGAGCAACTCATTTACGAACCAAGTTCTTGCCCAGATGGATTTATGGCAAATGGCCTATGAGGTAGGCGTATATCGTTTGCCGAAACGTTTGGATGAGGAAGTTGCCCGCCTACACTTGGAACGTATCGGCGTGAAATTATCTACATTATCACAAAAGCAAGCTGATTATATCGGCGTACCGGTAGAAGGACCGTACAAGGCTGATCATTACAGATACTAATTAATTGAAGATTGAAAGTTGAGAATTGATAATGAAGGGAGGGCAGCTCCTGTAGTTCTCGATTCTTAATTTTCAATTTTCAATTCTTAATTTTCAATTACCATGCGTTTCGCTATTCTCTCCCCCATTTATCCCTATCGTGGCGGTATCGCCCAATTCAGCGGGATGCTCTATACGGAATTAGTAAAAGAAGGTCATGAAGTAAAGGCTTTCAACTTCAAACGTCTTTATCCGGATATCTTATTTCCCGGCAAGACTCAATACGTAGAAGCGGGAGACCGTGCGATCGAAATCGAGAGCGTGCGAGTATTAGATAGCGTCAACCCGGTTAGTTATTTCAGTACCGTAAACGCCATTCGTTCCTATGCGCCGGACGTACTGATTATCTCTTACTGGATGTCCTTTTTCGTTCCCGGATACGCCCACGTAGCAAATCGGATGAAAAAGCATTGTAAGGTAATCACCCTTATCCACAACGCGATTCCCCATGAGCCGCGTTTCTTCGACAAGCCTTTAGCTTCGTTACTTTTCAAGCAATGCCATGGCTTTATCGTGATGAGCGATAACGTGCGGTATGATTTGCGGAAACTTTACCCGGGCGCTAAATATATCCAGAACCCACACCCGCTTTATAATCATTTCGGGAGTAAGATCAACAAGAACGAGGCATGCCGGAAATTAGGAATCCATCCGTCCAAAAAGAATCTTCTATTCTTTGGACTGATACGGGATTATAAAGGATTAGACCTGCTGATAGAAGCGATGGGACAGCTTAACGAGGATTACCATCTCATTATAGCCGGCGAATGTTACGGTAGTTTCGAGAAGTATCAGGCTCTGATCGATGCATCTCCGGCAAAAGAACGTATATTCGTCCACTGTGAATATATCAGCGACGAGGAAATCCCCATTTATTTCTCAGCGGCGGATGCCTTAGTACTCCCCTATCGCTCCGCCACTCAAAGTGGTGTCGTATCCGTAGCCTACAATTACGATTTACCTATGTTAAGTACTCCCGTAGGCGATTTCAAGAACAGCATCGAAAAGCCGGGTACAGGCATCGTAGTGCCTGAGATATCCGCAACGGCCCTCGCCCAAGGTATCGAGGAACTTTTCACCCCCTCACAGCAAGCCACCATCCCTGCGAACATATCCAAAGAAAAAGCAGCTCTCTCGTGGGAAACCCTAACGAGAAAACTGCTCGATTTTATCAATAGCGGTTTCATCTAGTTGTAGAGACGGGGCGTGCCCCGTCTCTACAACCAACCGGAATTTATATCTCTTTTTGCTTTCTAGCTTTCCAAACCGAATATCCTACCGCACCAATCAATAACAACAAGATAATCAACGAACTGAAAGAGGTAATATAAGCCGCCGTAATATAACCTTGCGGTCTAAACTCAAATACGATCTGATGCTCTCCCGCAGGAACTAACATAGCTCGTAATATCCAATCCGCCCGGAAATGCGAAGCGGGCTTACCATCAATAGTTACCTCCCATCCCGGTTGATAATAGATCTCTGAGAATACCGCTAATTGCTCAGAATTCGTCTTCGTCGTATAAACTAATTTATTAGGGCGATAACTATCCAATGTTATCGTAGCAGTAGAGTCCAATTGAGGCGTGAAACCTTTCACCTCATCAGCGAAACGTTTATCGACAACCGCCGTCGTTAACGGATTGATCGTATTCAACGCCGCTATTTCCGCATCCGCATTCTCCACGACCTCCACTTTATCCACAAACCAAGCGTTGCCGAAAGCAAACGGATTCCTCAAAGGCGGTTGCTCCGGATTATAGATAATATAACGTGTATTGAGCATATTCAAGGACGGGCAAGCAGCGAACGCCCCCATCAAATCCTCTGCGGTCTGCGCTTTCTGGAAAGCCCCGATAACCGAGTTAAGCTCTCCTTGCAGACGGTGGTCGATCAATTCTTGGTACCGTCTCAATTTAGCGGCATAGTAACCGCCGATGGAGTGGTGATAATAAGATACACTAGTCTCTTGAAATGGATTATTTAACGTCACTACACGATAAGAAGGATCTTTATCCTTAAAGATCTCTTGGTCCGCAACAGTCTCCTTATACACGTCCACAGCTTTCTGACGAACAAAATCACCATCATTCAAATAACGTTTATCGACAGTCCACAAATCAGCCAACATCAAAACAGCCACACCTATTCCCACAATCGTACCAGCCTTCTTTCGATCTTTTACCGTATAATACCAGAATAATAAAGCGGCACCCAGCAATATAAAAATCAGAGAGCGCATAGCATCCGCGGAAGCCAAAGAAGCCCGATCCATCAATAAGGCATTATAGTACCAATCCGGTAATTGGTATTGAGCATCAAAAGAGGAACGGAAATCAAGTAACATGCTTGGCATCACCCAAAGGATCAAGCACAATCCACCCGTAATCGCTAAAGAAACGATTAACCCCCTTTTAAATAAAGCATCATCCACTTTTCCCGACACGATCTCTTTCAGCCCCCATATCGCTATGATGGGAAATACCATACCCGGAATAACCAAAGCCATCTCCACCGTACGGAATTTATTATACATCGGTAAATAATGGAACATAAAATCATTAAAACCATCAAAATTACGTCCCAAAGCCAAAAAAATCAAGAACACCGAACCAGCGAACAGCCACCACTTTATCGGGTTCCGGATCACGAACATTCCTATGATAAACAAGAAACAAACCAACGCTCCAAAATACACCGGTCCCGAAGTAAACGTCTTCTCCCCCCAATAGGTAGGAGCTTGTACTTCTTTTCCTACTTGAGCCCCCTTTGCCCTTAATTCCTTATACAATTCAGAGTCCGGTCCTAACATACCTCCGGATCCCCCTCCATAAGCATTAGGAACCAGCAATGTCAATAGCTCACCTTTACCATAGCTCCAGGCAAAAGCATAATCCTTATCCAGGCCCGAAGAGATTTTCTCTCCGGAAGCCGTAGTAGTAGTCAATTCCGTAGCACCACGGATAGAGTTCTTGCCAAGATCCCAATGAGCATACATATTTTGAGCGTTGGGAAGAATCGCTAATATAACGCAACCAACCATAATCACGGTCACTTTGCCTAACTCTTTGTATGTTTTCTCTCGTAGTTTAGCGAACACGTACCCCAGATAAACAAACAAACAAAGCAGCAATAAATAATAAGTGATCTGGATATGTCCATTCGATATGGATAAGGCAACTCCCAACAAGAATACGATTCCTCCCCACAAATACTTACGTTTGAACAGGAGCGCCATACCCGCAAGGGTTAGCGGCATATAGGCAATGACATATGCTTTCGTTATATGCCCGGCTTCTATAATGATTATATTATAAGAAGCTAACGCAAAAGCGATCGAGCCCGCAAGGGCCAGCCACCAATTCACCCCCATTACACACATCAATATATAAAAACATACCAAACCGGTAAATACCATGCCCGCATTCAAATAACCGATATCTTTTAATGGTGCCTCTAATAAAGTATACCCAGGCAACTTAGGGGCAGGATTCCCATATCCTCCCGCATAGGGCATTCCTCCAAACATGGCATCAGACCAAACGCTAAATTCACCGGGCTGGGCGGATTTCTCATATTTCTCCATCTGGCTACCTCCCATGCCAACAGCTTTCTCCATGTCTCCCTGACGAATCGATTTACCCTCAAATACGGCCGGGGCAAAATAAACCACTGTCAGCACCAAGAACACGGCTACAGCAGCGATATGCTTCCCCCATTTTTGCATTATACTCCGCATAAAACTTATTTATATTTAATTATTTATACTCTACCTTTAAACCATTTGGCAAAATAGAAACGTACGGCGAACCAACCATGCAATGCGATTGTCGAGACTTTCCCATAATATTTGCACATAATCTCATACCGCTCTTTCAAGGAAGCTTTCCGATTGGCGCTACTTAATCCTTCCTCCAAGAAGTCAGACAAAACCAGATGCGTATTATGCACTCTTTTCGCACGCTTCAGACATTGGATGCACCAATCATAATCGGCCGTCAAACGATAATCCGTATTATATAACGGAGCTATCTCCCGTTTTGATATAAACGACTGGTGACAAACCAACATTCCCATTCGAAAACCCTTCCAACTGAGTCTCTCCGGAGCCTTCAACCTGCGCATCCCCAACGATTTGCCCGCCGCGTCAACGATCCGGGTCTCTCCGTAAATCACGTCTGGCAAAGATACTTTCTTTTTCAAAGACGCCACAATTCTTTGCACGGTATCTGCGGTATAAAGTGTATCGCCCGCATTCAAGAACCACACATAGTCCCCCGTGGCTCGCCTTAAACCTTTATTCATGGCATCGTACAAGCCTTTATCAGGCTCGCTTATCCAAGAAGCGATACCGGACTCATATTGCTTGATGATCTCTACGGTCTTATCCTTCGACGCTCCGTCAATCAATATATACTCGATATTCGGATACGACTGGCTAAGTACGCTCAATATCGTACGCTCCAACCATCGCTCCGCATTATAGGTGATCGTTATGATCGAAAATGTAGGTTGCTGATTCATTTTTCCTTCTTTGTTTTATAAGCCTGTTTCGGATGATTTGGGGTATTGGGATATAAGCGCGTCAAACGCCCCGTTGACAGAAGCAAAGGTATAAACTCATTTTTTATATAAGCAGGATTTCTATTCACGAAAGACGCTATTTCTTCTATCGTTAAATAGGCATTCAAACAACAAGCTACTATAGAATCCATCATCTCTGCTTTACTCATTCTTCGGACTCTCTTTGAGGCCATATCCGAAGGTCGCAAGGTTTCATTCAAAGGTCGCAAGGTTTCACCTAAAGGTCGCAAGGTTTCACCTAAAGGTCGCAAGGTTTCATCCGCAACATAAGGCGATTCAACAATCTGTTTAGACATAAAAGTCAAATACAAGAATCCCATCTTATACTCATACACAGGAGCAGATAATCCCTCAGCTACACAGTTATCAATAATACGCTGTGTCCCTCTTCCCCAGCTTTCAATAAAACCAGCCTTGTAAAAGACATCCGCAATCAATTTATTATGAGGTCTGGAAGGGTGAGGCCTAGATAAGTCCTCTACCGTAATATCCTGCAAACGAGCCTCATTCCCCATTACTAACTTATCGTCATAAATACGGATTTGTATTTCGGAAGAGACAAAATATTCGCGATGAATAATCGAGTTCAATAGGGCTTCCCGCAAGGCCTCATAGGGATAAACTAATTTCTCGCGCCGATGAATCCCTTCATAAGATATATAACTTAACAAGTATTTTGTTCGCAAGATATCCAACGCCCGATCAACCTGCTGAATCAAATTGCCCTCAATGATATCAGTCGTCAGTACTTCAGTCTCCGAAAGGAACTTACCGATCTTTATCCGAGCCTGTAGCACATATTTTTGTACATTCTTTCCAAACAAGACCACAGCGGCTCTTTTGAATCTACCTCCGACTACTAAATTCAATCGTTTCATTAAAGCCAATATATCTGTTTCCTGCTCAATGGAAGGAACCCTATCCTTAGCTAATAACTTAAAACGTTCTACAGTTTCTATATCTATATCATCCAAAGAGAAATCTTCCTCAACCACACTCTCCCACGTCAGCCCCATTTTCGCAGCAAGAAACATATTCAACTGATTCCCCTGCAATTCAGAAGTAACACTTCCACTCCGAGTATAATATCGCCCGTGTACAGAAATCGGCATAGCAGAAGGCTGAACTTCTATCTCTAAATACTCTTTACCATTACTCTCTTTTAAATGGACAAGAGGCATAATTCCGGTTTTCTGGGCAATAAAATTAGGAAGTCTCTCTATTAGTTTCTCTGGATGCTCTATGCCAACAACCGTCCCATTATCATTTAAACCAATATACAACACGCCTCCCTGCGTATTACAAAAAGCAGAGACATAACGAGTATATTCGTCATGCCATGATTCCTTAAATTCGATATGCTGGTCTTCTTTCATTCTATTCACGCTTATTACACAGACTCTGATACAAAGCTATATATTTTTTGGCAATAATCGATTCCTTATAACAATCATGTACCTTGCGGATACAAGCCTCATCTAATCGCAAAGACTCTCGATTATCGATTACCCACTTGATACCCGTAGCCAAGTCATCCGTATCCTTATATTTCGCCAGGTATCCATTTTCCAAGTGGTTTATAATATCAGTCTGTCCGCTATTATCAAAACTCACCGCCGGACAACCACAAGCCATCCCTTCTATAATAGTCTGGCCAAAAGTCTCATACAAAGAAGCTACCACCGTTACGTCAGCTGCGGCATATAATTTCGCGATCATAGAAGGATCACTCAAAGATCCCATCCATACATAAGAAATCGGAATTTCCGACAAAAAAGAATCATCCCCTTTGATACCTCCAAACAAAACCAAGAAATAATCTTCCTCTCCTTTCCTCTCTTTCAATATAGATAAAGCCTTGACAAGATATTCAAAACCTTTAATCGGATCATTGATACGTGCGGCTCCCATCAAGATGATTTTCTTACTGTCTCTTATACACATCTCCGAGCCCACGAGACCGAGGCTGATCTCGTATG
>OJRB01000933.1_pt1 | contig 15903 bp, 12 predicted proteins | sample 1599061 | NCBI WGS metagenome assembly OJRB01 (sample SAMN03922522, study PRJEB24848) | human gut metagenome | isolation source: stool sample | host: Homo sapiens | place: Germany | collected 2010-02 | reverse complement strand
AAACTTGCCGATCTGCTCCAGCGTCAGCAGCTCGTTGATGGCGCAGGCGGGGTCGTTGACCACATACTCCTTGGGCAGGGTGTGGGCTTCCATGACGCCGCCGGTGACCACGATGGCGCTCATGTCCTTCAAACGGCCGATGCTCATCAGCATGGCGGGCACGGACTTGTCGCAGCTGGCGATGAACACACCGCCGTCATAGACGCTGGCGTTTGCCTGTGCTTCCACCAGATTCACGATGGCGTCACGGTGGGGCAGAGAGTAGTTGATGCCGTCATGACCCTGTGCGATGCCGTCGCACATATCAGTGGCAAAATAGCGGGCAGCCTTGCCGCCGTTGTCGTTGACCGCCTGCACGGCTTCCTTGACGAACTGATCCAGATGGGCGCTGCCGGGGTGGCTGTCGCCGAAGGTGCTTTCCACAATGATCTGAGGCTTGGAAAGATCCTCGACCTTCCAGCCCATACCCATTTTCAGCGGGTCATTTTCGGGTGCCAGTGTGCGGACTTCCTGTGAACGCAACTCCATATTCATTACCTCCAAATACTGCTTGCTTTCGTCCTTTTTTCTGTAGGACCTTTTGTGATTTAATTGTAAAACCGCAGACGTCTCTTTGCAAGTTGTCACGGGTATGTCCTACTATTTGTGCAAAAACTCTGGGATACATCATGCACTCTGCCCAAATCCGGGCGAATTTTGCCTAAAATCAGCCGTCAAAGCGGCTTTTGGCAAAAACACGGGAGAAAAGTCATCTGACGACTTTGGAAAAGAGGGCACAGCACATGGTCGGCGTCCTCGCCCTTTAAAAAACTCCACCCGTGAAAATGCAATGCCGGAGCGTCCGCAGACGCTCCGGCATTACTCCATTAAAAAATATTTTTCTTTTCAATTGATATATGCCGCCATGCCGATGGTGCCATCATCCGGGTCCTCGCCATCGTAGACCTTTTTGATGTAGCTGCGGTTGAAGTTCAGGTGCATCACCATGGCAGCTTTTGCGCCGATGGGGTCGTGGTTGGCAATGGCTTCGGTGATCATGCGGTGGGTCATGATGGTCTCATCGATCAGCTTTTTGTGGGTGACGTTCACGAACATCATCACCGCCGTGTCGATGACCGGGATCAGCTGCCCCACCACCAGATTCTTGCTGCTCTCGGCGATGCAGGTGTGGAAGGCGATGTCGTCCTCGATGTAGCGGTCGCCCTCGTGGATCTTGGTCTCCACCCGCTCGCAGAGCCGCCGCAGCCGCTCGATGTCCTCCGGGGTGGCGTTCTGCGCCGCCATCTCCGCAATGCCCGGCTCCAGCAGCAGACGGACGTTTACCAGATCAAAGGCCAGTACGTTTTTATCCTGCACGCTGCGCAGGTTCAGCGGATCGGAAAGCCCCTTGACCGTGGTCACCACATAGGTGCCGGAGCCTTGCCGCACCTCCACGATGCCCTTGCTGGACAGCAGCTTCACCGCTTCGCGGATGGTGCTGCGTCCTACCCGGAACTTTTCGCCCAGCGCAAACTCGTTGGGCAGCTTTGCGCCCGGCTCCAGCGCTTCGTCCAGAATATAATGGTAGATCTGATCCTCCACCTGCTCGGCCAGCAGCTTGTTTTTCAGGTGTGAAAATTCGCTCATAGCAGTACCCCTTTGCGCCTGCGGCTTTTTTCTGAAGTATACGGTGCGGCGCGCGTTTTGTCAACAAACGGCGCACACACAAATCATGTCTGGTCTGGCTCGCCGTTTTCCAGCTTGCCCAGATACCGCCACAGGGTGGTGCGGCTGATGCCCAGCTGCCGGGCGGCGGCGGCGCGGTTGCCGCCGTGGGCGGCTACCGTCTGCTGCACCACCTCGCCGATGATGCTTTCCAGCGTGCGGGAGGTGTCGGTGCTGATCACCGCCGCCGGGTGCGCCGCCGGGGCGCTGCGCAGGCTGCGCTCCTTGGAAAGCAGGTCTGCCACGCTGCTGCTGCGGATGTAGGGGCCGTTCGTCAGGGTGGCAAGGGAGCGCAGAAGGTTTTTGAACTGGGTGTAGTTGTTCGGCCACGGGTACTGCCGCAGCATCTCGATGGCGCGGGGCTCAAAGCCGGAGATCTGCTTGCCCAGCTCCAGATTCAGGCTGTTCAGGTACAAACTGGAAAGGGACGGGATCTCATCCGACCGGCTGCGCAGCGGGGGCAGCTCCAGCGTCAGTGCGCCCAGCCGCTCGATGAACCGGCGGGTGACCGGCGAGACCGGTTCCTCCGGCCGCACCGAGCGGGAGAACAGCAGCCGCACCCGGCGGGCAAGGCCGGTCTCCTCGATGGCAGCCAGCAGCTCGGTGCTCCACTGCTCCGGGATGGACTCAAAGTTCTGGAAGTAGACCGTGTTGCCGTTGGCGTTCAGGGGCGAGTTATAGTGGTTGAGCAGAAAATCCCATGATTTATCGTTCATCATGGCGCAGTTTGCCACCACGAGGGGACGGTTCACCAGTGCGCTGTGCAGGTAGAGGTAGCGGGCGATCTGCTCTTTGCCGGTGCCCGGCTCGCCGCAGATGAATAGGGGCTGACGCACGGCAGCAAGGGCGTTGATCTCGGCGTCCTGCGTGCCCATGGCACCGCTCAGGCTGTAAAAGCTGTTGGAGAAAAGATACTCGCACTCGCCCTGGTTCAGCGACCGCAGCCCCGGGCGGCTGGAATGCAGCGGGATGCGGGAGGGCACGCAGTAGAACAGGTACCGCTGCACGTTGTTCATCAGCAGCACCTGTGCTGTGATGCTGTACAGCTGGCTGCGCTCGGTGTAATAGAACTTTAAGCTGCCCGTGGCGGGGATCTCCCGCAGATGGGTCTGCAAACAGCGGTGCAGCTCCGGGGAGATGTCCTTCATATTATTATAGAACAGGCTGCCGTCCGGCTCCATCACCACGACCCTGCCGCCCTGCTCCTGCGTGATGCTGCGCAAAAACAGGTTCTCCTGCCGCAGCTGGCCGAACCATGTGCTGATGTTCACCGCCTGATCGATGGCGCTGTGCAGGCTTTCGATGCCGGAGGTGATCAGGAAGGCGTCAAAGCCCATCTCCCGGGCAATGGTGTGGGTGACCATATCACAGACCACCATCCGGTAGCCGCCCTGCTTGAGCCGCTCCAAGGTGTGGCGCACCTCCTCGGCACTGCGGACGGTGAGGATGTCCAGATCAAAGTTCAGCAGGCTGCAAAGGGTGTGGGCGGGCTCGGTGATGCTGGGAAAGCCCACGATGGCGTACAGGCTGGTGTAGTTCTCTGCCAGCTTCATGGTGCGCAGCACATCATACACCGAGATATGGATATCCACCACCGGCAGGTCGGTCACCTGCCGGATCAGGGTGGCGGTGCCGCCGCGGGAGATAATGCAGTCGTAGCTGTTGGGCGTCATGCTCTGCACGATGGCCTGTCCCTCTTCCAGATCGCCGGTGTACACCTCCAGCTCAACGTTGGGGTAGGCCTGCGCCGCCTGCTCCATGGCGGTGCGCATTCCGTCGTAGGGGGCAATGCCCAGAATGCGGGTGTGAGTTTCGACCATAAAACGTCCCTCCATGTTTCTCTTTGAAACTATTATACTCGGTGTAGTTCAAAAAGAAAACAGAAAGTGGTTTCAAAATAGAACGTTTTTACACTTGAAACGGAAAGAAAATTGAAAACGTGCTAAAATGAAACGTTTTTGCCCCTTGCACGGGGTGCAATCCCCTGCCGGATACGGCATAATGAAAGCACAAAAACAAGTGAGGGGGCACGAACGAATGCTTCGCCTGCTGATGATTGCAGATGATTTTACTGGTGCGCTGGATACCGGCGTACAGCTTGCGGCACACGGCATCCCCACGCAGGTCGTGGTGGGGCAGGCAGACCTTTCCGCGTGCAGCAGCACCGTGCTGGTGGTGGATACCGAAACGCGGCATCTGCCCGCCGCAAAGGCTGCCAAGGCTGTTGAAGAGCTGACCCGCAGCGCGGTGGAAAACGGCGTGGGCTGCATCTATAAAAAGACGGATTCTGCCCTGCGCGGCAACATCGGCGCAGAGCTTGCCGCCCTGCTCAAAGCAAGCGGCGCACGCAATTTACCCTTTCTGCCGGCCTTCCCGCAGATCGGACGCACCACCGAAAAGGGCGTCCATTATATCAAAGGCGTGCCGGTGAACGAAAGCCCCTTCGGCATCGACCCCTTTGAGCCGGTGCGCTGCGCCGAGGTGACAAAGCTGATCCATTTGCAGACCGATGTCCCCGCACAGAGCCTGCAGCCCGGCGAGACGGCAGCGGACAAGACCGGCATTCTGGTGTATGACGCCGCCACCGCCGCAGACCTTGAAGCCGCCGGACAGCAGCTGTTCCAGAATGGAACGCCCCCGGTGCTGGCAGGCTGCGCAGGCTTTGCCGCCTTTCTGCCGGAGCTGCTGGGGCTTTCGGACGGCAGCGTGGTCGAGACCCCGCAGCTGGATCCCCGGCTGCTGGTGCTCTGCGGCAGCGTGAACCCCATCACCCTGCGGCAGATGGACACCGCCGAAAAGGCAGGCTTTACCCGCCTGCGGCTGACCCCCCGGCAGAAGCTGGAGCCCGGCTACTGGGCAAGCGCCGACGGCAAGGCTGCGCTGGCTGAAATTGAGCAGATGCTGGCAGCAAACCCCCGCTGCATCATTGAAACGAATGACGCCGGGGGCAACCAGCTTACCGCCGACTACGCCGCCGCCCGCGGCATCGACTTGGACGGCCTGCGGGTGGGCATTTCCGGCAGCGTCGGGCAGATGTTCGGGGCGCTGTTCGGCAGCGAGCATCTGGGTACGCTGCTGCTCACCGGCGGCGACACCCTGCTGCAATGCATGAACAGCGTGGGCGCACGGGAGCTGGAGCCGGTATGCGAGCTGGAAAGCGGCATCGTGCTGGCGCGGTTCACCTATCAGGGACGCACCCGCTACGTGATTACCAAGTCCGGCGGCTTTGGGCAGGAGGATCTGCTGGTGGAGCTGGCAGACCGCATTGCAAAGCATTGAGAATGGAAGCAGCAGCCCTTTGCGGCTGGAACGGAAGATAAATGTAACAGAAGGAGAACGACCATGACCTATGCAAAACTGCCCGGCCTGACTTGGGACGGCACTGTGTACGAGAACGAGGAGATGGGCACGCTGGAAGCCCTGCTGCCCACCGGCGGCTGGCCCACCGCCCACGCACCCGCTATGGTGGAGCTGCCCAATGGCGACCTGCTCTGCTGCTGGTTCGCCGGTACTTATGAGGGCAGCGCAGATGTGCACATCATCTGCTCGGTGCTGCCGCATGACGGCACCAAGTGGCTGGAGCCGGTGGATATCTCCGGCGACCCCACCCGCAGTGAGCAGAACCCCTCGCTGTTCTACGGCCCGGACAACGCCGTGTGGGCGATGTACACCGCCCAGCTGGACCGCGTAGAGGGCAAGGACAATATGCAGTTCACCGCCGTGGTGCGCTGCCAGAAGAGCACCGACGGCGGCAGAACATGGGGCGACTACACCACCGTGTTCCCGGAGGAAGGCACCTTCTGCCGTCAGCCCATTCAGGTGCTGTCCAACGGCCGCTGGATCTTTGCCAACTGGCTGTGCACCGACTCTGCCGAGGGTCTGTCCGGCGACCCCACCGCCTTCCGCATCTCGGACGACGAGGGTAAAACTTGGCGCATGGTCATGATGCCCGGCAGCAACGGCCACGTCCACGCCAATGTCATCGAGCTGGAGCCGGGGCATCTGGTGGCGTTCATGCGCAACCGCGAAGCCTACCGCATCCACCGCAGCGAGTCCTTTGACTGGGGCGAAACTTGGACGGTGCCCGCACCCACCCCGCTGCCCAACAACAACTCCAGCATCAGTGCGGTCAAGCTGCAGAGCGGCCGCATCGCCATTGCCTACAACCCCACCTGCACCCCCAACCCTGTGCCCGGCAAGGCTGCATGGCCCGGCCTGCGCTGCCCGGTGGCGGTGGCGCTCTCGGAGGACGGCGGCCTGACCTTCCCCATCATCCGCTGGATGGAGCGCGGCGAGGGCTACATGGGCGATGAGAACAAGACCAACAACAAGCAGTACGAGTACCCCTACCTGATGCAGGGACGGGACGGGATGCTGCATCTGGCCTACGCTGCCCGCACCCGGCAGGGCATCAAGTACGTCCGCTTCTCGGAGCAGGACGTGCTGGGCGCAAAGCGGGAAACCGTGGGTCTGTATAACCCCACCGCAGCCCAGAGCCGCTGAAAAAGCTTTTCGGAACTTTCATCCTTTATTTATAGAGCAAAGCATCATTCAGGAGGTTGATCAGTATGCTGACCCAGTACAATCTTAAAATGCCGCACGCAGTTTACGGCGGCGAGAACGCCATGGACAATATCACCGCCATCATCAAGGCGCGCGGCGCAAAAAAGGTAGCGATGTTCACCGATAAGGGCATTGAGGGCGCTGGCCTGTTTGCCCTGCCGGAGCAGGCTGTCAAGGCCTCCGGCGCAGAGTATTATGTGCTGGACGAGCTGCCCCCGGAACCCAGCTACATGGCTGTGCAGAAGCTGGTGGACGAGTTCAAGGTCTCCGGTGCAGACCTGATCGTGGCCTGCGGCGGCGGCTCCGTGATGGACGCTGCCAAGCTGGCAAGCGTGCTGGTGACCGACGCCTACGGCGTGAAGGAGCTGCTGGACAACCCCGGCATGGCACAGAAGTGCGTGCCCATCGTGCTGATCCCCACCACCGCCGGTACCGGCGCCGAGGTCACCCCCAACGCCATCGTGGCTGTGCCTGAGAAGGAACTGAAGGTGGGCATCGTCAACGAGAACATGATCGCGGACTACGTCATTCTGGACGCCCGCATGATCAAGAACTTGCCCCGCAAGATCGCAGCCGCTACCGGCGTGGATGCGCTGGCACACTGCATCGAGTGCTTTACCAGCAACAAGGCCAACCCCTTCAGCGATCTGTACGCACTGGAAGGCCTTGACCTGATCCTGAACAACATCGAAAAAGCCTGCGATGACCCCGAAGCCATGGCAGAGAAGAACCGGATGCAGATCGCAGCCTACTACGGCGGTCTGGCCATCACCGCTTCCGGCACCACCGCTGTGCACGCACTGAGCTACCCGCTGGGCGGCAAGTACCACATTGCACACGGCGTGTCCAACGCCATCCTGCTGGCACCGGTCATGCGCTTCAACAGCGAGCACCCCGCCGTGCGCGAGCGTCTGGCTGCCGCCTATGACCGCTGCTGCCACGAGGAAAAGACCTGCACCACCGTGGAGGAAAAGACTGCATGGATGATCGCCCGTCTGGAGCACATCGTCAAGCATCTGGACATCCCCACCAGTCTCAAGGAGTTCGGCGTGCCTGCCGAGGATCTGGAAGGTCTGGTCAACGCCGGTATGCAGGTACAGCGCCTGCTGGTGAACAATATGCGCCCCGTTACCGCCGACGACGCACGCAAGCTGTATCAGGAGATCATGTAACAGAAAAGGAGTAAAGACTTATGAAGACCAGCGATATCAAGGGCATCATCCCTCCCGTAATCACCCCCATGAACAATGACCCCGAGCAGACGGTCAACCATCAGGCTCTGCGCGAGCAGGTGGAGCGCCTGCTGGCAGGCGGCGTGCACGGCATTTTCCCCATGGGCACCAACGGCGAAGCCTACGCCCTGTCCTTCCAGGAGAAGGAAGAGATCCTTGCCACTGTCATTGATCAGGTAAAGGGCCGCGTACCGGTCTACGCAGGCACCGGCTGCATCACCACCGCCGAGACCATCCGCCTGAGCAAGCGTGCCGAGGAGCTGGGTGCAGATGCACTGTCCATCATCACCCCCAGCTTTGCACTGGCTTCCCAGAAGGAGCTGTACGACCACTACACCGCCGTGGCAAAGGCCGTGAACCTGCCCATCATCCTGTACAACATCCCCGCCCGCACCGGCAATAAGCTGCTGCCCGAGACCGTGCAGGCACTGTGCCGTGACGTGGAGAACATCGTGGGCGCAAAGGATTCCAGCGGCGATATCGAGAACCTGAAAGCCTACATCCGCCTGACCCGTGAGCTGGACAAGGAAGTTGCCATTCTGGCCGGTAACGACGGTGCTATCCTGACCTGCCTGAAAGAGGGCGGCGCAGGCGGCATTGCAGGCCGTGCCAACATCTGGCCGGAGACCGTTGCCAAGATCTACGATTGCTTCAAGGCCGGGGATCTGGAGGGCGCACAGGCTGCACAGGACGCCATTGCCATCCTGCAGCAGACCTTCAAGTACGGCAACCCCAACACCATCATCAAGACTGCCGTTGCCCTGCAGGGTCACCCCGTGGGCAAGTGCCGCGCACCCTTCAACTATGTGCCCGAGGAAGGCATGGAAGCCATCAAGAAGGTTCTGGCTGAGAACGAGGCCAAGGGTCTGCACTGAAACGCGCTGAAGCAAGGAGAAGGCTGCTATGAATAAACCCATTGTCGGTATTACCATGGGCGATCCCGCCGGTTCCGGCCCGGAGATCACCATCAAGGCTCTGGCTGACCCGGAGCAGTACAGCTACTGCCGCCCCATCGTTGTGGGCGATGTGAAGGTGATGGAGCAGGCCAAAAAGTTCGTTGGCCGCGAGGACATCGTCATCCACCGCTGCGAGAAGGTGTCGGATGCCCTGTTCACCCCCGGCACCATCGATGTGCTGCATCTGGATCTGATCGAGGACATCAGCAAGTTCGAGATAGCAAAGGTCAGCGTGGAGGGCGGCAACGCAGCCTTCCAGTGCGTGAAAAAGGTCATTGAGCTGGCTATGGCGGGTGAGGTGGATGCCACCTGCACCAACGCCCTGAACAAGGAAGCCATGAACAAGGCGCTGGAGTACTACCACGGCGAAAAATCGGACGGCTACACCCACTTTGACGGCCACACCGAGATCTACGCCACCTACACCCACACCAAAAAGTACACCATGATGCTGGCACATCACGACCTGCGCGTGGTGCACGTTTCCACCCACGTTTCCCTGCGGGAAGCCTGCGACCGGGTCAAGAAGGACCGCGTGCTGGAGGTCATCGAGATCGCCAACAAGGCCTGCAAGGATATGGGCATTGAGAATCCCCGCATCGCCGTGGCAGGTCTGAACCCCCACTGCGGTGAGAACGGTCTGTTCGGCCGGGAGGAGATCGAGGAGATCACCCCCGCCATCGAAGCCGCCAAGGCCGAGGGCATTACCGGCGTTGTGGGTCCCTGCCCGCCGGACAGCGTGTTCTCGCAGGCCATCGGCGGCTGGTACGACATCGTGGTGTGTATGTACCACGATCAGGGTCACATCCCGCTCAAGACCGTGGGCTTTGTCTACGACCGCGAAAAGCAGGAGTGGAAGGCCGTGGAGGGCGTCAACGTCACGCTGGGTCTGCCCATCATCCGTGCCAGCGTGGATCACGGCACCGACTTCTACCACGCCGGCAAGGGCAACGGCAACGAGCTGAGCCTTGTCAACGCCATCAAGTATGCGGTCAAGATGACCGGCCGCGCCAACTAAGTTATCTTCATCCCAACCAATTCTTCATTTTCTTCCAGAGAGAGCCGCTGCACCCCGTACGGTGCGGCGGCTTTTTCTGGTTTTCCCCGGGTGTTTTTTGTCGTCAAAACCGCAAAACTGTATTTCTGGCAAGGACGATTTTTGAGGTGCTTTTGCAAAAGTTTACAAAAAGCGCCGGTTCTGCCCGCAAAATGCCTGAAAACACTTTCTCTTTTTGAGCGTGTGTGATATAATGACAACTGTTCTTGTGTAAGGAACAGGAAGATGTGCGCGATAGGCGTACAGTGTAAGAGGAGTGTTACGATATGAAAACCTTGAAAGCGGTTGTAGCAAAATACAACCAGACCAGCCTGATCCTGCGCATCCTGATCGGTCTGGCAGCCGGTTCGGTGCTGGCGCTTGTTGCGCCGGGCGCAGGCTGGGTGGGCGAGCTGGGCAGCCTGTTCGTCGGTGCACTGAAGGGCATTGCCCCGGTGCTGGTGTTCGTCATTGTGGCAAGCGCGCTGGCACAGGGCTCGTCCAAGCTGGACCGCCGCTTTGGCACTGTGATCTGGCTGTATATGCTCACCACCTTTCTGGCGGCAGCCATTGCGGCCATCACCAGCTTTATGTTCCCGGTCACGGTGGTGCTGGCGGACGCAGCACAGTCCGACGTGATCCCGCAGGGCTTGGGCGAGGTGCTGAGCACCCTGCTGACCAACTTTGTGGCAAACCCCGTCAGTGCCCTGATGAACGGCAACTACATCGGCATCCTGTTCTGGGCTTGTATGTTCGGCATTGCCATGAAGAACATCGGCGCAGAGAGCACCAAGGTCTTTCTGGCAAACACTGCCGATGCCGTCTCCCAGATCGTGCGCTGGATCATCAATCTGGCACCCTTCGGCATCATGGGTCTGGTGTACACCAATGTTTCCGGCAATGGTCTGGCCATCTTTACCCAGTACGGCAAGCTGCTGGCACTGCTGGTGGGCACCATGCTGTTCATGGCGCTGATCGTCTCCCCTTTTATCATGTTCATTTACCTGCACTGCAACCCGTACCCGCTGGTATTCCGCTGCCTGAAGGAGTCCGGTCTGACCGCTTTCTTCACCCGCAGCTCTGCCGCCAACATCCCTGTGAATATGTCCCTGTGTGAAAAGCTGGGTCTGGACAAGGATATGTACTCCGTGTCCATCCCGCTGGGCGCTACCATCAACATGGACGGTGCAGCCATCACCATCACCATCATGACGCTGGCAGCAGCTAACACCTTGGGCATTCAGGTGTCCCTGCCTGCCGCCATCGTGCTGAGCGCCATGAGCGCTCTGGGTGCCTGCGGCGCTTCCGGCGTGGCCGGCGGCTCCCTGCTGCTGATCCCCATGGCCTGCTCGCTGTTCGGCATCTCCAACGACATTGCCATGCAGATGGTGGGCGTGGGCTTTATCATCGGCGTGGTGCAGGATTCGGTGGAGACTGCCCTGAACTCTGCCGGCGACGTGGAATTTGCCGCCACCGCCGAGTATCACCAGTGGCTCAAGGAGGGCAAGCCCCTGCCGGCTTTCCTGAAGGGCTGATAACCTAGCATAAATAAACAAAGCAGCCGCCGCACTTTTGGTGCAGCGGCTGCTTTTTGCTATAATATTTTACCCAAGCAGTACAACGGCGTAGCGCACGCCTTCGTTTACCACATAGGCAACGCCCAGCTTGGTCTTGCCGGCGGCGGCAGACTTCATGGTGTCGGTCACGATGCCGTCCTTCGGCAGAACAAAACGGATGTAGTCTTTTCTGGAATCCAGATCGGTATCAATGTAAAAGCCCGGGGTAAAGTCGTTTGCCCCAAAATGCCCATGCTCATGTTTTCAAATGCAGAGGCGTAATAGTGCTGCTTCAGATAGGTTTTTGCACTGTCGTTTGCATTGCCTTCACGGTAAAGCTCGGTCTTATTTGTATTGGCAGAGCAGGACACCGAGGTGGCAGAGACCCAGTTGGCAATGCTGTAGGCCTTGTCGCTCAGCTCCTCGCTGTAGGTCATGCCGAGCTGCTGGCACAGCGCCTTTGCGCTGCTGGCATCCGAATGCTTGGGCCCGATCGGCACACCTGCGCTGCCGTCACAGGCGGTAAATACGGCCAGTGCCATCAGGCTGGCCAGCAGACAGGCCAGTAATTTCTTCCATTTTTTCATAAAACGATGCTCCTTTCTGTTCTGAGGTCGTTGCGGGTTTGCGTCCGGTGCGGCGGACGCAGCTTTTTGCTTTCTTCTGCATCCATGATACCTTTTTTTGACGGGAAATGCAATCGTTTTGGCGCAAAAAAACAGGCTGCCGTGCAAAAACACGGCAGCCTGCGGAAAAACTTTATTTTGCGTACTCCACGGCGCGGCTCTCGCGGATGACGTTGACCTTGATCTGGCCGGGGTAATCCAGCGTATCCTCGATCTTTTTGGCAATGGAGCGTGCCAGCAGGATGACCTGATCATCGCTGATGACGTCGGGCTTGACCAGAATGCGCACCTCGCGGCCTGCCTGCACGGCAAAGGCCTGCTCCACACCCTCGAAGCTGGAAGAGATCTCCTCCAGATTTTCCAGACGCTTGACGTAGCTTTCCACGTTCTCGCGGCGGGCACCCGGGCGGGCGGCGCTGATGGCGTCGGCAGCCTGAATGATGAAGGCCAGCGGGGTCTTGGGCTCCACGTCGCCGTGGTGTGCTTCAATGGCGTGGATGATCTGGGTGTTCTCCTTGTACTTGCGGCAGATGTCCACGCCGATCTGGACGTGGCTGCCCTCGATCTCGTGATCCAGCGCCTTGCCGATATCATGCAGCAGGCCGGCGCGGCGTGCCATGGTGACATTCACGCCCATCTCGCCCGCCAGCAGACCGGCTACCCAAGCCACTTCCATGCTGTGGGTCAAAGCGTTCTGACCAAAGCTGGTGCGGTACTTCAGCCGGCCGATCAGCTTGATCAGGTCGGGGTGCAGGCCATGGATGCCCAGCTCCATCACCGCACGCTCGCCCTCGCGCTTCATCTGCAGTTCCAGATCGTGGCGGCACTTTTCCACCGTCTCCTCGATGCGGGCGGGGTGGATACGGCCATCGCCGATCAGACGCTCCAGCGTCATGCGGGCCACCTCGCGGCGGGTCTGGTCAAAGGAGGACAGGGTGATGGCTTCCGGGGTATCATCGATGATCAGATCCACGCCGGTAGCGGTCTCCAGCGCGCGGATGTTGCGGCCCTCGCGGCCGATGATGCGGCCCTTCATCTCGTCGCTGGGCAGCGGTACCACGCTGACGGTGGTTTCGCTGCAATGGTCGGCAGCGCAGCGGCTGACGGCCTGTCCGATGAGGTTGCGGGCGATGTTATCGCAGTTTTCCTTCAGGTCGGTCTCGTAGGCGGCAACGCGCACGGCCTTTTCGTGGGTCAGCTCCTCGTCCACCTTGTGCAGCAGCACCTCGCGGGCGTCCTCCTGACTCAAGCCGGCCAGCGTTTCCAGACGCTCCATCTCCTTGGCGCGCAAAGCATCGATCTCTGCCAGACGCTCCTCGGCTTCAGCGGCGCGCTTTTTCAGCTCTTCTTCCTTCTTTTCCAGCGCTTCGGTCTTGCGGTCCAGCGCCGTCTCCTTCTGGTCGATGCGGTTCTCCTGACGGCTGATCTCCGCACGGCGCTGCTTGATCTCCTTGTCGGCTTCTGCCTTCTGGGCATCGACCTCGGCTTTCAGACGGAAAGCCTCGTCCTTTGCTTCCAGAACCGCTTCCTTGCGCTTCTGGTCGGCGGTCTTGATCGCCTCGTTCACCAGCCGGGTAGCCTCGGCTTCGGCGCTGCCGATCTGGGCTTCGGCGGTCTTTTTACGGTTGTTGTAACCAATAAAATAGCCCGCAGCCACACCGACAGCACCAACGATCAAGGCCACGATCACTCCGATCGCGGTCATTGCGTTCACTCTCCTTTGTTTCAATTCAATGCAAAATTAAAAGCAGGAGACGCTGCGCAGCAGGACACGGGCAATGATATAGAAAGAGCTTTCAATCCAAAAAGTGACACCAAAACCATACGCACCGCCCAAAACCGGCGGCACGGGCAAAAGCATACGGCTTTTCTCTCTACGGTTCCATTTTATATCAAACAGGCACGCTTTGCCTGAAACGGGTACAGGGTCACACAGAAGCCTGCGTACAGCGTCTTTGATTCCATACTACTAATTATAGTACGAAACATTTGCCCGCTTGTCAAGAGGAAAACCCTGCCCGCAGAACATTTTGTGCAGAAAAACAAAAACTGGAACGAAACTCCCTCAGTCAAAACCTGTCGGTTTTGCCAGCTCCCTCGGAGAGGGAGCCTCTGGCGTGCCCGCAAACTTTGCACTTTAGCCGGAAACTTTACCGTTATGCCAAAGGCCCCATCCCAGAGGGGGCTGTCGCCGCAGGCGACTGGGGGAGTTCGTTCCCCAAATCCCCTCCCCGTGAAAATGGGATAGCGGAGCGTCCGCAGACGCTCCGCTATCCCGAAATTTAAAATAAATTTAAAATAATTTTTCCGCTTATTCCAGATACATCCGCCGCAGCCGCATCAGGCGGGCGGGGGTCAGGCCGTATTCGGCTTCCAGATAGCTCTCGGCGCTGCCGTAGTCCTGCCGGATGGTGCGCAGCACAAAGGGCGCAGTCTCCGGGTCTACCCCGGCGGAGGACTGCCAGCGCATTTTCTGCGCCGGGTCGGCGGCGATCTCCGCCGCATGGTCAGCCATGGCCTTTTCGATCTCGGCGGCGCGGCAGAGGTTGGTGCGGGCGTAATCCGCGCAGATGGTCTCGTCCGAAGCACCCAGCGCCAGCAGGATCAGCATGGCGGCTACGCCGGTGCGGTCCTTGCCCGATGTGCAGTGGAACAGGATGGGCGTCTCGCCGGCTTCCAGCGCCCGGAACAGCTCCTTGAACGCCTTGTTGCCGGTGAGCATCTGCCGATATATCATCTGGGTGAGGTTCGTCCCGGCGGGGGCGCTCTGCACCAGCCGCTGGATGTCGTTGGGCGAAAAATCAATCTCCTGCCCGGTGGCATCCCGCAGGCCGCAGATCTGCACCAGCCGTGCGCCGTCCGGCACATAGTCCGGCAGCTTTGCGGCTTCTGCGCCGCTGCGCAGGTCAAGGATGAGCCGCAGTCCCAGCCCGTCCAGCCGGGCGCGGTCGGCTTCGGTGGTCAGCCGCCCGGTGGGGAAGCCCCGGTAGATCTGTCCCCACTTTACGGTCTTGCCCTCATCGGCATGGTAGCCGCCCAGCTCCCGGAAATTGTTGCCGCCCGCAAAGGGCAGCTGGGTGCCCGGGGCGGGATGCTCCGGGGCAGATTTTGCGGCGGCGCTGGAAAGCACCGGCGCGGTGTAGAAGGGCTTTGCAGGCCGTCCCCGGCGGGGCGGCAGGCTGGCGGTGCTGCCCAGGACTTCTAACAGGTAGCTGCGCAGCAGGTCGATGTAGGCAGAACTGGTGTCCCGCCGCTGCACCAGCGAGACGCACAGCGGGGGCATATCCTCCAGCAGCACGTCCCGCACCCGGTCCAGCTCCCGGCGCGCGCCGGGCTCGTAGCGGGTCAGGCAGGTGCACAGCTGCTCCTGCACCAGATAGTAGGCCTGATAAAAGCTGGGGCCGATCTCGGCGTTGGGCGCAAAGCCCGCCCGGGCACAGGCCGCCCACAGCGGGCTGAACAGATCCTGCCGCAGGCTGGGCAGCAGCACCCGCTGCCCGCGCAGCTCTGCCAGCGGGATGCGCTCTTTTTCCCAGAAGGGATGTCCCCGGGGCACCAGCAGGCAGGCGGGGTCTGCCCGCAGGGTGGTGCGCGCCAGCACCGGCGCGGCACAGCCAAGGTCGATGACCAGACCCGCGTCCAGCTCGCCCTGCTCTACCCCATCGGCCACGGCGTCGTTGTCCAGCAGACGGAACCGCATCTCCACATGGGGGTACTGCTGCCGGAACTTGTCCAGCTGGGTCTCCAGCCCGGGCAGATAGTCCGGCACCAGCGCCACGCTGATGCCGATGCGCACCGGCTGGGCAGACTGGATCTCTGCCCGCAGCGCGGCCTGCATCTGCTGGAACTGCTCCACCACCGGGGCGGCGTGGCGCTGTAAACTCATGCCCCGGTCGGTGAGCGCCAGTTTGTGGTGGGCGCTGATGAACAGCGGCCCGCACATCTCGGCTTCCAGCGCAGAGATGCTCTGGCGCAGCGCCTGCCGCGACAGGAACAGCCGCTGTGCGGCGCGGGTATAATTCATTTCTTCGCACAGGGTCAAAAAGTAGTGCAGCTGGCGGATATCCATGGTCTCCTCCCGGGAAAGTTTGTTCTTGAAAAAAGAATACCGCTTTTTCGGCGGAATGTAAAGAGAAGGGCAGCGTATTTTTGTTATTGCCTTTAGCGGGCTCGCTCTCTCAGTCAAAGCCTGTCGGCTTTGCCAGATTCCCCCTTTTGTCGCTGCGCGAC
>OJRB01000926.1_pt1 | contig 15988 bp, 16 predicted proteins | sample 1599061 | NCBI WGS metagenome assembly OJRB01 (sample SAMN03922522, study PRJEB24848) | human gut metagenome | isolation source: stool sample | host: Homo sapiens | place: Germany | collected 2010-02 | reverse complement strand
CTAATGGATAAATATGTCTACACCGGAATGAACCACGCGCAGGTGTCCAACCGCGTTTCTTACCGTCACGATATCCGCGATGTGCCGAGCTGGGCCGAGCATCACGTGAACGAGTACCGTTTGGATCAGCGTATCGCGCTGATCTGGTTTATCTTCCATGAGAATTATTCCCTCCGCGAGGCATGTTCCCTGATCGACTCTGGCTGGTGCGATCGCAAAGGCATCGACTGGCCGCGGCTGGATCGTTTCGCTCTCGACGACTCCAAGACGTTCATCAACGGTAGGCGTTTCCTCTAATGGCCCGCGATCCTGAAACACGTCGGCGATCTCGCGAAGCCCAAAATCTGCGCCGTAAGTTGCAGCGACGCGCTAAACGCCTGCAGGCACAGGCGAAGCTCGAGAAAGACGAGGGCATTAAACAGGTTTACAGGCGCGAGGCTAAAAACATCAACGAGGCCGTCAGGCGATCGGCTTTCAAACGCGGCGAAAGCGGCACCCAGAAAGCCAATAAGTTCCAGCGCCTCCTCGATCTAAACGAAGCCCCTACGCGACAGCGTAACCGCAACCTTTTCATTCAAAGCGAAATGCGCCGAGCAATGGACAAGCAGCAGACGATTTTCGGCGATCCCGTCGAAGGTCGTATCAAAGTTAAATCGTTCTTCATGATCTACCAGCGCGATTGGCAGTCGAGCGAAAGCCCGAACCGTTACGAGTCGATCTTGGCTGCGCATTCCGGTTTGGATCTCTGGGACCTATATTCTCGAGCGCTCGACGCGGATATGAAAAAAGGTGGCGTAACGTTTCAGATGTTCGTCGCTGACTATCTGGGCATCCAATATGACGAAGTAGATACCACTTCCCCCGCGTGGAACCACATGCTCAACGAAACTTTTGACGGTCTGGATTCCCCGACGCAGAAAGCTATCGCAGTGGCGTATGCTGCGCTACACTAATCAACCACTCAGAAAGGAGCGCGGCGAAAATAGCAAAGAAAAAACGTCCGTTCAAGATCGCAGCGGTCTACGATACCGAGACCACGACGGTAGGCGTGGAAGACGCCCAGCAGGCGTTCGCCTACGCCTACATCTGGAACCGGATCGCCGACATCAACCTTTACCAATACGAGCCCGAGCGTGATGACGATATTACGATTCTCCGCTCGGAGCTCGATTCAATGGGCGTTATCGCGCAGATCATCGACGAAGCCGAGTGCGGCGGGGATTATATCCCCATAGTCGCGGCCTACAATCTGATGTTTGACCTGCAAACGCTTCAGGCTGATCTCTGCGCTGCGTACGATTGCAAGGTGACAGCTCAGACTGCAACGCACGTCTACTGCTTCGATCTTTACAAAAACGATCGTCTGGCATTGCGTTTCTGGGATACGTTTTTCCTCGACATGTCGGGTCTTAAATCTATGGGCTCGACGGCAGGTCTTCCCAAGGCCGTCGGCGATCTGGATTATTCGCTGGTGCGAACGCCGGAAACCCCGCTCACAGATCGCGAGATGTTCTATATGCGTCGAGACGTGCAGGTTATACCCGCGTATTTCCGTTTTCTGCTCCACTCGTACGAGTGGTTGACTCCTGATATGCTGGGCGTGCGCGTGATGACTAAAACTTCACTCGTGCGCCAGATGGCCGTCCATGAGGTCTACGACCTCAAGCCCAAACGCACGTCGCTGGGCGTGATGTTTGAACAACTTTGCCTCCGGGAGCTTCCGCCTGATTTCCAGACGATGTCGCTCCGCACGGCAGCCTTACGCGGTGGCCTGACGTTCACAGCCGCGCGCACGGCGATGCAGATTATGCACCGCGTTTGTTCCTTAGATGTTACATCTATGCACCACATGTACATCAACGGCCGCAGAATTCCGCATAAATTCCGCAAGGCCGACAATATGGAGTTTTTCCAGATGGTCGCCGAGAATGTTGCGAACACCCCGCTCGATCGAGTTCTCAAATACTATTGGCAGCCGTTCGATTTTGCGCTCCATGGCGTGTTCATCTTCAAAAATCTGCGCCTGAAGGCAGGGTCCGCGTTTGAGTTCTACGGAATCGCGACGCTGGCGGAGGGCAAGTTCACAGACAAGCGCCTCACTGACGACGACGATCCGGCCGAGGTCAACGCAGCCGTCGAGGACGCAGCGCGTGCGGCCGGGTGGATGGACGCAGCCACCGGCGCTGAGTTCGCGTTCGGCAAACTGTACAAGGCCCGCGAGGCCCGTCTGTGTCTGTCCGAGGTCGAGCTGTGGAACGTCGCGCAGGTCTACGATTTCGATAGCTTCGAGGCGATCGCCGGCGAGTTCACCGCATGCTCGATGACACCGCCCGATTACGTTTCCCTGCAATCGAATATCCTGTTCGAGCAGAAATCGCACGTCAAGAAGCTAACGAAGACGTACAACCCCGGCGAGCCCTATACGGATCAGATCCCCGGCGACATTCCAGAGTCAATCGCCGATCAGCTCCGCGCAGGTACGATGACAGAAGGAGCTATCAACGCTTACTATAGCGTCGCAACGAAAGGCGCCTTCAATGGTATCTACGGCACTCAGGCGATGCAGCTGTGGCGCCCCGATTTCATGGTTGACGAGGCCGGCGAGATCCGCCTGGACTCCGCCACGAAGCCGACTGAAGATAACTTCGACGACCTTGCACCCGAGCGCCCGCGCGTACTCTACACCTACGGGCTCCGCATCGTCGCAGGTTCGCGCCAGCATCTGGTTATCGCGATCCGCCTGATCTTCGAGCGTTTCGGTTCCGCCGCGATGATCATGGGTGGTGATACTGACTCAATGAAGATCGCGCTAGCGGAGCCGTATGAGTATACAGATTTGCTCGATGCGCTCAAACCGCTCCACGACGCCTGCACTGCCGCGCTCGATCGAGTCCAGGGGCATAACCGGAAATACTTCCCGAATCTCGCAAGCCCGCTCACCGATATCGGTATCTTCGATATCGAGCCCGCGGACAAGAATACCGGTCAAATCTACTACACCGATCATGTCGAGCTGTGGAACAAAGCGCGCGTCTCGTTTGTCAACGGGCACAGCCACGTAACGCTGGCAGGTATCTCGCGCCCCGAGCGCCCCGAGGGCTGGGAAGGCTGCTATCACATCGAAGACGTTTTGGACTGGTTGTTAATGAAGGGCTACAGCCCCGGCGAGGCCGTAAACCTCACGCTCGGATACAATGCGTCGCTCGCACCGTCCGTCGCGCACACGCTCATGCGCGACAAGCCGAAAACGGGCGACCTGTTCGATCAAGACGTGACCGATTACCTGGGTCGAACCGTGCATGTCAAGTGTCACCGCGCGCAGGCGCTGTGGCCGATCTGGAAGACGATCGGCGATACGGTCAAATTCAGCAACGCGGCGACCGTGCGCTTCCTCGAGAAGCATTACCGCCGCAAGATCGACGATCGAGATAAGTACATCGCGATCAAGGCCGACACCCACACTCCGCGAATCGAGGTGGGCAACGCGTCCCCTGTTATAATCGAGTGAAACCACTTGATTAAACAGGAGGGCGCATGTCCGCAAAATTTCCACATCTAAGCGACTCCGAGAAATTCCCCGGAATTAAAAACGTCGATCCGTACGCCATCAAACAGGCGTTCGACTATACCCGCTGGGAGCCCGGAACCAAGCTGAAGCTCTGCAATGTCAACTGGTGCGGCGATTATGAAAACGTCGTGAAGTTCGAGGACGACGCGGCGCGCGATGCCTATTTCGATTCACTCAAGACGCCGATACATGTACTCGAATCGGGCATGCGTGTGCTACCCAAACAGTCGATCAAGCTACCGGTGCCGTTCGATGAACTCGTAAACTACAACTACCTGATGGTTGAGTTTGCCCCGGCGCCGGTCCCGTTCGCGGACGAGCATGCCCGCCGTTTCTTCTATTTTGTTCATGATGTCGAGTTCACCGCGGCGAACACCACGAGCGCGACCGTCGAGCTAGACGTCTGGACGACCTACATCAACAGAATCGATATCAACTACATGATGCTGGCCCGCGGGCATGCGCCCGTGGCCGCGTCGAATGTCGACGAGTATCTGGCTAACCCGATCGCCAACAACCGCTACCTGCTCGCGAGTGATGTAGCGTTCGGCGAGCCCGCAGCCGTTCAATCGTCCGAGTTCATCCCGTTCGGATCCGGAACAAAATACTTGTTGATCGCCACGACGATGCCCCGCGACGCGTTCGCGGCGCTCGGTTCCGTCGATGCGATCGCCCCGAGCAACCCCGCCTTCTACAGCACCGGCGACCGCGCCGGCGCCGATGCCGGCATAAACGGCGCGCGGATCGCCGCGGGCGGTGTCGACTATTCAGGCCTGAACCTCGAAACGGATCCGACAGCATCCAATTCAAACGCCACGCCAAACGGGGTATCGGTGTTCGCCGTCGCCGGTCGCGATTTCGCCGAGTTCATGACCGCAGCGGTGGAGCAGGCCCCACAGATCATCGAGACGATCCAGGCCGTGTTCATGGTCGACGAGTCCATGCTCGTCAAGGGAAACCACTTCAAGGCCCTCGCGAAGGGCTCGATGACGTGGCGACAGCTGGCCGCAACCGGCAAGACCTGGGCAGACCTCGCGAACTCAGGCCACGGTTACGCGGATCTCGACCGTTTCGCATTCCTCTATTTCGGAACCGGCCAGAACGGTTTCGACTGCTGGGAAGTGCAACCGAACAACGAGGCCATCAAGCAGCTCCATTTCACGAAAGAGGATTTCAACTACCCCGCCGAATACGCGGAGCTCGCGAAGCTCTATACCTATCCCTACGCCGCGATCGAGGTATCCGATTCAGCCGGCAACGCGTCGATCATCAAGATCGAGGACACCGGCACCCTCGAGATACAGAAGCGCGTCTCCCTAGCGTATCCGTTCATACGTTTCGAGGCTTTCCTGGCAGGCGTGGGCGGTGGCGAGCCGAATGAGTTCACCTGGAAGGATCTCAGCGATCGCGAGTTCCGCGAGTCGCTGCCCGGTTCCGATTTCCGCGATTTCAATTTCGGCTTCGATATTCCGACGTTCGCGGTCTACCAGCGCGGTTACGATCGTTTCAGGCTCCATAACTACAACTCCAACAACGTTAAGGCCCTCACCGAGAAGGAGACGACCTACACGAACGACGTCCGATCCGCCAATACCGCATACCAAAATGAGCTCGCGGCGATCTCGAAGGCATATATCAATGCCGACGCGTCGGTCGCGAATTCGAAGAACAACGCGAACCGCTCCGCTCTCGCGGCGCTCCAGAATGCGCAGGCGTCGAACGCGACCGGTCAGACAAACGCCAACGCGTCGAACGCGACTGCGTTCACGAACGCGCAGAGATCTGCGGACGCCGGGAAGTCGAACACAAACGACACTAACGCAACTACTTTCGCGAACACCGTGAAATCAGCCGACGCCGATCTGCGCAACACCGAGGATTCAAACCAGACGACCGTCGACGTGACGAAGCTCAGGAACACGCTTCGAACGACGCAGGTCATTGCGCAGAATTCGCTAAACGATGCCGTGACCGCCAAAAACAATAAGGCCTCGAGCGATGTGACCGCCAACTCGGTTGCACTCACGCAGGATATAACCGGGATCGACAACGAGGTGCTGGATTCGCAAATCTGGGGAACCCTGCCGACTGACGCCTTCCAGGCCGTTTCCGCGTCCGGTTCGCCGATCTTCGCTGGGCTCAGCGCTGCCGTTACGGGCGTCGCCGTCGAGCAAATCCCAATGAGGATCGCCGGTGCCGCTATTTCCGGCATGCAGTCCACACCCCAAAACATCCTAGGTTTCGGTAACAACACTGCCGCGAACACGATCATGAAGAGCGTCAACACCCGCAAAATGAAGAAGAACAACGACGCCTCCACGGCCGCGACAGATATTTCCAACATCCTGCGACGTGAAGTAAACAATCTGCAGACAGACAACGCGGTCACGATGGCGAACACGCAGAATGCAAATGACTCCGGCGTCACGCGCAAGAATACCAGCACTTCGAATGCCAACGCTCAACGTTCCCGTGACACCTCAGTTGCCAACGCCGGCACGACGCGCGACACCTCGAACGCAAATGCGCAACGCTCCCGCACGACCGGCGACGCGAACGCGCAGCGCACCTACAACGCGGCGATCGCCAACGCCGACGCCGACGCGTCGCTCACGCGCTCGAACGCCCAGCGCGACCGTGACACCGCCCGCGCCAACGCGGGCTATTCGCGCGATCAGGCCGTCGAGAACGCTCAGCGCACGCTCACTGCTGGGCTCGAGATGATCCGGCAGGATTACCTCGATCGCCGCCTCGATCCTCCGATTAAGGTAGGTGAGTATGCCGGCGACCCGTTGCCCGACGAATTCAAATGGCGCGGCGTCCAGGTGAAGGTTAAGACCCAGAAGCCCGGCGAGATCGTCCCGGCCGCGGATCAGATGCTCCGCTATGGCTACACGCTGGGACAGCTGTGGAATTTCGCCGGTTTCAACCTGATGCAGCACTTCACGTATTGGCAATGTGAGGATCTGTGGCTAACCGGTGGCGCGGGCGTGATCGAGTCGGCACAGGAGCAGATAAAACGTATTCTCCGCGCGGGTGTTACAATCTGGTCAGATCCCGACGAGATCGGGCACGTTTCGATTTATGACAATTTTTTGGAGGCGCATGCTTAAATTTATCGACATCTCAAACTGGCAGGCGGGGTTTAACCCCGCCACCACCCCCGTCGACGGCGTGATCTGCAAGGCCACCGAGGGCCTTAAATACGTGGACCCGCACTGCGACGGGTTCATCCAGAAGGCCGACGGTGCCGGGAAGCTCTGGGGCTTCTACCATTTCGCCGGCACCGGCGACCCGCTCGCGGAGGCCGCATTCTTCTACCGCAACACCATGAACTACAGCGGGAAGGGCATCCCGGTCCTCGACTGGGAGGGACAGCAGTCCGTCAATTGGGTAAATCAGTTTGTAAATCAGTACCACAATCTTACGAAGGTCTGGCCTTGGATCTACGCGAACCCCTGGCGCTTCAACCAGGGCGGCGTCGAACCCAACTGCGCGCGCTGGGTGGCGAGCTACCCGCCGGTGACGACCCCGACGCACGACACCGCGTCCGGCTGGAAGTGCCCCGCAGCCGACGGGAACGTCGTCGCGTGGCAGTTCGCGAGCGATTGCCCGGTTTCCGGATGGAAGCTCGACGGGGATCTCTTCTACGGTGACGCGGCCGCATGGAACGCGTACGCTCGCGGCGGGCGCTCGATCGTCGATGACGTCGCGGCGAACGTCTCGACGTTCGAGAACGAGTCCGTCAAGGTGACGGTGGAGGTGAAGCAATGAGTAAATCGAAGCGCAAGCACTACGAGAAGATGCCCGGCTCGGACGTCTATTTCCAGAGCGCCGCGTTCAATATTCGCGTGTACGAGATGTACCGGCAATGGCTAATCTCCCTAGCGCTAAACCGTTTCAAGTGGCTTAACCTGCCGGCTTCGTGCGACGAGCGCTATCTTGAGTGGTGCCTGTTCTTCAACGGAATGGCGACGCTCGCGCACCCGCACGGTGCGGAGGACCTTGTATATTCAATGCAGTTGGTATACCAGGGCGCGCCGAACGTCTACGACAAGCCAACAAAATGGGATGCCCTCGGAAACAACGGTTTTCGTTTCACGTGCGACGACACGAACGCGGTGCCGGTGTTCGATAACCGTATGCGTCTGCCGATAGCCGGCCATCTCGACATGTACGCCCGGCGCCTCACGACGATCGACCGAACTCTCGACATCAACATGCTGCAGCAGCGCACTCCATACGTGATCACGGGTCCCAACGAGAAGAAGGCCGACGTCGCGAACGTACTCAAGCAGATCGCGGGCGGCGAGCCTGCGATCGTCGGCCTGTCGAGCCTGACCGAGCATATCAAAATCGAGGCCGTCAATACCGGCGTTCCCTGCCTGGCCGGCGAGATCGACGCGGCGAAGCGTTCGCTCTGGGATGACATCTACCGGTTCCTGGGAATCCCTTCGGTCGAGAACAAGACCGAGCGCATGATCACGGGCGAGGTCAAGAGCCAGAACGCGAGCTCCGAGATCATGAGCCTCGATCCGCTCAACTGTCGACGCGAGGCCGCCGACGCGTGGAACCGCCTCAATTATTCGACCGCGGCGCGCGCGGACCGCAAGCCGATCGAGGTAGTTTGGGCACAGGACTACCGCTCCGACAACTTCGAGGCGGAGAACAACAAACTGACTAACATGGAGGAGGGTGCCGATGATGGAACCGTTTAAATTCACCGCGGACGAGTTGCCGCACGATTACCACGCGGCCACGTCTCTGACGTGGGCTGAGCTCGAGGACGCGGGATTCATCGACTGGGAGGATCCCGCGTGGGAATGGGACTGGTACGACGAGGAGCAGCGCGATCGCCTGCAAAAGAAGATCGCCGCGCGCTTCGAGTTCCGCGAGATCGGTATCCTACCGCCCGCTGTCTGGCGCCGCCAGTTCATCCGGAAGCTGAATGAGATCATGCCTAAATATGACAAGCTTTACGAAAAGCTGTCCGGTGAGTTCGAGATCTTCCAGACGGGCGACGACTACGGCAAGCGTCGCCACGTGTTCTCAGACTTCCCCGCGACGCTGCTCAACGGCGAGTCCGAGGACTACGCGAGCAATGCCACGGACGAGGAGCACGAGGACATCCGCCTCGGCGACAACCTCGATAAGTATGTGGATTTTGCGGAGCGTTATAATGATGTCGACGTGATGATTTTGGACGAGCTGGAGGTTCTGTTCTCCGATCTCTTCGCCGTCAACTTCAACGGTTTCTAATTTGGAGGTTCGATGTTTCCACTAGTGCCATATGCGGCTTTCACGAAATTCACGCCGAGCATCCCGGCGTTTTATCAGAACGCCTACAGCTCCGAGGAGGTTCTGAAAAAGATCCTCTTCGAGCTGTGCAAGCTCGCGGATTACGCGAACGAGCTATCGAAAGCTCTGAACGAGCTCGACGAAACGGACGATCAGCTCGCGCTACGCATTCGAGAGCTCCAGCGCCGCATCGACGCGATCGCCGCGATGCTCGACGGCCTCAAGGTCGGCGGGCGCTCCAGGAACCCCGTTTCCGGCGGTTTCGATTACATGTACACGATCTTCAAGCAGATGTATGACACCCTGCGCGTCCATGCGATGACTTGGCGACAGCTCGCGAACACCGGCCACACGTGGCAGGAGCTCGCGGACGACGGCAAGACATACATCGAAGTCGACATGATCTCAAACGACATCTGGGGCGACGGCAGCGAGCAAATCAAGTACACTAATCCCGAGAGGATCGATAAACGAACTCCCGGCTACATTGAGGTGATTTAACTTGGGAACTACCTATTTCGGCCTGCCTCAGGTCGACCCGGACAGCACGCTGAGCTTTCCGGACGCGGTCAACGGTTTGGCAACGGCCACGGACGCCGCACTGCATGGCATCCAGAAGGGTTTCGAGGGCGACGAGTACGAGCCCCCGATCGCGTCGCGTGATACCCTGGGCGTCGTCCGCGTGGGCCACGGCTTCAAGGTCCACTCCGACGGCCTGCTCACGCGATCGGCGGAGCCTTTCAAGCTCAAGCCAGCGACCGACAAGGCGCTCGGCGGAATCGTCGCCGGCCGAAACGTGACCGCGGACGATGCGGGCCGTATCGGTATCGGATCCGGCGCTTTCTCCGGCACCGAGCAGATCAAGACCGCGGACTTCGCGGCGGGCGCCGTCACCACGTCCAAGCTCGCAACCCCCGCCATCGAGGAGGGTAACGTCGACGCAACCTTGGTAAACAAGCTCAAGCTGCCCGCGCAGATGTGGAACACTTCGCAGATTACGAAGTTCTGCGAAGAAGTAACGCCTTATAATGCACGTGGTGTGACCTTCACGTTTCACCGAATGAGTGACAAAGTTGGCTATGTGGTAGCAAGATCTTTCGGCCCTTTCACGTCATTAACCGATGAGGGAGTCGGAAAAACTTCAAAAATGATGATCCTCGTCGAAAACACCACAAGCGAAATGACGCCCGGTTTTCTCGGTGCAGGTAAAGCAACAGTTCAACTAAAATACTTGAGCAGAGTGAGCGGTGGAACATTTGATCAAGTTGTCGGCTATCGCACTTATATTCTTGATTTTGCAAACGCGACAATCACACAGCCCGCGGATAACCTCAAACTTTACGATAATGATATGCAAATAGCCCGCGTCGGCGGCATCGCCGCCGTAGTCAACAATTTTGCGATTGTATTGGAGTAAAACATGGGAACACCGAATTACAACTTCCCGGAAATCGACCCGGCCGCGCGTTTCGACGGCGCGAACGACATCAACAAACTTGCCGACGCGATCGATACGCAGATGAAGCAGGTCGAGATCCTGGGACGAGATGCTCAATTCGAGCTCGAGCCCGCCACACCGAACAAACTGGGCGGCGTCCGTATCGGAGCCAACGTCAACGTCGCCGCCGACGGAACGATCTCGACGGACGCGGATACCTACGTCCTCCCTCCCGCGTCTAATACCACCCTGGGCGGCGTGATCGTCCCCACCGATTCCGGATTCCGCCTCGAGCCCGACGGGACACTCTCGATCGATGATGCAAGTATCACGCTCCCAGTCAATTCCGTGGGTACCGCTCAGATCGCCGATGGCGCGGTCACGACCGTAAAGATTGCAGCCGAGGCAATTACCTATGAGAAGCTGACCGCGTCGATGAAGAGCACCGTCGATAATGCAGACGCTTATGTAAACGGTAAAGCCACGCCGATCACGCTCACCGACTTCACTGCGCCCGGCAGCGCCGACAACGCAGAAGGCCGACGATGGGGAAACGTGATCTTCATTGATTTCACGGGTTTCAAGTTCACCTCCGACGGATCGAGCTCCGTCATTCAGATTTGCAAGGCCCCGGCATCCGCAGCCCCGCGAGGCGAGTTCGCTGGTATGGGTACTAACCCCCTGCAATTTAACTTGAACAACGCGCGCGCCGGCACCTGTTATGTCGACGCGTACCAAAACACCCTGAGCGATATTACATTCCGCCTGCAGTTCAACGGCGCGCCTGCAGCAGGCACGTACACGCTCGACGGCACCGCCGCGCTGGTTTGGGCGTGATCGCATGAACTTCGAGCATTTCGCAACCCCGTTCATCGTCATGTGCGCATTTATCGCGCTCGATGTGATCAGCGGCCTGATTGCCGCGTTCGCCACCAAGAGCGTCAACAGCTCCAAGATGCGCGACGGCATAACCCACAAGCTAGCGTTCTTCGTTGCGTTCGCGCTCGCCGCGGCCCTCGAGATCGCCAGCACGTTCATGGAGCTCGGTATCCAGGTGCCAGCCGTCGGGGCGATCGTCGTCTATATCGTGACTACCGAGGTCGTCTCGATCCTCGAGAACATCTGCAAGATCAACCCCGAGCTCCGCGAAAAAGGTTTTTTGGCGCTGTTCGGCAAATCCCCCGAGTAATGTGCTATAGTTAGGTAACACCCTTTCGAACTGGGCCCCGGCGTCTTCTCCTTTCTGCGCTGGGGCCCTTTTTTTTTTTTCTTTGGAGAGATTATGGAGAAACCAAGGTTCATAAAATGGGCCGACGTTTTGAGTTACGACGCGCCCTTCAATCTGATCATCGCCAAGCGTGAGCTGGGAAAGACTTTCGGCCTCCGCGAGCAGATGCTTCGCGACTGGTTCGCGAACGGCGAGAGTCATATCGCGATCGTCCGCTATAAAGACGACATAAACGTCGTGGCGAATGACTATTTCGGGCAGATCGCCGCGGAGACGCAGGACCAAAACCTTAAAGCTAAACTTGAGGGTTACGAATTCCAGACGTGCGGCAACCTGATCAAGATTCGAAAGAAGTCCGAGGGCAAGAAGAAAAACAAATGGGCCGACATCGTGAGGATCATCCCGCTTTCAAAGGCGACACGTTACAAGCAGGCCTCGATGCACAATCTTCGACGCGTCGTGTTCGACGAGGCACTGATCGACAAGTCAATCGACACCTATACGCGATACCTCCCGAACGAGTACGCTCTATTTCAGAACCTGATCGGCACCCTGCAGCGCTACAGCGAAAAGGACGGCACCGGTCGCCCGCGTTTGCGTGTCTATCTGATGGGCAACGCCGTTGATCTGATTAACCCTTATTTCGCCAAGCTGGGCATCACAGAGCCCCCGGAGTTCGGCGGACGGTGGTTCGCGGGCAAGTCCTGGTATTTCTACTACCCCGATCCTCGAGACTTCGCGGTTAAGGCCGACAGCGCGCAAATGGCCGAACGTCTGGGCGCACGCGCCGGCGACTATGAAAACGAGTTCGAGTCCGACGCGGGTAAATTCATCGCGAAGAAACCGAGCAGCGCACGCTTCTCGTTCGGGGTTGTGTACCGCGGCGAGCGTTTCGGCGTCTGGGGCGACCTGCGCGAAGGGCTGTATTACATCAACACGAAGATCCCTAACGATCCGAACGCGGTCGTTTACGCGCTTTCGACAAGCGACTCGAAGCCTAACTACATCGTCGCAAAACGCGCCAACAAGACGCTGCAGAACCTCGCGGATCTGTACTGCTACGGTATCTTGAGATATGACACGCCCGCGACGCGCGAGCACTTCAATGACGTGCTAGCGCTCTTTGGGGTATACTAGGTTTATATGGCATGTGCAAACGTTGCGAGCACCGCGAGTCGGAACGACAGCCTTTGAGTAGGAGCCGAACGCGGGTGGTATGTCAACCTTTTCGCAAAATTTACACGAATGCTGTATACTTGGGCTAGGGTTTTTACCCTGGCCCTTTTTTTCATTTGATAGGAGGAAAAAAATTGGACGAAGAGAACGAAGACCTAACACCCGAGGGGACCGAGGAGATCGACGAGAACCCCGAGGAGACCCCCGGCGAGGCTCACCGTGAGGGTGAGTTCGAGGATCTGCGCGACCGCATCGAGGGTATTGCCAAGATGATCGAGCAGATGAATAAAAACATCGCAATGTTTATCAGTTCCGCCGGCGGATCCGCCGACGTGGACGACGAGCCGCCAGCGGACGTGGATCTCTACGAGATTCCCGGCGTTGACGAGTTCGACCTGTCGATCTAAGGAGTTTTATGGCAACTGACAATTCTACAATTCTGGGACGATTCATGCTCAGCGGCACGACCGACGTGCAGCAGCGTCTCGGCTTCCCTGACTCCAAGGGCACGGCGACCGTTGAGAAGCTGTTCGATCCTATGAACGGCGATATCTATAACGATTTCGCGAAGTTTATGATTCAGCGCATCGGCTTCAGTTTCATTCATCAGCAGCATTGGAATAACCCCCTGAAAGAGTTTTTCAAGCAGAAGCTCTACTACGGAAATTCTGTTTCAGAGACGATGCTGGGGTGGATCAAGGGCCACAGCTTCGACATGGACGCCGAAGATCAGTTCAAGACCTATTATCCCGACGGTCTGCAGGCCTTCCACTCGATCAACCACGAATTCACCTACCCCATCACCGTGACGCGTCAGCAGATGCGCCGAGCATGCGCCGAGGAGTACGGCCTCAATCAGCTGATCACGCAGGTCATGGCCCAGCCTATGAACGCCGACGAATATGACATCTATGGCGAGATGCTCGAGCTGTTCCCGCGCATGGATCATCATTACGGTTTGCCGCGCCACAAGCTCAGCACCGCGCCGACCACCAAGGCCGGATGCGATGAAATGCTCCAGGCGCTTCAGCAGTTCAGCTACGACTTTACGGTGCCTAGCGCGGAGTACACTCTCTCGGAGATCCCCGTCTTCGCGAACCCCGAGGAGTTGGTTCTGTTTATCCGATCTAGCGCGATGGCTGCCACCAACGTCCAGAGCCTCGCGGCCGCGTACAACCTCGAGAAGGTCGATATCCAGTACCGCCTCAAGGTTATTCCCGACAAGAAATGGCCGCTTAACGATGACGATTACGCGATCCTGACGACTACGGACTTCTTCCAGTGCTATCAGCAGGAGTACACCACAACCAGCCAGTTCAACCCCTCCAACCTCGCAACGAACTATTGGCTTTTCGATGTCTGCACGATTTCCGCGAGCCCGTTCGTCCCGATCGTCGTATTCTCGCTGTCCGAGTCCGAGAAGATCCCGACGGTGACCATGACCCCGCAGACGCTCAACCTGTCGATCAAAGACGCCCATGTGGAGCTCGGTGGCACTATCAAGATCACCCCGACGCTCACCGGTACGATCTCCCCGAATGAGTATCACGGACCTGTCGAAGTGGCCCCGGATTCCGTCACGTACGAGATCAGCGCTATTCGCCCCGCCAGCGATTCGGGCGGTACCGCAAAGGCGCTCCCGCTGAATACCCGTACCTACGTCGACCGAGAGAACGTGCTCCACGTTCAGAAGTCCGGCCTGGATAACGGCGACGAAATCCACCTGACCGCGACCAGCACCTACCTCAACCCCGAGGGTGCTACGACCCCGATCACGGCCTCCGCGAAGGTCACGATTCAAAACACCTAGCCCTAGGCGATCTGCATGAAAAACCCCGACGGTCTCGCGATCGCCGGGGTTTTGTTTATTTGTTGTGCTGTGCGCGGTTTATGAGTTTCCGCGCCGCTTTCGCTGAAATGTTCTCGAATACAGTATCAGCGCTAGGCTTCACAAAGTTAGCACATTAAACGAACTGAACGTCGTAGAAGGTGATGGTGCGCCCGTCGTCGAACGTCGCGGTGTTCGCGACGAACTTCACCGGGTTATCGGAGAGCTCAGCGCGGACACCTGCAGAGTCGACGTCGGTGAGCATCTTCGTGATGCGCTTACCCGCGTAATAATAATGCTGCGAATCCTCGAGGACATGAAAGACGGCGTAGGGGCCGTAGTTGTTGGAGCGGAGCCGAAAAGTACCGTCGATATGAAAGATCTGCCCGTTGCAGAGATCGGCAAGATTGCCCTTCGTGCGGCGATGATCGTTGACGGAATCCGGCTCGCTGTTGGTGTTGTTGAGATTATTGAAATCGAACATTGTAATGCCTTTCGTTTTTTTTTTTTTTTTTGTTTGTTTTCTGTCGGTTCGGTTCGGATCGGTGTTCTACATTTTATCCAGCTCCTCGATGATCTGCTCATAATATCCATGAAGCGCGGCGGAGGAATTTGAATCGTGCTTGGCGATCTGATCCTCGACCTTGGTAAAGCGGGCGAACATCGTGGTCTCGAGCGCGTTGATCTTGGCTTCAACCAGCGATGCACAGAACACAAACGTAATAACAATCACGATGCAGGCAAGGATGGATTCGACAAACGGGGTGCGCATTTTTAGTTTCTCCTTTACTGCTTGAGGACGACGCGGAGGAATTCACCGGACTCGTCCGTGATGTAAACACCGTCGACATAATCTTCGAACAGCTCGACGAGCGCAATCGCCTTATAATCATCGCCCTCGTAAACCGCGAAATGGTCGACCTCGAAACGCTCGCCGATCTTCCGGATCTCTTTGCTTTCGGAGGCTTTACAGAGCTGAGCAAGCTTGGCGGGTGTGGTGAGATCGTCGTCATTCAAAATCTCCCAACTACTGCTACGCGAAATGTTCAAGGCCGCAAGCAGATAAAACAAATTATCGGTTACCATATAACTCCTTTTCCTCGCGCCTTTGATGTTTTCTAATATACCCAGCGGGTCGGTCATTGTGATCGGCTCCGCGGGATTCACGAAATGCTCACAAACTAGAGTGCTGCAAGATGCTTGCGGGTGTGGAGCAGCCCGGCGATCGTCGAGGTGAGCGCAGTGTTGAGCGCATAGTCGGGAAGATTTGAAGTCTCGCAATAGGACAGCGAGAGGACATCCATCTCGACGGTCTCGATATAGTTCGCCAGCTCCTCGGGCGTGGCGAGATCTTCGCAATCGCGGGAGCGACGCAGGAGCTCGAGGCCGTCGTCGATGTACTCCTGGATCTTCTTGAGCTGGTTGATCTTGTAGGCCTGGGCAAAGCTGTTC
>OJRB01000909.1_pt1 | contig 16216 bp, 14 predicted proteins | sample 1599061 | NCBI WGS metagenome assembly OJRB01 (sample SAMN03922522, study PRJEB24848) | human gut metagenome | isolation source: stool sample | host: Homo sapiens | place: Germany | collected 2010-02 | reverse complement strand
ATTTTGGTTTTTTCTTACCCAGATCCTCAAACAACAGGTCTACCGGATTCTGATAAGTTTCATCATCTTCCGAAACCTGCATGGTATTCAACATTTCCAACAGTGTTGCGAAGTTTTGCTCCTCAACCGGGGCTTCATAGTGAAGGTACGCGATCAGCGAAACGAGCAAAAGCCGCTCCGCTTTGTCCCAGAATGGGTCGCCGCCCTGACCCTCACCCTTGGTGTTGGTCATCAGTGCGGTGACAAGTTTCAAAATATCCTTTTCGCTGTGGATATAGGCCATCGGATTGTATTTCATACTCTTGGAAAAGTTGATGGTGTTGAAAATCTTTAGCTTATAGCCCTTTTGTAACAGGGCATTGCCGCACTCGATCACGATACTACCTTTCGGATCGGTGACCACATAGGAACTGTGACATTGTAAAAGGTTGGGCTTGAGCCAAAACCGGGTCTTGCCGCTGCCAGAGCCGCCGACTACCAGCACGTTTTTATTCCGGGCATTCTTGGGGTCCGGTGGGCGGTTGGACATCATCAGCCGTTCTGTTTTGGTCAGGATGATATTGTCCTCGAACTTTGGAGCCATAAATGGCTCTATATCCTTCGGAGTGCCCCACCGGGCGGAGCCGTACTCCATGCCGTGACGGTACTTCTTGGCGTTTTTGCCTTTCAGGTACACCGCCAGCCGCATCCCTGCACCGCAGCACAGACCAATGAACAGGTCAAACGGATGCAGGCTGGGCTGCGGATTGGAAAATGCAGCCGGGAGCGTATCCATCAGCGATACGATTTTATCGCCCAGTTCCTTGCCCACAGCCAGCCGCCATGCCTCGCCCAGATTGGTTGCCAGCAAGCCAATTACCACATAGGGCAGATAGAGCGCCAGCAGCTTAGAGAGTTTCTTTTTGCTCATAGACCGCGCTCCTCCTGCTTATGCCGCACCTTGTCCGGTAGGTTTGCAACGGACTGCGCCAGATCATGCAGCTTTGCCAGCACGGAAGGACGCTTGGTTTTATCCAGCACCGATGCCGAATATTCCTTGAAAGCTGCGTTCAATGCGTCCGTGTCCTGTGCCTTAAAGTAGACCATATACCGGGGCGGCGTGCAGGACAGGTCTTTCTGGATGGAGTAGTCGATGTGATACCGCTTGGCGAAGCGGTCAAAATCCTTGATGCCGGTTTTCTGGATCTCCACATTTGTCACGCCACGATTCTGCCGCACCAGCCGCTTCATGGACTGCTTGCCCTGCGAAGCGTGCTTGTCGTACTGCCGCAGCAGAAACTGCATCCCACGCAGCAGGGTGCGGGCAGACAGTTTTGTGGTCGAGATGGCAAGGTTGACCGTCTTATGCTCGATTTCTTCCTGCATCGTTACCACCTCCTGTGCAGAAAATCGCCTTAACGGTCATGTTCCACCGGGGGCTTACTCACAGCCTTTTCTGCATCACTCTGAACTGATTCATTCGACACCGGAATGACCATCAGGCGACGCCCCAGAGGGAGAAAGGCTTCGGGTTGATGGAATTCTTCTTCATACTTCTGCGCCAGTTCCGGGGAGAGCGATACAAAGTCCTCCTCTCCCAGTCCCACCACCAGAAAGGTTCCGGCAATGACATCGTACATAAGCCCGTCCTCGTCCCACAGGGCACGGTTCAACGGCAGTCCCATAAGCTTGCCATCATCGTTGTAGACAATGGCGACCGGATCTTCAAAAGGATAGCTTGCGCCGATGGAGCCGCCCACAGCCTGCTGCAAAGCCTTCAATTCGTTATCGATCTCGACCTGCTGCGGATACTGTCCCGGTGCAATTTTCAGCACTGACAGAGTGTTCTCGTTCTGTTCCATTATCGTCCTCCTTGAATTTGATCGTGATTTCCTGCCCGGCACGGGCGGCGTTCAACAGCGCTGCCACAAAGAAGCCGGAAAAGGCACCAGCTTCAAAAATGATAAACGAATAAATATAATTCATAGCAAACCTCCGACATTGACTGAACTGTGAGAAGAATCCTCTCAGGGAGGACGAGGAGCGCTAGATGCGGTGACGGTATGCTTAGTGGAAACATTGGCATGAGTATGCGGTGCGGCATCGGTAGAAAAATAGTCGTACAGAGCATCCCGCAGAGAATGGAAGCAACGAGCATGGTAGTCGTGCAGACGGAGAACCAGAATCTTCAAAACATCAACGGCGGAACAGTAAAAGTCCTCCGTGACTTCTGCGAAACTCTCATAGCGGGTCATTTCGGTATCCATGCTGCACCTCTCAGTCAATGCAGATGCAGACCATCTTCTCGCGGCCAGCCATAAGAGGGACGCTGTTCTCGGCCAGATAGCACTGGATCAGATACAGGTCACTGGTGGTAAGGGCAACAAAGCTGCCATTGGTATCGTAGCGAACAAAGACAACGGCACCGGACAGATACCGCTTGCCAGCCAGTGTGATGACCTGACGAGGGTCGTAACAGAGAGCCAGCGGCACATCTTCGCTGATGTTGTAGCAGGAATCTGCTTCATCGAAGCAAGGCAGGTAACTGCGAACGTTCGCCAGCGGAGTGATAGTCAGTTCGATCTCCGGGGCAATCACGGCGGCGTAAACTTCATCATCACCGAACTGCCGCTCCAGCACATCGCTCATCTTATTGAAGAAGTCGGTCACAGCATTGTCCATGTGGTTGATTTTCTGGTTCATAGCTTCGATGGTCTTTGCGGTCTTGAGATCAATGGTAGTGTTCATAGTGCTTTTTCTCCTAATTTTTGCAAAAAAGAAAGACCCGGTTGGGTCTTACATTCAAAATGTGTGTTAGCGCTCATTCTGCCGCTGCTGTTTGCGTTGCCACTGATCCAGCAGCTTGATGATAGTGTCCTCCATCTGTTTCGGGGTGAAGCTGCGCGGGAAATACTTCCGCAGGGTGTCGTTTTTGATGACCACCTTGTCCAGCTCGTCCTTTTTCTCTTCTCCCATGACCGCAAAGGCAACATCATACGAGAAGTGCCCTTCCTGCGCCAGCCTTTTGAGCCGCTGCGCTTGGGAAAGGGACGGCGCATTCTGGGTGTCGTTCATAGCTTCTAAAAAATCCCGCTGTTGGCTTTCGTCCAGATAGGACAATTCCACAGCGGGATTGAAGGCGATTTTCTTTTCGTCCACCATGTCCAGAAGTTCGGGGACAAGGTTGGTCAGGCGGATGAAACGCCGGACGGTTTCACGGCTTTGATTGTTTTCAGCTCCAAGCTGTTCATTGCTTCGCAACTTCGACACAACTTGTGTCGAAGTTAAATCTGACCTAGCACCTTGATTTTTTAGAGCCTCCAGCTTCATTTTGTAAGCGAAAGCCCTTTCACTAGGCAGAATGTTTTCACGCTGGAGATTGCTATCCACCATGAGCAAAACAGCGGCATCATCGTCCATGTTGCGGACAATGACCGGCAGCGCATCCAGCCCGGCAAGCTGGGCGGCGTGCTGACGGCGGTGCCCGGAGATGATCTCATAGCCACCCTCCGGGCGGGGACGGGCAATCAGCGGAGACAACACGCCGTACTGTTCCACGCTCTCCACCGTGCGCTGCATGGACTCATCATCCAAAACCTTAAAGGGGTGGTTCTTGAAAGGAAACAGCTCCCCGATGGGGATTTGCTGAACCTGCTCCCGCTGCTGCTCCTGTCGGGATTCTTCGGTGGAGAAGATGTCATCTGCCCCTTTCAGCGACACGTTTAAGCTGTTTTTCGGCATTCGCCATCACCTCCCTAGTCAGAGATTTATAGGCTTCTGCCACCTTGCCTTTGGGGTCATGCTGGTAGATGCTCTTGCCTACGGCACTGATCTCTGCAGCCCGGACAGATCTAGGAATGGTCTGGTCGAACACTTTGATCTTGCTGCCGTAAGCACCCCGAATCAGATTGTCAATCTGCTGCCCATAGTTGGTGCGGCTGTCGGTCATGGTGAGCAGGATGCCCTCGATTTTCAGTTTGGGGTTGATCTGCCGTCGGACCTTCTGCACGGTCTGCAAAAGCTGTTCCAGGCCCTTTGCAGACAGGTACTGCGCCTGTACGGGAATCAGGGTGGTGTCTGCCGCTGCCAGTGCATTCACGGTCAGCATCCCAAGGGAAGGGGTGCAGTCCAGCAGAATAAAGTCGTATTCATGCTTTGCACCTTCCAACACCTGTTTGAGCATCTTTTCCCGGTTCAGGCAATTGACAAGGGAAACTTCCAGCCCTGCCAGTTCGATGTTTGCCGGAATCAGATCAACGCCCTCTGCATGGTGCAGGATGCCTTCACCGGGCGGAATACTCTGATCGTTCATGGCTTTTGCCATCAAGGTGGAAAGGGTCGTGGGCAGTTCATCGGGCTGCTGCCAGCCCATGCTGATGGTCAAGCTGCCCTGTGGGTCAGCGTCCACCAACAGGACTTTTTTGCCTTCCATCGCCAGCCCGATGCCCAGATTTTCACAGGTGGTGGTTTTGCCGGTACCGCCTTTCTGGTTGACGATAGCGATTGTGGTACATTTCTTTGCGATAAAATCACCCCCTCGGCGAATCATGCGCAAAGTCATGGTTCATTTGATTTTGATAGGTTAGCTGCATCGTGGTGGGTGCGTTATACAGAGAAGCGAGCAGATATTGTTTCATGTTTCGGATTGGGCTGCTGTTCTCTGCAAGGCACTTCAGCACAAAACGGATGTGGTCGGCGTTCAGCTTCATAAAGCGGCTGCGTACCACCTCAGCGGGTTTATCGTCCCCGGCAATGCGCAGCGTCTTGCGCTTGGTGGCACAGGTGTCCACCAGCAAATCCATGATCTGATAGATGGTATCCTCATCGTCCGGGCAAAGCCGGAGCAGAAGGTCTACCTCCAAAGATTGAGAAAAATATTCCTCCAGTTGTTCACGTTCGCTCATCCAGTCGTTTTCATCGGAAGAGATAGGATCAGTATCGCTTATCTCTGTATTATTTCTCTCAGTCTTATTACATCGTAGTTTGGCCGGGTCTTGAAGCGTATTCTGGACAACTCCAGAATCGTCATTATCACGATTCAGAAAGCGTAGTTTTGACGATTCTGACGAAAAATTCTTCACATAGATGAGATCGGGCTTGCCCAGCCCCCTCCGTTTGCGTTCAATCAGGCCGTACTCTTCCAGTTCTCGCAGCAGCTTGGTAGCCTTTTTATCGGCACAGCCCAGTGAATCCTGCACCTCCTGCACAGTATAGATGATGAACACCCGCCCAGCTTTGTCCAACCAACCATTCCGGGCTGAAAGGCTCATGCGGTCCAGCAGGATACCGTACAGGGTTTTGGCATCTGTGGAAAGCGGTTGGAAGCGGCTATCCTGAAACAACAGCTTGGGAATCCGATAGAAGGAGAACAGCTCGCTGGACTGCCCATAGAAGTAATCAAGGTCTGCGGTTCTTGTCGGCTTTTTTTCGGGCATAGAGAATATCCCATTTTTCAGGTGTGGAACGGAATACATTGACCTGCTTCTTATAAGGGCAGTGGGCATACAGGCAGGTGCGGAACTTGAAATCGGGTCGATAGTACGGGCACAGCTTGCAGCTGTCCGGGGCACGGTCGGAACCTTCGCCAGCGGCGATCACATGGTACATGGAGTGCTGAACATGGCGCAGAGCTTCGTTTCGCTTGTGGCTCACTTGGCATCACCTCGTTTCTCCAGCGGTGCCATCAGGTCTTTGTAGCAGGGGATCAGCACACAGGGCTTTGCCCGCTTGTAGGGGCACCCTTCGCACTTGCTGGGGCCTTTGGGCGGTTCAATCAGATAGTAGCAGTTCTCTTTGCCAAGAACGCAGCCCTTCTTTCGATTCTTCCAGAAGAAGCAGTGCCGGCAATCTGCCGGGCGGGAAGCATGGTAGCGGATACCGTCCATCGTGACGGTCAGAACTTTTTTCATCGGTAAACCCTCCTTTGGTGGATTCGGGAAGTTCAGCCCGAAAACAAAAAGCGCGTTCCTCTTTCTGTTCCGAGAGAACAGCGAGTGAACGCGCTATGTATGGAGAAAAGTGTTTTGCACGGTTTTGGGCTGGAATGTGGAAAATAGATTTACACAGTTTATCTTGTATTTACATGGATTTACAGGAAAGCGGCTACCAATTTTAGCAGAGAGCCGGGAAACAGAGTTCAAAAGGTGCTTTATGGGGCTTCATTAGCTGGAAACCTGATTTTATTAGCTGAAACCGAAAATTCTGCTAATGGCATTAGCTGGCTAATTTTGGTGATAGGTTCAAAATGAAAAATGCGAAGATCGTCTTTCACATGGAAAAATGACCTTCGCATTTTCTTAAAGGGATACCCCAGACAGGATTCGAACCTGCGGTCTCCTCCTTAGGAGGGAGGCGCTTTATCCAGCTAAGCTACTGAGGCATATTATGTATTATCGTTGATTTTTGAAATTCAACGCGCTTGGAAACGAATATGCAGAATGATTTCTACACCGAAGTGACCGACTGCATTGCAACCGGGACGATGGTAAAGTTGTTGCATCAAGATTTGTTGGGAAAATCTCGATCCCCAGTCTCGCTTTTGATTAGAGCAATCACTTCTGCACCCAAGGTATCAGGTTGACCGAATTCTTAGGAGGCGGACGCTCTATCCAGCTGAGCTACGGAGACAGGAGCCTGCATCCTTGGGGGCACAGGACAGCCGCCCAAAATACAGTACCATATTATAATACCGCAACCGGGCTGTAAAATCAAGTTGAACCTGCGGGCAAAATGGTGTATGCTATAAGGGAATGCAAAGCGGCTGCGTGCTGCGCAGGGAGGATGCTATGGAAAAAATGAAAAATATCCGCAAAAAGCTGCGGCATCAGAGGTCGGTCCGGCGGAGAAAGCTGGGACTGAGCACCCCGACCCAGATCATCTGCGTCAGCTTTATTATCGTGATCGCGCTGGGCACGCTGCTGCTCACCCTGCCCATTTCCAGCAGGCACGGACGGCTGGATGTGCTCAATGCCATGTTCACAGCCACCAGTGCCACCTGCGTCACCGGTCTGGTGGTGCGGGATACATGGACGCAGTTCACGTGGTTCGGGCAGGCGGTGGTGCTGCTGCTCATTCAGGTGGGCGGCCTTGGCCTTGTTACCCTTACCAGCTTTTTTGCGCTGGCCATGCGCCGGCGCATGGGCTTCCGGGACCTGCGCTTACTGGGCGAGAGCGTCTCGGCAGACGGCTACGATCAGGCCAAAAACGTGCTGAAGATCGTTGTGGGACTGGCAGCGATGTTTGAAGGCATCGGCATTCTGCTGCTGATGTTCGCCTTTGTGCCGCAGTTCGGGCCGGAGGGCGTCTGGATCAGCGTGTTCACTGCCATTTCGGCTTTCTGCAATGCGGGTTTTGACCTGTTCGGACGGTTCGGGGCGTACTCCTCGCTGGTGCCCTATGTCAACAACTACTATGTGCAGGCGGTGATCATATTCATGATCATCTCCGGCGGTCTGGGCTTTATGGTCTGGGTGGAGCTGTGCCAGTGGTACCAAAAACGCCGTCTGTCCCTGCACGCCAAGGTGGTGCTGTCCTTCTCGCTGATCCTGTGGCTGGGCGGTGCGCTGGGGCTGGGACTGATGGAGTGGAACAACCCCGCTACGTTGGGCGGGCTGTCGGTACCCGGCAAGGTGATGGCTTCGCTGTTCCAGTCGGTATCCACCCGTACCGCCGGCATGAACACCGTGGACTTGGCTTCCTGCGGTACCTTGAGCAAGCTGCTGATGAGCGTGCTGCAATTCATCGGCGCAGCGCCCGGTTCTACCGGCGGCGGTGTGAAGGTGACCACCTTCGCAGTCATCATCCTGACCATCCGCAGCGTGGCGCAGGGGCGCGACGACTGCGTGATCGCGGACCATCATATCGAGTCTAAGACGGTCTACCGTGCGCTGACCATTATCGTGCTGGGCGCGGCGGCAGCAATCGGCTCGGCCATCGTGGTGTACTACAACACCTCGGACGCGGTGTCGGTGGTGGATGCCATCTTCGAGTCCTGCTCGGCCTTTGGCACGGTGGGACTTTCCGTAGGCGTGACCAGCCAGCTGAATAACGGGGCAAAGATCCTGTATATGCTGGTCATGTTCATGGGTCGTGTGGGCCCGGTGGCCTTTGCCATGAGCCTGACCGCCAAACCGGACGACAACAAGCGCAAGATCATGCCGGTGGGGCATATCAATGTTGGTTAAATGAAAAAACAGGCGGCTGCACAGCACTTTGCGCAGCCGCCTGTTTTATCGCAAGACAAGAAATTAGTGCAACATTCAAACAGCATATTTGCGATATGCAATTCAACGCTGTTGCTGTTGCATTAAAAAGTTGAATTGCTATAATGTGAGATGATCAGCAACTGCCTGCCGCTCAGACCAGATAACCCTCAAAGCAGTGCAGATCCTCGGTCTTGACGATGCCTTCCAGATACAGCCCATTCTCCCGGTATTCCTCTGCCTGCACGCTGCCGCGCTCCCGCATGGGGGCGGCAAGTCCCAGCTTGTCGTAGGGCAGCAGCACCCGGATGGTGTGCACCCGGTCGCTGAGCACCTCGTCCAGCTTTTGCAGCAGCTTGTCCAGCCCGTAGCCGGTCTTGGCGCTGGTCAGCAGGATATCGGGGTCAAAGCTCAGGGTGTTGGGCTTGTCGCACTTGTTGTACACGGTCAGGCGGGGAATGTCGGCACAGTCCAGCCCGTCCAGCACCTCATCGGTCACAGACAGCTGCTCCTCGCGCTGCTCGTCCCCGGCATCTGCCACCCGGATGATCACATCCGACCATGCGGCCTCTTCCAGCGTAGACTTGAACGCTTCCACCAGATTGTGGGGCAGGCGGGACACAAAGCCGACCGTGTCCACCAGCAGCACCGCCATGCCGCTGGGCAGCACCAGCTTGCGGCTGGTGGGGTCCAGTGTGGCAAACAGCATATCGGCTTCGGCCACGCTGGGGCCGCACAGAGCGTTCATCAGGCTGGATTTGCCCACGTTGGTGTAGCCCACAAGGCTTACCACCGGCATTCCGGTCTTGGCGCGGGCCTTGCGGCTCTCGCCCCGGCGCTTTTCCATCTCGGTCAGCTTTTCAGCCAGCGCGTCAATACGGGCGTGCACATGACGGCGATCCAGCTCCAGCTTGGTCTCACCGGCACCGCGGCGGGCACCGCCGCCGCCGCCACCGCCGCCGCCCTGACGGCTCAGCGCTTCGCCCATGCCCTGCAGGCGGGGCAGACGGTAGCGCAGCAGCGCCAGCTCGGTCTGCAGCTTGCCCTCGTTGGTCACGGCGCGGCTGCGGAAAATTTCCAAAATCAGCATGGTGCGGTCGATGACCTCCAAGCCGCCCAGCGCATTGGAGATGTTGCGGATTTGGCTGCCGGTCAGCTCGCCGTCAAACACAGCGCATTCCGCGCCCAGCGTCTGGGCGGCAAGGGAAGCTTCCTCCAGCTTGCCGCTGCCCAGCACGATGCCGGTCTCCGGGGTCTGGCGTTTCTGGGTGATCTGTGCCACGGCTTCCATGTGGTTGGCCTCGCACAGGGCAGAAAGCTCTGCCAGACTGCGCTCACAGTCCCACAGCCCCTGATCCAGTGCCAGCAGCACTACCTTTGTGGGAGGGGTCTCGGTCAAAATATCATAAAGCTCGCTCAAAGTAAGTCCTTTCTGTTATCATAGCGTTCTTTTGTCAGAAGGTAGCACCGGCATTCCACCGGTGTGCCGTCAAATTTGTGGTAAACATCGTTGTGGTGGTACACAAAACCAGCCTTTTCCATCACCCGGCCGCTGGCGGGGTTCTGCACCGCATGGCAGCAGGTGAGGAAGGCACCGCCCACCTGTCTGAACCAGAAATCCACCACAGCTTGCAGCGCTTCGGTGGTAAAGCCCTTGCCCCACCACTTCTGCCCGATGCAGTAGCCCGGCTCCCAGATGCCGCCGGAAAGCTCCAGCCCCGGCCACTTGGCCTTTTGCTGCGGCTCACCCAGCAGGGCGTTGTATACGGAGATGGAGCCGAACACCTGTCCGGTGGCCTTTTCCACTATGGCCCACTGGTAATAATCCGGGTTCGGATACAGCTCTGCCCACGCCGAAAGCAGTTCCCGGGTCTCGGCAGGGCTTTTGTGCGGTTCCCAGCGCAAAAACCGGGTCACAGCCGGGTCGTTTGCCCAGTTTTCGTACATCTGCGGGGCATCCTGCGACAGCAGGCGGCGCAGCAGCAGACGGTCAGTTTCCAGCTCAAGTGTGCCGGTGTGGCGCATGATCCATCCTCTCCCTTTTATAAAAACTTATTCCTTGGGTGTATCTGAAAAGTCGAAAATTTAGTCTGTTTCTACAAACACAGCTGGATTTTGCGTTAAAGAGCCTTGAAATCCACAAAGGATTCCTGCGGCTATTTGCCTTAAATCCCGCTTGTGTTTGCGAAATATTCGTCATTTTCTTTGTTTTCAGATACACCTTAAGATAGCACAAAAACAGCCGCGCCGCAAGATAAATCAGGAAAACCGCTTGACCGGATGAGTGAACTACGATAAACTGAAAGATGAAATCTTTTATAGGAAAGGGAAAGTACCGATGTTAGATGTGCGCAAACTGTTAGCCCAGCGTCCGCTGCTGTTCGATGGCGGCATGGGTACCTATTATAAAGCAAAGCCGGGGCAGGAGTGTGAACAGGCAAACCTGACCGACCCGGATGGCATTCTGGCGGTGCACCGGGCGTATCTTGCCGCCGGAGCGGACGCCATCAAGACCAATACCTTCAGCCTGCCGCGTCTGGCGGCGGCGCAGCAGCCGGGCTGGGAGCAGCTGGCGGATGCGGGCTGGCAGCTGGCAGCAAAGGCTGCAGGGGAGACCGGCGCGGCAGTGTTTGCCGACCTTGGCCCCGCACCGGATACCGAAAATCTCCCGGCGGAGCAGGTGTATCTTGCTGTGGCAAAGCGCTTTGCGCTGCTGGGAGCACGGAATTTTCTGTTCGAGACCCTGAGCACCGAGGAAGGTGTGCTGGAAGCGATTTGTGCGCTGAAGCAGACCGTGCCGGATGCCTTTGTGCTGGTATCCTTTGCGGTGCTGCCGGACGGCTACACCCGCGAGGGCCGCTACTGCGCAGAACTGGTGCGCCGCATGGCACAGAGCGGCGTGGTGGATGCCGTAGGTCTGAACTGCGTGTCTGCCCCGGGCGCGATGCGTGCACTGGTACAGCAGCTGGGAGATGCGGGACTGCCGCTTTCGGTCATGCCCAACGCGGGCTACCCGGTGGTGGCGCGGGCACAGGTGCGCTATCAGGGCAAGCCGGAGTATTTTGCCCGGGAACTGAGCCGCCTTGCCGCCGAGGGCGTTCGCATTCTGGGCGGCTGCTGCGGCACGACGCCGCAGCATATTGCTGCCCTGCACACCGCGCTGGATGCTTTGCCGGAAGCACTGCCCGCTGCCCCGGCGGCAAAGCCCGCCGCTACGGCAAAGCCTGCAGTGGAAACGGACGATGCTTTTTTGCGCAAGCTGCGCACCGGACAGCGGGTCATCGCGGTGGAGCTGGATTCTCCCAAGGATGCCGACCTGACGGCCTATCTCGAGGGGGCTCGCCGTTTGCAGGCCGCCGGTGCCGACCTGCTGACCATTGCGGACTGCCCCATTGCCCGGGCGCGGATGGATTCCTCGCTGGTGGCGTGCCGGGTGCACCGGGAGCTGGGCATGAACGTGCTGCCCCACATGACCTGCCGGGACCGCAACCTGAACGCCACCAAGGCACTGCTGCTGGGACTGTACGCCGAGGGCGTGCGGGAGGTACTGGCCATTACCGGCGACCCCATCCCCACCGCCGAGCGGGACGAGGTGAAGAATGTGTACCAGTTCAACTCCCGCAAGCTGGCGCAGTATATCGTTTCGTTGGCCGGGGAAGGGCGGGAGATGCCAAGCCCCATCACGGTGTTCGGGGCGTTGAACCTGAACGCCCGCAATTTTGAGGTGGAGCTGCGCCGCGCCGCAGAAAAGCTGGAAAACGGCATGAGCGGCTTTCTCACCCAGCCGCTGCTGTCGGCACAGGCAGTGGAAAACCTGAAAAAGACCCGCGAGACGCTGGGCGAGCGGGCAAAGATTCTGGCAGGCATCCTGCCGGTGGTCAGCCAGCGCAACGCCATCTTTATGGAAAACGAAGTCAACGGCATCCATGTGGACGAAGCCATCATCCAGAAGTTTGAAGGGCTGGACCGTACCGCAGGCGAGGAGCTGGGCTTGGAAGTCTCGGTGCAGGCCGCCAAGGCGGCTGCGCCCTATGCGGACGGCTTTTACCTGATGACCCCTTTTAACCGGGTAGCGCTGATGGAGCGGCTCATTGCCCGCCTGCGCACCGAGGTGACGGATTGAAAATAATAGGGAGGAACACACTGTGCCCTGCGAAAAACCATTGCTCAGCATCATCGTGCCGGTGTACGATGTGGAACGCTATCTGCCAAAATGTATTGATTCCATTCTGGCGCAGACCCTTACGGACTTTGAGCTGATCCTTGTGGAGGACGGCTCGCCGGATAATTGCCCTGCGCTGTGCGATGCCGCCGCCGCGAAGGATGCCCGCATCCGGGTGATCCACCAGAAAAACGGGGGATTATCTGCCGCCCGCAACGCCGGGCTGGACGCAGCAAGGGGCGCATGGATCGGCTTTGTGGACTCAGATGACTACATTGCGCCGGAAATGTATGAAGTGCTGTACCAAGCCGTGCAAAGCACCGGGGCAGACCTTGCCCTGTGTGATTACGCCGAGGTGGACGAGGCGGGAGCGCCCTGTCTGCCGCCGTACACCGGGCTTGCACAGCGGATCTTTACCGGGCGGGAACTGCTGAAAAGAGCCACGAATACGATGGCGCAGCCTGCGTGGAACAAGCTGTACCGCCGCGCTATCTTTGCACAGCTGCGCTACCCGGAGGGTAAGCTGAACGAGGATCTTTTTCTGATCCCGAAAATCTGTTTGCAGATCCAGAAGGCCGTGGTGGTGCCAAAGGCGCTGTATTATTATGTGCAGCGCGGCAGCAGCATTATGAACGGAAGCAAAACACTGCGCCATTTTGATGCTGCCGAGGCCGCACAGCGGTATTGGGACTGCCTTGTGGAAAACGAGGCGAACGATGCGCTGGCAAATGCGGCAAAGTTTACGATGGGCAGTGTGAGCCGGGTATACCGTCAGCTGCCCCTGGCGCTGCGCAAGGCACCCCGCAGCCGGGAAATGCTGCGGATGCAGTTTGATGTGGTCGACCGCACCCGGCGGTATTGCACCGTCCCGGGTGGGCTTTGGCTACAAAGCTGGCTGCTGTGGCACTTCCCGCAGATATACAGCCGACTGCGGGGGTTCAAGGGCTGAGGAGAAAGAGAAAAACGCATGAGAACACGCTATACGCTTATCAATATGCTGGTCAACATCGGCGGGCAATTTTTTACGATGCTGCTCTCCTTCATCAGCCGGATGGTGTTCATCCGCTGCCTTTCAGCAGCCTATCTGGGTGTCAACGGCCTGTTTACCGATGTGCTCAGCATCCTTAATTTTGCGGAGCTGGGCATCGGCACGGCCATGGTGTTCAGTATGTACGAGCCGGCCGCCCGGGATGACGAGCAGAAACTGGCACGGCTGATGAACCTGTATAAGTGGATGTACCGGGCAGTGGCAGCCTCGGTGCTGTTGTTCGGGCTGGTGCTGCTGCCATTTCTGCCGCACCTCATCAAGGGCGGCGAGGGCATCGAGCATATTACCCTGATCTATATGATATATGTGCTCGGTTCAGCAAGCTCCTATCTGCTGAACTATAAAAGCTCTATCTATCAGGCCTACCAGAAGGGGTATATCCGGGCCGGATGGAATGTGGTGTGCGAGTGCATAAAGACGGTCTTACAGATCGCGGTGCTGCTGCTGACAGGCAACTTTATCCTGTATCTGGTGGTTCAGCAGGTGGTACAGTTTTTGCCGAACATTATGGTTTCCCGTAGGGTGGATAAGGAATTTCCCTACCTGAAGGAATGCCGGGAGCTGCCGGATAAAGAAGAACGGAACGGCATCCTGAAAAACATCGGCGCCATGAGTATGCACAAGCTGGCTACCGTCATCGTGCGCAACACGGACAGCCTGCTGATGTCCTCCTTTATTGGGCTGACAACGGTGGGACTTTATTCCAATTACCGGCTGGTGCTCAACGCGCTGAACAACCTGCTGAACAAGTTTGCCACGGCTTTTTCCGGCAGTGTGGGCAATTTTGCGGCGCTGGAAAACTCTGACCGGCTGTATCGGGTATATAAGGAGATGGACTTTCTCTTTTTTGTACAGTCCGCCTACCTGACCGGCGGGCTGATGATGCTGTTCAACCCGCTGATCGCCCTGCTGTTTGGCGGGGAATACTGTTTTCCGATGACCACCGTGGTGATTATTGTGACAGAGTTCTATATCTCGCGGATGCGGCAGACGAACCTGCTGTTCCGGGAGGTCATGGGGCTGTTCTGGAACGACCGCTATAAGGCTGTGGCGGAGTCCATCATCAATCTGGTGGCCTCGATTGCACTGGTGCAGCGGTACGGTGTGGCCGGTATTATCGGGGGTACCATCATCAGTACACTGTGCACCTGTGCCTGGATAGAGCCTTATATCTTTTTGAAATACGGCGTTCGGGAGGATTGGCAGCAGAAATACCGGGCCTATTTCGCGGAGTATCTGAAGCGGCTGTTGCTTACGGCAGCGGTCTCGGCGGTAGCGGTGCTCTGGGTGCAGCGGTTCCCGGTGAGCAATTTCGGCATTTTTATTCTGGACGGGCTGCTTTACACAGTTGTATTCGCAGGAGTGATCGTGATGGTCTACCATGGCAGTGCAGAGTACGCAGCACTGAAGCAGCGTGGGCTGGAGCTTCTGAAACGAAAGAAAGAGTACACCTGAACGAAAAAATGGATTGACAAATCCCACAAAAAACGCTATATTCTTTTTATAAATGCGTTGAAAAAGAGTGTGCATCGTCTGGGACCGCACAGAGAGCCGGGGGCAGCTGAAAACCCGGTGGGATACCGGCGGGGCACTGTCACTTTGGAGCAGAAGCGGTGAGCCTTGCCGGTAAGCCGCTTTCGGGTCTGCCCTACGTTACAGGGGCATCAAGGGGCGCGGAGTTTTCCGCGCAATTTGGGTGGTACCGCGGTTATGTATTACAGCCGTCCCATGGAACGCTCCGTGGGACGGCTTTTTGCGTCCCACTTCATCAAATTTTTTGGGAGGACACTATGAAAGAACTTGCAAAGCAGTACGATCCCAGTCAGGTGGAAGATCGTATCTACCAGTTCTGGCTGGATGGCGGCTACTTCCACACGAAAGCCGATCCGGACAAGAAACCTTACACCATCGTGATGCCGCCGCCGAACGTTACCGGTCAGCTGCACATGGGTCATGCGGTGGATAACACCATGCAGGATATCCTCATCCGCACCAAGCGGATGCAGGGCTATGCCGCCCTGTGGGTGCCCGGCACCGACCACGCTTCCATTGCTACCGAAGCCAAGGTGGTGGAAGCCATGCGCGCCGAGGGTCTGACCAAGGAAATGGTCGGCCGCGACGGTTTTCTGGAGCGCGCCTGGGCATGGAAGACCAAGTACGGCAACCGCATCGTCAGCCAGCTGAAGAAGCTGGGCAGCAGCTGCGACTGGGAGCGCGAGCGCTTTACCATGGACGAGGGCTGCTCTGAGGCTGTCAAGGAAGTGTTCGTGCATTTGTACGACAAGGGGCTGATCTACCGCGGCAACCGCATGGTCAACTGGTGTCCCCACTGCAACACCTCCATCTCCGACGCCGAGGTGGAGTACGAGGAGAAGGACGGCAGTTTCTGGCATCTGCTGTACCCGGTCAAGGAGACCGGCGAGATGCTGGAGCTGGCTACCACCCGCCCCGAGACTATGCTGGGCGATACTGCTGTGGCTATCAACGGCGAGGATCCCCGCTATGCCCATCTGCACGGCTGCCATGTGGTGCTGCCCCTGCTGAACAAGGAGATCCCCATCGTCTGCGATGAGCACGCCGATATGACCAAGGGCACCGGTGTCGTGAAGATCACCCCTGCCCACGACCCCAACGACTTTGAGGTGGGTCTGCGTCACGACCTGCCCATTGTGCGCGTGTTCACCTACGACGGCCACATGACCGGCGCTGCCGACAAGGCTGCCGCCGATGCCCTGTTTGCTGCCGGCAAAAACACCGTCAACGAGCCCCATGTGCTGGACTGCGGCAAGTACGCCGGCATGACCACCCTCGAGGCCCGCAAGGCCA
>OJRB01000906.1_pt1 | contig 16240 bp, 12 predicted proteins | sample 1599061 | NCBI WGS metagenome assembly OJRB01 (sample SAMN03922522, study PRJEB24848) | human gut metagenome | isolation source: stool sample | host: Homo sapiens | place: Germany | collected 2010-02 | reverse complement strand
GGCTTCCGCACTTAAATCCGCAATATATCCATTGATGCCATCTTGTATCTGCTCTCTTGCTGAAGGAATGTCCGAAGACAGAATTGGCAAACATAATGCACGTGCCTCTACCAAAGTAATTACATACCCCTCATGGCGAGATGGTTGAACATATAAATCGCAGTGCTTCATATATGGGTATGGATTTTTTTTACGACCAAGAAACACAAATTGATTTTCCAGACAGTACTTCTCTACTAATTTCTTTAGCTTTTTTTCATCTCTGCCACCACCAATAGCATACCATGCAAAATTGATTTTCCTCTTCTTCAAAATGCTTGCTGCTTTTATAGCAATGTCATAGCCTTTCTGTTCTGTCAATCGACCAACAGTTACAATATTAAAGCTTTCCTTGAACGGTATTATCTCATCTTGTTCAGACTTTCGCTTGATTTCTTCAATATCAATTACATTATAAAATACGGCAGCCTTATCTTTATAATGCGGATACTCTCTACAAAATGCATCAACAACTGCCTGGGACACGCCATAAATCTTGTCATATTCGCATAAGTATTTTTGAACGCTTTTCATCCAGTATGGTTTTTCATCATGAAGCCATGTTGCCTTTTTCTTTGCTTGTATTTTCGTCGCCAAGAAAGCTGTCACAAATGAACCATATCCATAGAAGTCAATAGCAATGTCATAAGTCTTTTCAAAAACATTCGTCACACAATTCGAAATAAAATCATAATATGCAATAAATGAGTTAACCGATAATTTTTTCAATACCTTTGCCGGAAAAGCATACATTGAAACCAGTGATTTTGCAAAAGAACTATTAAAAGTCAACTGAACAATATTAACATTCTTTTTTAGACGGTAAGCATATTCATTGTCCGAATCAAGCAATACAAGTGTTATATTGTAAAGTTCTTCGGGAAGTGCATTAATTAATTCTATCAAAGCCACTTCAGATCCGCCGCCACCTAGTGACTTTGCCATTATTAGTAATTCTTTCATCAGTTTTCCCCACCAAACAAATCGTCTACCAGTTTCTCAAGTTCTTCATTAAACTTGGCATTGTTACTGCTCATGCCATGTCCCATGCCAGCAACAATTTGATCGTAGTTCGTTATGATGTCTCCCAATGTTTCAATATCTTCTACCGGGATAATCGTTCCCATTCTCTGAGCCACATTCCTTGCAAACTCAACCTGATGATTATTTACATGCTCGTTGAACTGGTGCTGACGCGGCACAACAATAGGAGTCTTACCTATTTGTAGTGGCATGATAAAACTTGCCGGACCACCGTGAGTAATCACAATGCGGGCATCGGCCACATTTTTTACCATCTGCTGGTATGGAATCAACTTGCTCCACTGGCAATACTTCGGTTCATATGTACTGAAGCCCGTCTGGATAATTACATCATCCTGAATCGTGCCATCTTTCTTTAGTTCATCTATCTTTTGAATCAGCCGATTAAACGGCTGCTCGTGTGTTCCTACCGTCACAAAAATCATTTTCTCGCCCCCTACTTAGAATATGGTAGTGTCAAAAACTACCTGTTTTTTATTGTTCTAAATCCTTTAAAACCTTGATTTATCGGAGGTTTGCAAATAAAAAGAGCAATTACCTCCTTTTTTCGGTATAATGTAGTCACCACAACAAACAAAATACGAAAGGATTTAATTGCTCGTGAACATTATACTTTATTTATTACAATTAATTCAATACCAACATAAACAAATCTGCTGGCTTTTAAATTTTATCTGCAGATATATTCCCCTCAAGCAGTGGGCTTTCGATGTTTCCCATTCTCCAAAATATCAAAAGTTCAAAGTTGACGAACTCCCTCTGATCACGGACTTCCGTCAGGACTGGACTTATAAAGAGCTCATCCCTTACTACGAAAAACGTTATGGTAAGAAGATCCGCCCGATCAGCCGACGCTCAGAGTGTGATATCCCAGACTCCTGCACCTGTCCCCGCTGCGATGCCCCTAAACCATTTCTCTACAAGAACAACGGATCCAAAGGTCAGCTCCTATGCAAGATCTGCGATGCCAGGTTCTCACCTGATGAAAGCAGATTTTCCGCTGTAAAACTACGCTGTCCCCACTGCGGCAACACTCTGGTTCCTAAAAAAGACAGAAAACATTTCATTGTCCACAAATGTGTGAATCCCAAGTGCTCATACTATCTGCACAATCTAAAAAAGGTAGATAAGGCAGATCTGAAAGAAGACTATGGCAAGAATAAATACAAACTCCATTACATCTACCGTGAGTTCACGATGGATTTTTTCAGCATGGACTTAAATACCCTGCCTAAAAATGCTTCTTCCCTTAAATTCAGTAAGCACAATGCCCACGTCATGTCCTTGTGCCTGACGCTGCACGTCAATCTGGGACTTTCCCTGCGCAAGACATCACAGGCTTTAAAAGACCTGTATAACATCAGCATCTCCCACCAACAGATCGCCAACTACTGTAAGACTGCAGCCATCTGCATTAAGCCTTTCGTGGATCAGTACCCCTACGAAAAGAATGAGGTCTTCACTGCTGATGAAACCTACATCAAGATCCGTGGTATCAAAACCTATGTCTGGCTGATCATGAATGCTGCTACCCGCTCTATCCTTGGCTATCAGGTATCTGATAACCGTGGTGTCGGGCCCTGCATCCTTGCTATGCGTATGGCCTTCCAGAATCTCAAAAAGCTTCCGGAAAACTTTAAATTTATTGCTGACGGATACAGTGCTTATCCCCTTGCCGCTATGGAATTCGCAAAGAAATTCGGCAAAGATTTCACTTTTTCCGTCACTCAGGTCATTGGACTTACCAACGACGATGCTGTTTCTACAGAACATCGTCCATTCAAACAGATGGTTGAACGACTGAACCGTACTTATAAAGCCTCTTACCGCCATACAAATGGGTTCGACAACATCGACGGTGCCAACTATGATCTGGCACTCTGGGTCGCTTACTATAACTTCCTGCGTCCACATAAGCATGCAGGCTATAAAGTCCTCAATGAAGTAGAAATGCTTCAGGGTGCCGACAATATGCCTGGCAAGTGGCAGCTTCTGATCTTTCTTGGACAACAGACCATTCTGAACATACAGAAAAATGGTACTGCCGCATCGGAGCGGAACTGTTGTCAATAGAACCGTGGAATACCGGAACAGACGGCTTTGCCGACTGCGAGGATATGCAGCGAAAGTCTATTGACATAAAGTTCTCGGATTATCCTATCCAGCAGAAAAGGGGTAGCTGCGCCCTTTTCCTGCCTTCCGGCGAGGATGGGCTCGGGCAAAGCCCGAAAATGGGTCAAGGGACTGGTTCCTTGTGGGTTCTTAGGGCAACGCCCTAAGCCCTCGGAGAGCTTATTGGAATTAATATCTGCAATTTTCAACGAATCATGAAAGCTTATCACAGCCTATAATGAAAATAGAGGATTGACCTCCACTACTTTTTTTACTTCCTGCCTTGTTTTACAATAGTTATTGACAGGATTAAGTTTGATTGTACCTTGGAGGATTTTCACCCCGTTTTTCAACGTAAATGTTTTGCCCTTGAGTACAGCATATTGTCGCATCTTTTACAGATAGCACGAGTAGCAAAGTCCATATTATCTCGGGCAAATCTCCTGTCAATTCTATTATAAAGGAGGCTGTCTGTATGAAAGATCTTTTAGAAATTTCCTGTGGTTTGGATATCCACAAAGAAAAAATTGTTGCATGTATCCTAACTGGTCCATTAGGTAAACCTACTCACTCTGAAATTCGTGAATTTACCACTTTAATTCCTGATATGCTTGCTTTACGAGACTGGATCATTTCAGAGAATTGCCATCATATTGCAATGGAAAGCACTGGCATTTATTGGATTCCAATTTACGAAATATTAGAAGATGCTTTCTCTGGAGATATCACTTTATTAGTTGTTAATGCCCGCCATATGAAGAACGTTCCTGGCAAAAAAACTGATATACGTGATTCTGAATGGATTTCTACATTACTACGTGCAGGACTCCTTAATGCAAGTTTTATTCCAGAAAAAAGGATTCGTGAATTTCGTGATTTAAACCGTTATCGCAAGAGTATTATCCGCGAGATGTGTATAAGAGACAGGAGTATTATCCGCGATATTACTTCCCAGAAAAACAGGGTTGAAAAATTCCTGCAGAGTTCCGGTTTTCGTCTGTCTTCTTTTATTTCTGATATTTTTGGTGCTTCCGGCAGAAACATTATTCTACATTTGATGGAACATGGACAGATTGATAAAATGTCTTTGGATTCTTATCTCAAAACAAAAACCAGAAAACGCATTGATGAAATCCTCATGTCTGTAAATGGGACTCTTTCAGAACATCAAAAATCTTTCTTAAAAATCCTCATGTGTCATTATGATTCCATGAAAGAGCATCTTATTGAAATTGAAACTCATCTTCAGGAAGATATGCTTCCATTCGCTTTACAAATTGAACAGTTAAATACTATCTATGGAATAAGTACAACTGCTTCCTGTGCAATCATTGCCGAAATCGGTACAGATATGAAACCATTTAAAACTGCAGAACACATCTGTTCATGGGCCGGTCTGTGTCCCGGCAATAACGAGAGTGCCGGAAAAAGAAAAAGTACCTCTATCACAAAAGGCAATCCTTATATAAAAAGTATGCTTTGTGAGATTGCCTGGGTAATTGCCGGCAAACGAAACACATATCTTTCAGCCTGGTATTGGAGAATCAAGCAGAAAAAAGGGGCCAGAAAAGCCATTGTCGCTCTTGCTCGTAAATTACTTGTTATCATTTATACAATGCTAAAACAAGGCACTAATTTTGATGAAAACTGTTTTGAAGTCAGGCGCAAAAACTGTGAGCAAAAACAACTTTCCCGTTATATACGAGAATTAGAAAAACATGGCTATACGGTTGAAGCTCAAGTATAATCCATCTTTTGTACAAATCATATTTCACTGCTGGCAGCCATTATTATGACTGCTTTATAGTGATGCTTTCATAATTGTTGAAAACATTTGTTGTCAAGGTTCAAGTCTTGGCTGCGATTTTTATTTTCGTAGCAAGGTCCATTTGAGCCTTTTTCTTTGGCTCTGTTTTTTCATAACTTATTTGACACTACCTAGAATATGCTGCCAAGGTTAACCGCCTTTGGATATACCTTTTTCTGTTCCTCCCACTGCACAACAAACTTGTCCACAATGGGGTAAACCATCTTTCCCGTCATTGTCGGTTTATCAATTCGATCAAAAACCTCGATGTAAACCAACTTTGCGCCCATCATTTTACCAATATAAAAAAACGGGACCGCAACTGCTGCACCGCAGGAAATAATCAAGTCTGGCTTTTCCTTATGTAACACATTCCATGCAATCTTGGTATTCTTAATAAGAGCCTTTAGACTCCGGTTTGTCGGATAATAACAAGGATACATTTTTTCACCTTCGAGCCGGCTTCTTGCATCCTCCTTATCAAAAGTGACCCAGAAATGATCTTTGTCCTTCCAAAATGGCTTTAACATATATAAATGTGTCAGGTGTCCTCCTGACGAACCAACTAAACATACTTTCATGTCCTCTGATCTCCTTCATCCCAAGATTTTTTATGTACACATCCGTATGGATAGGATTTCCCAATGTGATGGTTTTCTATATTGCCCCATCACTTTGCATAATACTTACAACAGTCTTAAAAATAATCCTCAAATCATTCTTAACACTCCACTCCCTAATATACTGGGTATCCAGCTTCACCACTTCCTCAAAGTCCGTGATATTGCTTCTGCCACTCACCTGCCACACCCCGGTCAGTCCCGGTCTGAATGACATTCTGGCTCTGTGATGTGGTTCATACTTCTCCCACTCATCGAGTGTTGGTGGTCTTGTGCCCACAAGGCTCATATCTCCCACTAGTATATTGAAGAAATGCTACCCCTATACCTACTACGGGGGAGGTACCTTTGTCCTCCCTCGAATTATTTTAGCCTGTTTTGTTTTATTCGGTTATTTGTATCTTTTTCTGTATCTAATCAGGGTTTTTCAGTAATTTATTTTCACTCATTTTTAATTCTATGTCAATGAATATTAGGTTTTCTTTATAATTTTTGACACATTCGCTAATCACTATGGTATTACAGCACCAATATTATACATTATTATATATCATACTGCTTATTTTTCCTCAAACAGCCTCTGCTTCCTCTCTATCATCTCATCAATCCTTGCGATATACTGCCCTACATCCTTGACATTCTCGCATCTGTCGATGCGGTGTGTGCCATCCGGATTCGGTACGGGCCAGACACGCTTGGTGCTTGCCCCTGCTCCACAGGCCACAATAGTCTGTTTTTCCTCCATAATCAGTATGTTGTATACTCCGGCCTTGCCCTTTGCTGCATAGCCCACGTTCTCCATGTTGCCTGCCATGCCCTTCTGTCTGTAGAGATAGTATGGCTCAAGCCCCATCTGCTTACAGTAGGCTGCGCAGAGATCCATATGCTCCTGAGTGTTGACCATCTGCATATCGCTGTAACGGTCCTTGAAGATGGTGAGTCGTGCAGCTCGCTTTACTGCGAGTGAATGGATAGTGACGTTGTCAGGCGCCAGCTCCTTCACCAGCTCCATTGTGTGCCTTACATCATCGAGTGTCTCCTCAGGAAGTCCCATGATGAGATCCATGTTTATGTTGTCAAAGCCCAGCTCACGTGCGAGCTTGAAGCTATTTATCGTATCGTCTACCGTGTGGTGTCTTCCTATTATATCAAGTGTCTGCTGCTTCATGGTCTGTGGATTTACTGATATACGGCTGATGCCGTTTTTCTTTAGTGCCATAAGCTTTTCTCTCGTGATGGAATCCGGTCTGCCTGCCTCCACGGTAAATTCCAGGCAGTCCTTTAAATCAAAGCTGCATTTGATTTTTCTGATAAGCCTGTCAAGCTGGGCAGGGCTTAGTGTGGTCGGTGTGCCGCCTCCTATGTAGATGGAGTTTAGCTTTTTGTGGTAGAATTTCTGCGCCGTGTAGTCTATCTCCTTCTCGAGTGCGTCGAGGTAATCGTCCACGCGGTTTTTCCACACACCCAGCGGGTATGAGGTAAACGAGCAGTATGCACAGGTGCTCGGGCAGAAGGGTATGCCTATGTACAGGCTATAGCCGTTGTCATAGTCCACCCTATCGAACAGTGCCTTCTCGCGCTTTGCTATGCCTATTGAGAGGTCGATTTTCTCATCGCTTGCGAGGTAGGTTTTCTTCAGATAGTCGTAGGTTTCCTTATCACTCATGCCGTCCTCTATGCATTTCATGGCTATCTTGGTCGGTCTTATGCCTGAGAGTGTGCCCCACGGAAGGTTCTTTCCTGTGCCATTTTCTATCATGGAATACAGGGCGAGTTTGAGGCGGTTTTTGGTTTCTTTGCGGTCTGCACTGTCTACGGATATTTTTGTGCAGATTCTTTTTCCGGCTCTATTCAGCGTCCACTCCACTGCAATTTCATCGCCCACATAGTCTATCTTAAATACCTGTGAGGCATCCGCAAATTCCTTTACGCCATCATCTGTCATCTCGTGGTGTGTGCAGGCCAGGTTTTTCCCCTCCACCTCATCAGGTGAGCAACTATAGTACATCTGCACATCCTCCTGCGGGAAGAACTCCTTGAGCAGTGAGTGCACATCATATTCAAAATCCGGTTTATTAAATACTACTACTATCATAAGTAAGGGTTATACATCCTCTCGTTTTCTATGGTTGTTGTGTCGTTGTGGCCCGGGTACACCTCTGTATGCTCAGGCAGTGTCATGATTTTTTCCTTCACTGTGCGCACGAGGTCTGACATGCTGCCGCCCTTGAAATCCGTACGTCCGATTGAGCCGCAAAACAGCGAGTCTCCTGTAAAGATCACGTCCTCATACGGGAAATAATAGCAGCAGCCGCCCGGTGTATGCCCCGGTGTGTGAAGCACTACTATGTGAAAGCCCGCGATGTCAATTTCCTGCTTATCCTTCAAAAATACATCCGCATAAAAGGTCTTTGACTGGCCCATCATGTAGCTGACATTAAGCTGCGGGTCATCGAGTGTGGCTTTGTCTGCCTCATGGATATATATCTTGATTCCGTAGCGGTCTGCGAGTGGCTTTGCATCAGTGGCATGATCAAAGTGTCCGTGTGTGAGCAGTATTGCTACAGGCTTTGCGCCTGACTCGTCAACTTTTTTGGCGAGCTGATTAGCACACGCGCCAGGGTCTATTATTATCATTTCCTTTGTCTTTATATTGGTGACAAAGTAGCAGTTGGTCTGCACCGGTCCCACTACGAAGTGGTCTATCTTCATATTTACCATATGAGTGTACTCCTTGTCTGTTATATGTTATGCTTCACGCAAGAACCACCGGGATTTAGCCGGTGGTCCTCTCTACGTCTATTACACTTTCTATCTGTCTGAGCTTCTCCACTAGAACCTTTATCTGGTCCCTGCCTTTGATATTAAAAAATACCTCGATTGTAGCGATGCCCTGCTTACTGGTCTTGGACTGGATACCACTGATATTGATTTCCTTCTCGGTAAATATCTTTGTGATATCTACGAGCAGTCCCGGCCTATCATGACAGAATATCTTTAGGTCTGCCTGATACTCAGCACCGTTGTCCATGAGGGCTGTATCCTGCCACTCTGCTTCTATGAGCCTGTCCTTTTCTATCTTGGACAGATTGATGATATTCACACAGTCTGTCCTGTGGATTGAGATACCTCGACCTCTCGTGACAAAGCCAACGATTTCGTCTCCCGGAACCGGATTGCAGCACTTCGAGAAGTGCACAGCCACGTCATAGAGTCCGTGTACCACAATACCGCTCTTTGACTTGTGCTCGGGCTGTGTACCTGCCGCCGCCTGCTGCTTTTCTGCGATGCTGCCAAGCACATCTGCATCTGTCACCGGCACCACATGATCCTTCTTGTACTCGTCGTACATCCTGTTGACTATCTGGCTCTCCTTGAGTCCGCCGTGGCCGACAGTTGCAAGGCATGAGTTCCAGTCGTGGAAGCCGTATTTGCGGCGTATTTTCTCCTGATACTCAGGCTTGTTTATCTCAGCAAAGTTGATACCCTTTGCCTTGGCATAGGCTGCTATCAGATCCTTGCCGTGCTGTATATTCTCCTCCTTGAGCTCACTTCTGAACCACTGGTTGATCTTGTTCTTGGCCTGTGTGCTCTTTACGACCTTGAGCCAGTCACGGCTTGGTCCCTTGGAGTTCTGTGAGGTGATTATCTCTATCTGGTCACCATTTTTGATGACATAGTCTATCGGCACCAGCTTGCCGTTTACCTTGGCACCGACCATCTTGTTGCCGACCGCAGAGTGTATGCTGTAGGCAAAGTCTATAGGTGTGGAGCCCTTTGGCAGGTTCTTTACATCGCCGGACGGTGTGAATGCAAATACATTGTCGGAGAATAAATTTAAATCACTCTTTAATAAAGTCATAAACTCCTTATTATCCGACATGTCCTGCTGCCACTCGAGTATCTGGCGCAGCCAGCTGAGCTTCTCCTCCTCTGTGACAGTGGTGGTAGTGGCATTGCCGTTGTTTGCTTCCTTGTACTTCCAGTGCGCTGCGATACCGTACTCAGCTGTACGATGCATCTCATAGGTACGTATCTGTATCTCAAACGGCTGTCCGCTCGGGCCTATGAGTGTCGTGTGAAGCGACTGGTACATGTTCTGCTTCGGCATGGCGATATAGTCCTTGAAACGGCCCGGTATAGGCTTATACTTCTCATGTATGATACCAAGCACTGCGTAGCAGTCCGGTATTGTATCCACCAGAATCCTGATGGCAAAGAGGTCATATATCTGGTCTATCGTCTTATCCTGATTGACCATCTTCTTATATATACTGAAGAAATGCTTTGCCCTGCCGTATATCTCAGCCTTGATACCGGCATCCGAAACATACTTCTTGACATCATTTACCAGGCCCTGGATGTAGGTGTCGCGCTCTGTCTTTCTGAGGGCTACCTTCTCTACCAGATCGTAGTAGGCATCCGGATAGAGGTACTTCATACAAAGATCCTCGAGCTCTATCTTTATCTTGCTGATACCAAGTCGCTGTGCGATAGGGCAGTAGATATCCTGTGTCTCTCTGGCGATACGCTGCTGTGCCTCCTTGGACTGGTACTTGAGTGTACGCATATTGTGCAGTCTGTCTGCCAGCTTTATGAGGATGACCCTGATATCCTTTGCCATGGCGAGAAACATCTTGCGCAGATTCTCAGCCTGCATCTCAAGCCTGTCCGCATTCTTGTCCTTCGGATCCTTGGTGCTGTCTGTCAGATGCAGGTGCTTTAACTTCGTGACACCATCCACCAGATGTGCGACATCGTCTCCAAACTCCGCACGCATCTCATCCAGGGTCATGATGGTATCCTCCAGCACATCATGGAGCAGTCCTGCTGCAATGGTTTCCTTATCCAGTTCGAGCTCGGCGAGTACTATGGCAACACAAAGCGGATGTATGATATAAGGCTCTCCTGACTTACGCGCCTGACCCTTATGGGCATCATAAGCTACCCTGTAGGCTTTGTCCACAAGGCTCGTGTCATCCGACGGATGATACTTTTTGATTTCCTTTTTCAGCTCATCATAAAGCTCCTCTGGGCTCGTAAAATCCTTTGTTCCCCTTATACCGCTGGTATCTGAGCGAAATTTGTCCGCTATTTTTTCTAATTCTTCTGTTGAGTAATCTGCCAATAGTCTCACCTCGATTGTAGTGTATCTTTAGTAGCCATTATATTTTATTTCTTTAAAAATTGCAATCTTATGTTGTTAGCCGATAACCATCTTTACTCCGCCATACATGCCTGCTGAGTTGCCGAGTGTGGCAAGCTTGATCTCTGTCTCGCGGCTTGCATGGAAAGCATACTCTTTATAGTACTTTGCTGCTGTATCGATGATGATGCTGCCTGCCTTTGAGAGGCCTCCGCCTACAACAAATACCTCAGGGTCCATAACGCATGCTACTGCTGCCATTGCCTTGCCGAGAAGCTTCATAGACTGCTCTACTGCCGCAATGCCCGCTGCATCTCCTGCCTTTGCCGCATCGCATACATCCTTGGCTGTGAAGCCTGCATTTAAATCAAGCTTTGTTGCCACATCCCTGTGTGCTGCAATGTATCTCTCTGCCACTCTTACGAGACCGTTTGCTGATGCATACTGCTCTAAGCAGCCCTTCTTGCCGCAGCCACAGCACTCTGACTCATCATCTACCATAGGCATATGTCCTATCTCTCCGCCTGCTCCGTTTACTCCGGCTACGATTTTGCCCTCGCGGATGATTCCTCCGCCTACGCCTGTACCGAGTGTGATCATGACTACATCCTGATGACCCTTTCCGCCACCCTGCCACATCTCACCGAGTGCAGCTACGTTGGCATCATTTCCGGCCTTTACCTTGATGCCGCCGCACAGCACTGAGAGTGACTGTGCCACGTTGAACACGCCCCAGCCGAGGTTGACACATCTTAATACTGTTCCGTCATCCTTTACAGGTCCCGGCACTCCCATGCCTACGCCCTCGATGTCACCCATCTCGATACCATGCTTCTCGTTATTCTCCTTGATGGATGCTGCGATATCAGGCAGGATGAGCTCGCCGGAATTCTCTGTGCGTGTAGGAATCTCCCATGTATCGACAAGCTTTCCTGTTGTCTCGAAAAAGCCCATCTTTACAGTTGTTCCACCTATATCTACTCCATATGCATATTTCTTCATTTTTTCGTCCTCCAAATCGTTAAACTATGTTTATATTTTATTGCCTAATTGCATATTTTTCAATGTTTTTCATTGTTTTTTATGTTTTTTCTATATATAGAAGCGTTTATATCATCATCCATATGCCCGCTATTTGTAAATCCAAGCTTTTTGGCAAGGCGCACCGATGCCGTATTTCTCTCGTCTATCCGGCAGTAAAGCTCTTCAAAGTCTGTGTTTTCGCGCGCGTAGTCTATGATGAAGCGGCATACCTCCGTAGCATAGCCTTGGTTCCATAATTCCGGCGCTATCATATAGCCCAGTTCATCATGCTCAAGCCCTGCCCTGCCTATCAGCTTCCCTGTTTCCTTGGAAAATACAAGCCACATACCATACTCGTAAAAGCCATACATGTTCTCTATATATGCTTTCTGGTATTCAAGCTCTGTCTCGTAGTCGTAAAGCGGTTCCACAAAGTCGGTCATGCCGGGCTTGTCATAGAGCTCATAGAGCGCAGGAAGGTCTGACAGGGACAGCTCACGTATCAGACATCTGTCTGTCTCGCCGATGTCCCACGGGATGTGATTATACCGCCTGCGCACCCGCTCCAGATACTCAATATCAATCTCTGCAAGGCTCCCGACTGCATAGCGCGTGCCGCACTGCGGTTCTCCTACTGATGCTATGCCGAGTGAGTCAGCTATTTGCTTCTGCTGCCTGTTTGATACTATCCAGATGTAGTCGGCGGGAGCTTTCGGTATTCTTAGATTTCCCGTATTAGCTTTCGCGGTGTTATCTGCAGATTCTTGTATCGTTGTTTTTTGGAAGTCATTAATTGATTCATCAGCCGGTAGCGCAACATACAGTTTTTCTTGCAGCTCTTCTGACATAGATACCTTGCCTACCACATTTCTCCACTGTGGCTTGAAGCTATCTCCATGATAGTAAAAAGAGGCAAGTTTTGCGCTTGCCTCATCAATAATTATTATCATTAAACTGTCTCCGGCTCCGGATAGTCCACTCCGAAGGTCTCAACTGTAACTGTCTTCATGACCTGAGCCTCAAGTGGTTTGTCCATGTAGTCTGTGCGCACCTCTGCGATCTTGTTTACCACATCCATGCCCTCGATTACCTTACCGAATGCCGCATACTCGCCGTCGAGATGTGGTGCATCCTGATGCATGATGAAGAACTGGCTGCCTGCTGAATCAGGTATCATGGTACGTGCCATTGAAAGTACACCGGCTGTGTGCTTTAAGTCATTTTTGAAGCCGTTGTGTGTGAACTCGCCCTTGATTTCATAGCCCGGGCCGCCTGTGCCGTTTCCGTCAGGATCTCCACCCTGGAGCATAAAGCCCTTGATTACACGGTGGAAGCATACTCCGTCATAGAAGTTGTGATTGATTAAGCTGATAAAGTTGTTTACTGTGTTTGGTGCGATTTCCGGATAAAGCTCCGCCTTGATTACATCGCCGTTTTCCATTGTGATTGTTACGATTGGATTCTGTGCCATTATTTTTCTCTCTTTCTTTTATAATATTATGAGGCTTGGAGAATATCCATTCCTCGCAATAATTAAATATCGAATTAATTTCTATCAGATTGATTTTACCTGATTTTACTTAATCAGAGCCTCGACTACCTTCGGAAACTCCATGAAGTGCGATGCCTTCACCAGTATGGTGTCGCCCTCCTTCACATATGAAAGAAGCTCCTGTGTCATGGTTTCCCTATCCTCGAAATAGTGGATGTCTACATCGGACGATTTCTCCGCGGCTCCGGCTGCATATTCCTTTGCAAGCTCTCCTGCGGCAAAAAGTGTATGGATATGATTCTCTCCAACTGCTTCGCCTACCTCATGGTGCAGCTTTTTCTCATCACTTCCAAGCTCGCCCATGTCGCCGAGCACTGCTATTGTCCTGCCCTTTGCATGTGAAAGCACCTCGATAGAGGATTTCATGGATACAGGATTTGCATTGTAGCAGTCATCTATCACTGTCATGCCGTGTGTTTTGATGAAATTGGTACGCCCTGCGATTGTCTCTGCTTTCTCGATTCCTGACTTTATCTCAGCTATTGTGAGGCCAAGCTGCAATCCGACAGCTGCCGCCGCCATGGCATTGTATACATTGTGCTCACCCGGGATGTGGATGTGTGCATCAAACTCACCCTCCGGAGTGACAAAATGAGCCTTCATGCCGTCAAAGCCCAGGTTTTCAATATTTGTGGTATATACTGATTTATGAACGTCCGAAGCCGATTCCTTGCCATAGTATATGGCAGGCTTTCCATTTACCGTCTGCACTGTGGCCAGCTTATCGTCATCTGCATTCAGCACTGCGACCGCATCCGGCATCATATGCTCAAAGCACTCTGTCTTTGCTTTAAGCACACCATCCCTGTCGCCCAAAAACTCCAGATGGCAGTAGCCGATATTGGTGATGACCATGACATCCGGGCAAGACATAGTAGAAAGTCTGTGCATCTCGCCAAAATCAGATATGCCCATCTCGAGCACCGCTACCTGATGGCTTTCCCTGATTCCGAAAATAGTGAGTGGCAGGCCTATCTCATTGTTGAAATTACCTGCTGTCTTGTGGACGCTGTATTTCTGCTCAAGAACTGATGATATCATCTCCTTGGTGCTGGTCTTGCCGACACTTCCGGTGATACCCACCACCTTGATATCAAGGCTTTTTCTGTAAAATGCCGCGAGCTTTTTCATGGCATCGGTGGTTGATTCAACAAGCACATATGGGCCTGCCGGATCCGTCAGCTCATGCTCAGAGAGCACAATTGCCGCCCCCTGCTCAAACACAGTCGGAATGAATTTGTGTCCGTCCACCCTTTCTCCCTTTATCGGGATAAAAAGATAGCCCTCCTTCACCTGTCTGCTGTCTATGACTGCGCCGGTGATTGTCGTATCAAGCATTGTCTCATCGCCTATGTATCTGCCCTCACAGGCCTTTGCGATATTTGCAAATGTAAGATTCTTCATGTACTTATCCGACATGCTACACCTCATATTTTTTCAAAGATATGTCAATCAGATGCTCACAGAGCTGATTAAAGCTCATACCGATAACCGCTGCCTCCTGCGGCAGAAGACTGGTCGGAGTCATGCCCGGCAGTGTGTTTGCCTCGAGGCAGAACATCTCATTTTTGTCATTAAGCAAAAAGTCTGAGCGTGAATATGTGTCAAGCCCGATAACACGCGCAACCTCCTCGGCATAGTGCTGCATATCCTTTGTCACCTGCTCAGGAAGCTCGGCCGGACATGTCTCTACTGTACTGCCCGCCTTGTATTTATTCTTATAATCGTAGAAGCCCTCCTTCGGTGCGATCTCTATAATAGGAAGAGCCTTGCCCTCGATAACGCCGACAGAGAACTCCCTGCCCTGTACAAATTCCTCGATAACCAGCTCATTTTCCCACTTGAAGGCATCGTCAAGTGCCGCCTTGAATTCTGCCGCATCCCTAACGATAGTGACACCGATGCTTGAACCGCCGCAGCATGGCTTTACCACGCATGGAAGTGTCAGGTCAAGCTTTGTGATATCGTCCTGTCTGGTCGCTCTTGTCATGGAAATACCCTTTGGAGTAGGGATACCGTTTGCAAGGAAGAACTGCTTTGATGTCTCCTTGTTCATGGCGATTGCTGAGCTTAAATAATCGCTGCCTGTATATTTGACACCGAAGAGGTCAAATGCTGCCTGTATCTTTCCGTTTTCTCCGTTTTCTCCGTGGAGAGCCATGAAAACAATGTCCGCCATCTGACACATTTTGATGACATTTGGTCCGAAGAAGCAAGGTGACTGGTCCTTTCTGGAAGCCTTTACCTTTGCGAGGTCAGGTGCCTCTGTCGGAATATCGCTGACCTGCACGCTTATCTCGTCCGCGCGGTCAAATATACCTGTCAGGTCCTCCTCCCTGTCACTATATCCCATAAATACATCCAATAATATAACTTTGTGGCCGTTCTCTTTGAGTGCCTTAGCTACCATGCTTCCTGTCTTGAAGGAAACATCTCTCTCTGTGCTGAGCCCTCCGGCAAGTACTACGATGTTCATTTTTGTCCTCTTTTCTTTGATTGAATTATCATGCTTTGGCTTAATTAAACACAATGCAATGCTTCTTTTTTAAAGCTATGAGTAATCAACATAATTTTTCCAAAATTATAACACCATTTGTGCAAAAAAGAAAGACCGGTTGCCCGGTCAAAAAAGAAATTCTCATCTTATTTTAAACTGTGTTAACTTCCAGCAGCTGTATCATTCTCATAAATACCATCCGCCCGTGCAAATCATCCTGTGAAAGTGATTCTCCGTACTTCAATACTAATAATCGGCACTGATAAAAATTCAGCTCAGGATTGCCAAAAAGCAAAATCCGCAAGGCTGCATTTTCCAGGTAATTGTGTATATTTCCCACCTCAATAAATATATCTACGATATCATCGAGGTTAATAAGTCCTTTCTGTTCATAGTACAT
>OJRB01000904.1_pt1 | contig 16252 bp, 15 predicted proteins | sample 1599061 | NCBI WGS metagenome assembly OJRB01 (sample SAMN03922522, study PRJEB24848) | human gut metagenome | isolation source: stool sample | host: Homo sapiens | place: Germany | collected 2010-02 | reverse complement strand
CGTCCGAACACAATACCCATATTTTGCGCAGCGGTATGCCGGGATTACCGGCTTCTGACCTTTCGTGAACATGATTTAAATTTTTAAACGGTCACGATTCCAAGGATCACTCCGAATGCCAGCATCAGCAGGCTGACAAGGTAATACGGCGGGATGCTGAATTTCATGTGATCTTTCAGCTCGGTTCCGGTCAGGCCGATAGCCAGATAGGTAGCCGGTACCAGCGGGCTTACCATGAGAGCCAGGTTCTTACCGATCAGCATGGTCAGCGCGGTATTTAAGGAGGCTACACCGTAGGTTTCACCTACCTGCATAACCAGCGGCATGATGCCGTAGAAGTACGCGTCGGTTCCCACGCACAGGCCCAGCGGAAGTGCCAGAATACCGAAGATGATGTGGATGTACTTGCCCAGGGCTGCCGGGATGATCGCCATAATCGCGCTTGCCATTGCTTCCAGCATGCCGGTTCCGTCAAAGACACCAACCATAGCGCCTGCCGCGAACAGGGTTGCGGAAATGATCAGCGCTGCCGGAGCATGTTTCTTGATCAGCTTGTCCTGCAGCTTCTGGTCCGGATAGTTGACAGCCAGAAGGATGCACAGCCCCAGCATGAAAATAACATAGGATTTACCAATACCGGTGGATAACAGCGCGATCACGCCAGCGGTGAGCAGGAAGTTGAAGATCAGGAAAGCATTGGACTTTCTTAAGCTTGCCTCTTCTTTCTTCTCTTTCTCATCTGCCGCAACCTCTTCTCCTTTTCCAAGTCCAGCACCATGCTTGATCGCAACCATGCCAAGAACAACCGCGAGCGCAATGTTCATAACCAGACCCACAACCTGAAGCGGAATCAGCATATGCCATAACTCGGTGGCATCCATCTCCAGAACGGTTGCCGCTCTTGCGGTCGGGCCGCCCCACGGAAGCAGGTTCATAACACCCATGCAGGCGCCGGTCAGGCAAAGAAGGATGCGCGGATCAATCTTCATCTTTTTGTATACCGGATACATAGACGGAATGGTAATGAGAACGGTTACCGCGGTGGTTCCGTCCAGATGCGCGATCGTTGCGATCACTGCGGTTACCACGGTAACTGCAATCACATTGTTTCCCGCTTTTTTTACCAGCCATCCAACGATGACATCAAAGAGTCCGGTATCTGCCAGAACACCAAAATAAATGACGGAAAAGATAAATAAGATACCATTGCTGGTGGTCGTCTTAATACCATCCGCAATGAAGCCCATAATCTCTACCGGGGAAAACCGGAGAATCAGAGCCGCAATAGCCGGAACTACTGCCAGTACCACGATCGGGGACATCTTGCCCTTTAAAAGCAGAACCACAATCGCGATGATCATCAGAAAACCAATAACTGCTACCATTGTCACATTCCTCCCTAAACTTTCTTAAGTCTTTACTGAGATTCATTTTAATAGCAGCAGTTTAATTGTTCATGACAAAAAAATGACATTTTTGTCATTTTTACTCAATTCGGATAGGTCCCATCCGCCAGCAGCTTCTGATATGCATTGTAGACATCTTCCAGCTTGTCATATTTTGGGCCGGATGTATAAGAGGAAAAATCTGCAATATGATCCGCAATTGCCACATACGTCTTTCCGTCTTTCTTTCTGGCCGCTGTTGTCGTTTCAGAAATGTAAAATCCACCATCTGCTCTGCTGACTATGACCGGAATCTTTTTCCCTGCACCAACCTGATTGGTATCCATGGATGTCCAGAACAAATACCGGCTGGATGCATTTTTCGGACTTCCCATATAGGCCCATGTCCCGGTTCCCAGCAGACTGCTGCTGCCCTCCTTCCGGATTTCCTCATTAACTTTCGTCAGCATATCAGATTTCGGACACTTGGAATCGATTTCAAAATAAGTGTTATTCTGTTTTATCAGCTCAGCCAGTATATCGGTTTTATCGAGTGCTCCATGCAGATCATCGTTGTAGGGAAAAGAGATCGGTGTATCATTTCCACCTGCTCCGCTCCATATTACCTTCATTCCGAAACCCGGAATGTATGACAGCGTACATTCTCCATCCTCAACAGGGATCCCGATCCAGTGCTCCGTATTACCCTCGCTCCTGGAATGCGTGATCCCGGCAACCGTTACGGGATCATAGGCATTCCAGTCATCCCGTTTCTGTTTCAATTTCTTCACTGTCCTGGAGTAATTTTCTGTATCCTCAGTCATCACAGCCGTCATTACTTCTGAGTAAGCAGAACGCACATTGGCAAGATCAACCGTCTCACGGCTTTTCTCCAGCTGTCCTGCAAAAACAGGCATGGATATCGCCACAAGAACTCCGATGATCGCAACGACGATCAAAAGCTCCGCAAGCGTAAAGCCGTTGTTCCCAGTCTTTTGTTTTTTCATGATTTTACGCTCTCCTTATGCCATTCTTTCGTACCGTTTTATTGTACTGCATTCTTTTCCGTTTGGCAATGATCGGAGTTTCCTTGATTATTCAGACTGCGGAACATATTTTTCCATACATCTCCGGCCGTCTGTCCCGGAACAGTCCCCAGGAAAGGCGGTCTTCCATCAGCCGCTCCTCTCCTACACGGTTGGCCGCAACTACAGGCACCACCCGTTTCTTTCGGAAACGTTCTAATGCCTCATAAATCGGCTCCCTCTTTTGTGCTTCCGGATTCATTTTCTGCCTCCTCCTGCAGCCGTTCCTGAAATTGGTATAAAAAAAACAGGTGACGGCATATTCCATCACCTGCTGTATCTGTTTTTGTCTTTAAATGTCTCTGTTCTTTTGACAGGCAGAAAAACGGTGACCTTAATCCCCAGTTTTCTGCTCTGCTTTTGCCAGAAGCTCTTATTGACCGTTTCACAAGTGACGTGCCTTTTGCACTGATAACATACGCATGTCGCGTATCGACTTATAAAATTTGGGCTCCTAACCCAATCAATAATGTGGTCTCCCACTTTCGGCTTCTGACCCGCCTGTCCGTCTGGGCTTAACTCAATATCTGAGTGGTCACGTATTTTAAATTAGCATAATCTTTATGACCTATCAAGAAATTTTCTCAATTCTATTTATTCTATTTTACACCTCGTCTGCTTCCTTATCCTTTCCAAGCCGTCTCAGCATGGTCTTCTTCACTGCGCGGAAGATATTCTCGTATCCGGTGCAGCGGCACAAGTGGCCGGACAGGAGCTTGCGGATTTCGTCATCGGAATACTCGATCCCGGACTGCAAAAGCTCCGTTGCGCTCATGATAAAGCCCGGGGTACAGAATCCGCACTGGACAGCGGCCTCATCAATGAAGGCCTGCTGGATGTCGGACATCTCGCCGTTCGGGCCTGCCAGGCCCTCCAGGGTCAGGATTTCCCTGCCCTCGGCCCACACAGCCAGGTAAATGCAGGAATTGAAGCACTCGCCGTCGATCAGGACGTTGCAGGCTCCGCACTCTCCTACCTCACAGCCCTTCTTGACGCTGGTAAGGCGGAAATCATCCCGCAGCACATCGGTTAGGGATGCGCGCACATCGATCATTTTTTCTACTTTCTTTCCGTTAATGGTGCAGGAAAGCAGCTTATACTGTTTACTCATGGACTTCACCTCCAGCCAGACGGATGGATTCGCACAGGGCGCGCTCTGCCAGTACCGTCGCGATATGTTCACGGAAATCTTTCGCAGCTCGCCAGCTGTCCCGCGGATTGATATCCTCAAGAACTGCCTGGGCAAACTCTTTGACTGCCGCTCTGCCCGTCTCTTTTCCGCGGATCTTTGCTTCCGCGGAAGGGGCACGCATCGGTACCGGACCGGCTACGCCGTAAGCAATCCGGGCATCCAGAATTGTTTTTTTATCTTCGGAAAGCTTTACATTCACAGAGCATCCGGTAGTGGCGATATCCATGGCGTTGCGCATTGCATACTTGATATAATGTCCGAAATAGCATTCATAAGCTTCCTTCGGAATGATGATCGCAGTCTGCAGCTCGCCCGGTCTCAAATCTACCTTGCCTGCCTTGATGTAAAAATCGTGGATCGGAAGCCGGCGTACTCCTTCCGGTCCGGTGATCTCCACGATCGCGTCCCATGCATGGAGGGTTGAGGCAGAGTCAGCGGAAGTCACGCCGTTGCAGGTATTTCCTCCGATGGTACCGATGTTGCGGATCTGGGGGCCGCCCACCATGTCTACTGCCTCGCCGAGTACGTTGATATATTTCTGGATGATCGGATCCTTGGTAATATGGGAAAAGCTGGTCAGGGAGCCGATGCGGATGGCACCGTCCTCCTCAAAGGATACGCCTCGCATGGCGTCGATCCCGTAAATACTGACAAGCTCTTTTCCTGCGCGTTTTCCCTCGCGCATCTGCACCAGCACATCACTGCCTCCGGCAATGATCTGCGCTTCCGGATGTTCCATCAGGAGCGCTACTGCGTGCTCTACACTTTCCGCTTCGTAAAGCGCCTTTAAATCATACATAATGTAACCTCCTTAGAACAAACCTTCTTCTTTAAACCGTTTAAACAGAATGTGCGGGTTCACCGGCGCGTCATTGACTGCCACTCCGGTGGCTTGATAAACCGCGTTGCGGATGGCCGGAGCAACCGGACAGGTCGGCGGCTCACCCAGGGATTTTGTTCCGAAGGCACTGGTCGGCTCCGGATTTTCCACGAAGTAAGCACGCAGTCTCGGATGGTCCATAAAGGTAGACAGCTTGTAGTCCAGCAGGTTATTATTTAACGCGCGCCCGGTCTTCGGATCAAACAGCAGCTTCTCGGACAGGCCGAAGCCGATGCCCATGCTCATGCCGCCGTGTACCTGTGCCTCAGCCAGGGCCGGATTGATCAGGGTTCCGACATCATGCACGTTTACAATGTCAAGCAGCTTTACCTTGCACATCGGAATGTCTACCTCTACCTCCGCAAAACAACATCCGAAGGAGTAGGCGTTGGACTTGATCTGGGCGGTACTCTCTGCGGTAATGTGCTGGCTATGGGTTACGCTGTACAGGGCCTCAGTAGCCAGCTCACCCACGCTCATCAGCACGCGTCCGTCGGTCACGCGGACAACGTTGCCCTCCACAAGATCCAGATTGTACGGAGGCATGCGGGTCAGCTCATGGGCATAGTTCAAAATGCGCTCTTTCAGCAACAGTCCGGTCTGGCGGATGGAGAAGCCTGCGGTATAAGTCTGACGGGACGCGTAAGCGCCGGTGCCAAACGGGGTCACATCGGTATCCTGGCAGGAAACCACATGCACCTGATCCAGGCGGACACCTACCACATCCGCTGCCATCTGGGTATAGGCAGTGTCAGCACCCTGGCCGATTTCTGTCTCCCCCAGCTGTACCTGCAGGGAACCATCCTGATTCAATACCATACGGCAGGAAGAGGTCTCCAGGGAGATTGGCCATACTGCCGTGTTGTACCAGAATACGGACATGCCGATACCACGGCGGATATCGCCGGTCTGATTCTGGTATTCCTTGTATTTACGCTCGTAATCCGTTGCTGCCATGCCCTTGTCCATACACTGGTTAAAAGTATCGCTGTACAGCTCATTCTTGGAAAATTCATCCTGAAAGCCAACCGGCATCAGGTTCTTTCTACGGAATGCGATCGGGTCCATGCCGATCTTTGCCGCAACATCATCGGTGTGGCATTCAACAGCCCACATAGCCTGCGGAATACCGTATCCGCGCATGGCTCCGGCAGCCGGCTTATTGGTAAATACCGTATAGCCATCTGCCTCAATATTGTCGCACGGGTAAAGCTGTGGGAATGCGCCGACACCCTTTGCGCAGATGCTGTGGCCGTGGGATGCATACGCTCCCTGGTCGGAGAATGCCTCCAGCTTTCTTGCCGCAAAGGTTCCGTCCGGACGAACCCAGGATACGATATGGCTGCGGATCGCATGGCGTACACGGTTGGAAACGAAAGTTTCCTCCCGCGGCACATCCAGCTTAACCAGATGACCGCCCAGGTTCATGCAGACCCATGCGCAAAGCGGCTCATACAGAACGTCCTGCTTGTTGCCGAAGCCGCCGCCGATGTAAGGCTTAATAATCTGCACACGGCCCCAGTCAATTCCCAGTGCCTGTCCCACCACGCGGCGGACAATGTGCGGGATCTGGGTGGAACTGAGCATACGGATGCGCTCGCCCTCCATCTGTGCAGTACAGATAAAGTTCTCGATATGGCAGTGCTGCACGGTCGGCGTGCTGTACCAGCCCTCTACCTTGATAAGGCCCGGCTCCCTGATGGCTTCCTCATAATTACCCTTGCGGATCGTGGTGTGCTTTAACACATTGCCCGGGTAATTTTCATGGATCTGCGGAGCATCCTCCTTCATGGCATCCTGCACATCCATAACGAACGGATACTCCTCATACTCTACTTTGATGGCCCGCAGTGCCTGGGCTGCTGCCACCTCATCCTCTGCTACGACTGCACCGATGTCATCGCCGTAGAAGCGGACACGGTCTGTCATGATCAGACGGTCTGCCACGTCCTGATGAGACGGGTCCGTAGACCACGGATGGCCTGCAGTCGGAAAATAGTGCTTTTCCTTCAGATCGAAGCAGGTGAAGATTTTTACGACTCCCGGAATCTTCTCCGCCTCAGATGTATCAATTGAAATAACCCGCCCATTCGCGATCGTGGAATGCAATACACGAATGATGTATGCGCTCTTGTCGCACAGATCATCGGTATAACGGGTTCTGCCCATTGCTTTATCATGGGCATCTACACGTGTTACCTTCTTTCCTACATACATTTGCTTACCCCTCCATTTGAAATCGGCGCCTGTAAAAATCCAATGCGCGATTTTTACCTTCTTTTGTTCAGGCGTGCCTTACGATCTGCCTTCGATACACTGTTCTATTGCCATCTGGCTGCGGGTCTGTTTCAGGCTGCAGGTGTTGTCAGCGCGACCACACTGACCCGGTACTGCCGCATTCCGGCAAGACTCTCCTGCCTGAATAAAAGTTTGTCCCGCCGCCACGTCCATAGTGAACATGTAATTTTTAACTTTTTCTGTACAGTTCTGAAACAGCAGTTCCATCGCACTGCGTTTTGCCATTGGCAGTTTCTGAAAAATATCCACGGGTACATCCTCCTATAGCATCATTGTAACTGCATTGTCCTCCGGAAAGAAAGGTCACACGACTTCTTTCTCAATAAAAATTATAAGATTTTCCGGCCTGCCACATATTTTCCGGCCACCTCCCGCTCATCACCGAGATAAATGACACGCTCCAGGCGCTGCTTTACCTCAAGTGACTGCGGATGCTCCAGCCTTGTGTCATCCAGAATTACCGCATCAAACTCATACCCCGGCTCAAAGCTTCCAACCTTACCAAAGAAAGCGCCGCCTCCCTTAGAAGCCAGATAAAAAACCTCCTCAACCGTAAGCGCCTTTAACCCCTGGTCACTCAGGCGCCAGCGGAGCTTGCTTGCCTGAATGGCATGGCGCATGGCCGCGAACAGGTTTTCCGTCGTACCTCCTGCCACATCACTTCCGAGTCCCACCGGAATCTGCTCATCTAAATACCGACGTACCGGCGCGATACCGGAGGAAAGATTGGTGTTGGACTCCGGACAATGGGCAATAAAAACTCCATTCTCCTTCATCCGGCGAATTTCCTCTTCACCGGAGTAGACACAATGAGCCATGATGGTGCGGCATTCCCCGCCAAACATGCCGAAATGATCGTAGGCATCTCCGTAAAATTCCGACCATGGGCAGAGCTCCTGCACCCAGGCAATCTCTCCCGGATTCTCCGATAAATGAGACTGCACCGGAAGCCCTGTTTCTTTCTGGATATCATGCAAAAGCTCCATTAATCCGTCACTGCAGCTTGGCGTAAAACGCGGAGTCAGGATCGGCTGCACATGCTCATAATGCCGCTCTGCCACGGCCCGGAGCCATTCCCTGGTTGCCTTTGCAGATGCCTCTGCCGAAGCCTCCCGCAGATAGTCCGGACTGTTGCGGTCCATATTCACCTTGCCCACCATCGCCGCAATTCCTGCCTCTTCCAGCCGGTCCATCAGAAGAAGGGTTGCTTCGTTGTGAATGGTGGCAAACACACAGGCTCTTGTGGTAGCGCCGTGTGTTAAATTCTTTACAAAAATATCATATGCCTTCTTTGCGTACTCCAGATCCCGGTACTTGCTCTCCTCCGGAAAGGTGTTGGTATTCAGCCAGTCCAGAAGCTCCAGATCCATGCCTAGTCCCCGGAACGAATACTGCGGTGCATGAACGTGAAGATCCGTAAGTCCGGGGATGATGATCCGGTCTCCCATATCTTCTACCGGAATGCCGCAAAACTCTTCCGGGAGTTCCGGATAGATTCCCTGCACCATTCCGTCCGCACAGACCAGATACTGCTGCTCAAGGATTTCCATTGTTCCGATTTTTTTTGTGTACACAAGATTGCCTCTCAGGGCAAAGGTCTGTTTCATATTTATTCATCCTTTCCTATTATGTTCCTTATCCCCATACATTGTACTGAAAACAAAAAAGAGAATTCCGCGCTCATGCGAAATTCTCTGCTGGTTTTTTCTTTCCGGAGCAGCACACAGTCGCATGAAACTCCCGGGTTTTCCCGGTTCATGTAACTATGTAGTCAACTCTTTACGGCAGTTGGTAGAAACTCTGGACCCATCTCCAGAATATACATATCGTCACCTGTTTTATGAAGTTGTTGTTATTATAAGCTTTGGAACATGGAAAGTATACGGACAAAGCTTCTCAAAAAACCGGCATGTTTTCGTCATTATTACCGATTTTCGCATGTCATATGTCCTGTTTCCACACAATTTTAACATCTTGTTTCAAAAAAGTCAAATGTCCTGTTTTGTTTTCGTTCTGATTCAGTTACTGAATTTTCAGTTCCATCTGACATGCGCATCCAACGCAGCCTTCAGCTGCTCCATTGCCTTCACGACCGTGGCCCGCGGACAGGCGAGATTGAAACGCTCAAACTGCGCTGTCTCCGGACCGAATACCTTGCCAGAGTCCAGCCACAGCTTTGCCTCCTCCACCATCAGATGCTCCAGTTCCTCATCGGTGAAGCCATAGCCGGAAAAATCCACCCAGGTCAGATAGGTACCCTCCGGCTCCACAAAATGCGCCTTCGGGAAGTTCTCCTTCACAAACGCGCGCATATATTCCATGTTTCCGGTCAGGTACTCCAAAAGCTCATCCACCCACCGCGCGCCTTTGGTATACACAGATTTCACGGCAACCTGCCCCATCACATTTCCCTGACTGTAGCCTGCTGCCGCATTCGCTTTCCGGTAAGCTTCCCGCAGCTTCCGGTTCTGGATGATGATGTTTGCCGGCTGAAATCCCGCCACGTTAAAGGTTTTGCTTGGTGAAGTATACAGCACCAGACTGTCCTGGTATTTTGCGTCCAGGGTCCGGAAGCTGGTAAAATGATGGCCCGGATACACAAAATCACAGTGGATCTCATCATCCATGATGATCACCTGATGACGCAGGCAGATGTCTCCCATGCGCTCCAGCTCGTCCTTTGTCCATACGCGTCCCACCGGATTGTGCGGATTGCAGAGCAGAAATACCTTCACGTTGTTTTCCACAATTTTCCGCTCAAAATCCTCAAAATCCACTGTGTAGCGGCCATTTTCGTAATGCAGCTGATTGTTGATGAAAACTCTTCCGTTATCCTCAATAACTTCCCGGAACGGATAATATACCGGCTGCTGGATGAGGATCGCATCGCCCTCCTTTGTAAATGCCTTTACGCCGGTGGCAAGGCCGTATACCACGCCGCAGCCCACTATCACCGTTTCCGGATCCACATGATAGCCATGACGTGCGAAGAACCAGTGATCCAGCGCATCATAGTATTCCTGGTCCGGATCCGTGTAGCCAAAAATCCCGTGATCGATCCGCGCCCGGAAATCCGCAAGGATCTCCTCCGGAAGCTGAAAATCCATATCTGCCACCCACAGCGGTAGGAGATCATCACGTCCTTTGCGCTTCATGCCAAAGTCATATTTTAAACAGCTTGTTTTTCTCCGGTCCACTGCTTTATCAAAATCATACGTTTTTCCCATTGTTTTCGCCTCAGTTTTTTCTTTTTGTGTGTTCCTTCCGGATTCTCTGGTTTTACCTTTTGTCTGCTTCTCAGGCTTCTGCGCATTCTGCCCTATGCTTTTCCATTCCACTCACTGAGCCTGTTTAAAGCCTCCTTGCTTCCGGAAATATAGGCAATATCACCTTTCTTAAACGCATAATCCGGTGTAATGGTCTCGATCAGCTTTCCATCATTCTCCACCGCAATGATGTTGACACCAAACCGTCCGCGCAGATTGGCCTCCACAACGGTTTTTCCCACGCTGCGCTCCGGCATGATCATCTTGGAGATATTCAGTTTTTCACTTAACTGGATAAAGTCGAGCATGCGGACTGCCTCCAGCCGGTGTGCCAGACGCACTGCCATGTCGCGCTCCGGGTAAACCACCTGGGCCCCGATCTTTTCCAGGATTTCCCCGTGCTCCATGCTGGAGGCCTTGGAGATGACGGTCGGTACCCCCAGGCTCACCAGATTCAGCGTAGTCAGGATGGAGATATCCAGCTGCTCACCAATGCAGACCACCGCCACATCACAGTTCTGCACACCGGTTTCCGACAGTGTTTTTTTATCCAGCGCATGCACTACGTAAGCATTTTCTGTATACTCCCGCAGCTCCCGCACCTTTTCTTCTTCTTTATCCAGCACCACAAGCTCTGCTCCAGCCGCTGCCAGCTCCAGAGCCAGCGCATGTCCGAAACGGCCAAGACCAACGATTCCGTAAGTGTTTTTTTCATTACTCTTCTTTTTGAACATTGCTTTCCTCCATGCCCTTTTCCAATTTTTATCCAATCGCTATATTTCCTTCCGGATAGCTTACCCGCTCACCCTTGGTAAAATACCAGAGGGAGGCGATCGTCAGCGGTCCCAGCCTTCCGATAAACATGATCAGAATGGTCAGGATTTTTGCCGCATCGCAAAGTCCCGCAGAAATTCCGGTCGAAAGTCCGGCAGTACCAAAGGCACTGCTCATTTCAAACAGCGCGTCCAGAAACGGTACGCCCGGCTCTAAAATCACCAGAATATAAGTTCCGGACAGCACAATACCGATGGCCAGCAGTGTGATCACTGCCGCCTTGCGGAACGCGTCAGCCGGGACCGCATAGCGGAATGCCTTCTCCGATGTATTTGTTGCCGAAGAATGGATTCCCTCAAACAGCACATAACAGGTGGTAGTCTTGATACCGCCCCCGGTAGAACCCGGAGAAGCGCCGATCACCATCAGCACGATGACCGTCAGAAGTCCTGCGCTGGAAAAAGATCCCAGCGGAAATGTAGAAAATCCGGCGGTTCTTGCGGATACACTGGTAAAGAAAGCTCCCATCCAGGTAATATCCTCTGTCAGCTTTAAAAGCACTGTGCCGGCTGCCGTCAGCACCAGGCTCATAAACAGCACCACCTTGGCGTGCATGGAAAGCTTTTTCCATCGGAACCGTTTTGCAATGACCTCACGGATCACCAAAAAGCCGATGCCGCCAAAAATAACCAGGGCGCAGGTCACCAGATTCAAAAATATATCATCCTGGTACGGAATCAGGTTCTGACCGCCGCCCAGAATGTCAAATCCGGAGTTATTGAAGGAAGCCACCGAATGAAACAGGCTGACTCCTGCCGCCTTTAACGGCGGAAAGCTTTTTCGAAATACCAGAAAGCTCAATGCGGCTCCGGCCAGTTCAAATGTAACCGTAGTCAGAAATACCAGCCGGATAAAACGGATCACGCCCTTTCCGGAATCCAGATTCCCGGCCTCCCGGATCAGATTTCTGGCCTTCAGGTTGATTTTCTTGCCCATAGCCAGGATCACACCGGTTCCCACAGCTGTCACCCCAAGACCGCCGACCTGGATCAGCATACCCAGAAAAAACTGTCCAAGCGGCGTAAACGTATCCCCTGCGTCTACCGTGAGAAGTCCTGTTACGCACACCGCACTGGTAGACATATAAAGGGCGTCAATGTAACGCAGCGTAACTCCGTCCCGAATGCTGCAGGGCAGGCTTAAGAGCACCGATCCGATCAGGATCACTAGCGCAAAGCCCAGCGAAATAATCCGCACCGGGGACTGTTTCTTTAGAAAATTCATAGCTTCGCCTTTCTGTCAGATAAATTTACAAATTAACATTGATTATACCATAACCACTTCGTTTATGGGATTAATTTTTCATCAATGGTTTTCTTCCTCGGACGCAAAGGTAATGAACTGCTCCATTTCCCGCGTCCTGAACTTATTTTTATGATAAAAGATCTGACGGTACATGGATATTTCCACATCATCCACCTCCACAGCTGCAAGTGTTCCCTCCCAGATCTGCTTCTGCACCGCAAACAGCGGGAGAAACGAAAGACCGCAGTTCCGCTCCAGCATCTGGATGATAAAGGCTGTATCACTGATTTCCAGAACCGGGGACAGGCAGCAGCGGCAGGAGGCCAGGTGCTGGTCCAGTGCCTGGCGGTAATTGGCATTTTTCTCTGTTAAAAAAAATGGTTCCTGTAAAATCTGGTCCAATGTTATCTGCCGAACCGATATTTCTTCCTGCCCAACCGTTTTTGTCCTCCATTTCACTGTGCCGTTCTTCTCGCATTCTGCGTATTTTTGTTCCCAGAATGCCGGGGATGCCACAAATACGACCGGCTCTGCCACTTCCATGGCCTTCACCCAGCTTTCACTCCACCTGGGCGCGTCCAGAATATAAATGATATCCAGCTGATCGTGCTCCATCATGCGAATCAGCTCTTCCGGGGTTCCCACCGTGATCTGAAGCTTTACCTGTGGATGATGTTCCCGGAAGCGACTCACAATAGCCGGTAATTTGGCCGCACACAGCGATTCGATCGTGCCGATGTGAAGCGGATTTTTCAGCTCCTCATCCTCATGCATGGACAGACGGGTACGGTTTACCTCGTAGAGGATCGTGTTCGCATGCATCAAAAATTTCTGTCCCTGCGGTGTCAATACCACCTGCTTTCCCATCCGATCAAACAAGCGCGTTCCAAGCTCCTTTTCCAGTATGCGGATCTGGACCGTCACCGCCGACTGCGAATAACCAAGCTGAACTGCCGCCCTGGAAAAGCTCTGAAGCTGTGCAGCCTGAATAAAAGTCTGAAGCTGACGAAATTCCATAAAACGCCTCCCTATAATTGAATTATTTTCAATATACTCATAAAAACTATGAATTTGATTCATTTATACTACCATGATATAATGCACCTGCGAAGACGTCAACCGCTGTTTTTTATGAAATCTGTATATAATTGCTGCAGATTTCAGCAAGTGATTCACATTTTTGTTATTGGAGGGAATTTACAAATGGAAAAAAAGAAATTCAAAATGGGGCTTGTACCAAAGCTGATCCTGGCGATCATCCTCGGTATCTTATTCGGTCAGTTTCTGCCGGAGGGCTTTTGCCGTCTTGTTGTCACACTGTCCGGATTTTTCAGTAACTTTTTAAAATTCGTCATCCCGCTCATGATCCTGGCTTACGTTACCATGGGTATCGCAGACCTGTCCCAGGGCGCAGGAAAACTCCTGCTCATCACCGTGGCCCTGGCTTACGGCTCTACCCTGATCGCAGGTTCCGCATCTTTCCTGGTTGCGGAAAGCCTGTTTCCGAGCTTTATGAGTGCTGACGCGCTGGACAAGATTGCTGCTACCGCAGAGGTCTCTCTGTCCCCGTACTTCACCATCGCTATCCAGCCGGTCATGGACACCTTGTCCGCAGTGGTCCTGGCTTTCGTCCTGGGCCTGTGCCTCTCTTCCATGCGTGGAAAAGAGATCGGTGATACCCTGTACAATGCAATGAAGGATTTCTCCTCCATCATTGACAAAGTACTCCACAATGTCATCATCCCGCTGCTGCCGCTTTACATCTGCGGCACCTTCACGGATATGACCATTTCCGGCAAGACCTTTGCAATTCTTGGCATCCTCTGGAAGGTATTCCTGGTTGTCATTGCCATGCACCTGATCTGCATCACCATTCAATTCATCGTTGCCGGAACCATCAGCAAGAAGAACCCGTTAACCCTGATCAAAAATCAGCTTCCGGGATACGCAACCGCACTGGGAACCCAGTCCTCCGCTGCCACCATCCCGGTTAACTTACAGTGCGCAGCCAACGACGGTGTCTGTGAGCAGATCCGTAACTTCGTGGTTCCGCTGTGCGCCAATATCCATATGGCAGGTTCCATGATCACCATCACAGCCTGCGCTACCGCAGTCTGCCTGATGAACCAGCTGCCCATCAGCCTGGCTACCGTTGTTCCGTTCATCATGACCCTCGGTGTTGCCATGGTTGCTTCCCCGGGTGCTCCGGGCGGATCCATCATGACCGCGCTTCCGTTCCTCTATATGGTATTCGGCACCACTGCCGGAGATCCGAACGGTCCGATCTGCGCGATCATGGTTGCACTTTACATCACCCAGGATTCCTTTGGAACTGCCTGCAACATTTCCGGCGATAACGCCATCGGCGTCATTGTAGATACCATTTACCACAAATTCATCATCAAAGAAACTCAGGAGGCTTAAGATGTCATTTATCAGTGTTTTCGATGTGCTCGGACCAAACATGATCGGCCCGTCCAGTTCCCACACAGCAGGCGCGGCCCGCATCGGTTTTCTGGCTCAGAAAATGATCGGCGGCAGCGTGATCCGGGCAGATTTCACCCTTTACGGATCCTTTGCGAAGACCTATCACGGCCATGGAACCGACCGGGCACTCCTCGGCGGCATCATGGGATTTTCCACCGACGATATGCGCATCCGCAATTCCTTCGAGATTGCGCAGGAAACCGGCCTGGCTTATACCTTCACCCCGAACGAGATCGAAACCGAGATTCATCCAAACACTGTGGACATCTCCATGACCAACAAAAACGGCCAGATCATGACCATCCGGGGAGAATCCTTAGGAGGCGGCAAAGTCCGCATCGTCCGGATCAACGACGTGAAAGTAGATTTCACAGGCGAGTACAGCGCTGTCATCGTAGTGCAGCAGGATAAGCCTGGCGTTGTGGCCCACATCACCAAGGTCTTAAGTGACCGCGGCGTCAACATTGCCTTCATGCGCCTGTTCCGCGAGGCAAAAGGCCATACCGCCTACACCATTGTAGAATCCGACGGAAAGCTTCCGGAAGATGTAGCGGAGTACCTGAAAGACAATGTCAATGTACGCGATGTTATGGTCGTACAGATTTAAGGGAAGGGAGGAAAACAGACCATGGATTTTAAAAACGCGAAAGAACTTTTAGAATTGTGTCAGAAAGAGAATCTCCCGATTTCCGAGATCATGCTTCAGAGAGAAATGACCGAGGGCGAGATGCCAATGGAAGAAGCCCACAGCCGCATGGCCCATGCCCTTGAAATTATGAAGGAATCCGCACATAATCCGATCCAGACCCCGGTGCGCTCCATGGGCGGTCTCATCGGCGGCGAAGCCGGAAAGCTGGCTTCCCACCAGGCAGCCGGTCGCGGTATCTGCGGTGATGTACTGGAAAAGGCCATCACCTACGCGGTAGCTGTTCTGGAAACCAACGCTTCCATGGGCCTCATCGTGGCTGCTCCGACCGCCGGTTCCGCCGGTGTGGTCCCGGGTATGCTGCTGGCACTGCAGGAATGCCACAGTTTTTCTGATGAAGACCTCATCAAAGCCCTGTTCAATGCCGGTGCCATCGGCTGCCTGGCTATGAGAAACGCGACCGTAGCCGGTGCCGTAGGCGGCTGTCAGGCCGAGGTCGGCATTGCATCTGCCATGGCGGCATCCGCCGCCGTAGAGCTCTTCGGCGGAAGCCCGAAGCAGTGCCTCGACGCGGCATCCATCGTTCTTATGAACATGCTCGGCCTGGTCTGCGACCCGGTCGGCGGCCTGGTAGAATATCCGTGCCAGAACCGCAACGCTTCCGGGGTAGCCAATGCCCTGATTGCAGCCGAAATGGCACTGGCCGGTCTCACCCAGCTCATCCCCTTCGATGAAATGCTGGAGACCATGTACACCGTAGGCAAACGTCTCCCGGCCGAGCTGCGCGAAACCGCCATGGGCGGCTGCGCCACCGCACCGTCCGCATGTGCCGCCTGCCATATGTGCAGCTAAAAAAATACCAATTTAAGAATAGTTGCGAAAGGTCCGAAGCAGGCCGGGGTGGTATCCCGCTGCGCAAAATATAAGTGCTGTG
>OJRB01000898.1_pt1 | contig 16409 bp, 13 predicted proteins | sample 1599061 | NCBI WGS metagenome assembly OJRB01 (sample SAMN03922522, study PRJEB24848) | human gut metagenome | isolation source: stool sample | host: Homo sapiens | place: Germany | collected 2010-02 | reverse complement strand
CTCGGGACGGCAGAAGGCCGACCTCGTGCTCAAGAACGCGACGTATGTGAATGTCTTCTGCAATGAGCTCAGCCATGGCGACATCGCCGTGGCCGAAGGGCTGATTGCAGGCATGGGCGAGCATTACGAGGGCGCGGTCGAGATCGACATGGGCGGCAAGCTCGTGCTGCCCGGCTTTGTCGACGCGCACATCCACTTAGAGAGCGCGCTCGTTTCCCCCAAGGAATTTGCCAACGCCGTCATTCCGCACGGCACCACGACCGTCATCACCGACCCGCACGAGATCGCCAATGTCATGGGTACCGACGGCATCGAGTATATGCTGCAGGCGACGGAAGATCTGCCCGTTGACGTGCGCTTCATGCTCCCCTCCTGCGTGCCCGCAACGCCGCTCGACGAATCCGGCGCGGTGCTCGATTACCGCGCGATCGACTCGTTCTACGAGCACAACCGCGTCGAGGGTCTGGCCGAGATGATGAACTACGTCGGCGTCGCGAACGCCGACGAGCAGGTGCTCGAAAAGATCGTCGCCGCGCAGGCGCACCACAAAAAAATCGACGGCCACGCCCCCGGCCTTTCGGGCAACGACCTGAACGCCTACATCGCCGCCGGCGTCTATTCCGACCACGAGTGCAGCACCGTGGAGGATGCCATTGCCAAGCTCGAGCGCGGACAGTACATCATGATCCGCGAGGGCACGGCCGCGCGCAATCTCGACGCGCTGCTCCCGCTGCTCACACCGCAGTATTACACCTACTGCATGTTCTGCACGGACGACAAGCACCCGAACGATCTTCTCGAAAAGGGCCACATCGACTACATCGTGCGCCGTGCCATCAAGTCGGGCGTCGACCCGATCATCGCCGTCAAATGCGCGAGCCACCACGCCGCGCGCTACTTCCTGCTCAACAACCGCGGCGCAATCGCACCGGGCTTTCTTGCGGACTTTGTCGTGATCGACAATTTCGACGACTTCAACATCCTTGAGGTCTACAAGAAGGGCAAGCTGATGTTCGACGGCAAGACCGTCACGCCGTTTGAAGCGCCCGAGATCGATCCGCACCTCGTCAAGCGCTCGCACGAGACGTTCCACGTTGCGCACCTTGAGGCCACGGACTTTATCGAGTCCCGCCCGCGCGCGGTGCTCGGCATGGTGCCCGGCGAGATCGTCACGACCGATGCGGGCTACGCCGAAAAGATCAGCGTTGAGGACGACATCTTGAAAATTGCCGTCATCGAGCGCCACAAGAACACGCACCACATCGGCATCGGCTACATCAAGGGCTACGGCCTCAAGTCCGGCGCGGTGGCGACATCCATCTCGCACGACAGCCACAACATCATCGTCGTCGGCGCGAATGAGGAGGACATGGCCGCGGCGGTCAACCGCGTCGTCGAGCTCGGCGGCGGCATCGTCGTGATGGACGACGGCAAGGTGCTCGGTGAGCTCCAGCTCCAGATTGCAGGCATCATGAGCGAAGCGCCGCTTATCGAGGTCAACGAGGCGCTCGAAAACGCCAAGGAGCAGGCCTTCAAGCTCGGCGTCTCGCGCGGGGTCGACCCGTTTATGACGCTTTCGTTCATGGCGCTGACCGTCATTCCAACGCTGCGCCTCACCACGCGCGGCGTGTTCGACGTCATCAATCAGCGCTACGTATGATCTTACATCGTGGAAGGCTCCGGCGCAGTGCGCCGGAGCCTTTTTTCGAAAAGTTTTGCTTGCAAATGCTCCCTGCATCGCATATAATAACTGTTGCACCTGCCGGTGTGATGGAATTGGTAGACGTAGCGGACTCAAAATCCGCCGCTGGCGACAGCGTACCGGTTCGAGTCCGGTCACCGGCACCAAGAGCAGAGGACCTGCGCCGCAGGTCCTCTGCTCTTTTCTTTGAACGGGCAAAAGAAAATCCGGATATTAAAATTGTGGTCGTTTGGCCGGGGCAGCACCGGAGTGAGGCTTTCCTCTGCGATCCCACTGTTGCACTTGAGAAGATCCGATAAGCAGCATTGTATTCCTCGGAAAATCTACAATGCTGTGCGAGCCTGTCTGTCATCGCCTTTCAGGCCGCAATCAAAGTAAGAAAAAGCACGCCTGCCAAGCAGACGTGCTTTTCATTTTGTGTCAGGGGTTTTGGCTTTTCAGCGTCTTCCGCCGAAGCCGCCTCCGCGGCCACCGCCAAATCCGCCGCTGCGACCTCCACCGAAGCCACCGCCGCGACTGCCGCCGAAGCTGCCGCCTCCGCCGAAACCGCCCCCGCGGCTGCTGCCGCCGAAGCCACCGAAGTTTCCGCTGCCAAAGCCGCCTCCGCGGCCGCTGCTGCCAAATCCGCCAAAGCTGCTACCCGAGGAACCGGAAGGCCGTCTCGGCTGCTGGGGCGGGCGGCGATTACCGCCGGAGGAGCCGCCGCTGCGCGGCGGTCTAGGGCCGCCCTGTGGAGGACGGGGGCCGCCCGAACGGGGCGGACGCGGGCCGCGCGGAGGACGGCGTCCCCAGAAGATGGGGTGATACATCACCGTCGGCACGCCCATGCCGGGCATCATGTAGCGGCGGCGATAGCGGCGATAACGCATGCCATCAAGCATGATCCAGAGGACAAAGAATATGATGAGGATCATGATGAACATCACACCGTTGGCCGCCTCGTCCAGCGCCGCCTTGCTCTGCTGATACTGCTGGCTCAGCTCCACATGGAGCGCGGCGCAAAGCGAGCGCACCGCAGCGTCATAATCGCCCTTCTGCACGTTATCCGCCATGCAGGAGGCAACAAAGCTCTGCGAAAGGCCGCTGAGCAGATCATAGAAATCGCCGCTGGCGACCAGATAATAGTCCTGCTGCTGTTTGGCGATGACAAGAATGGCGTCATTTGAGCCAAGCTGCATCGTGTCCGCATAGTCATACGCCGTATTCTCGAGATTATCCGACGACTGCACCGTCACGACGGCCATGATGCTGCCGAACATCTTGTCCCAGTTAGCGTTATAGAGGCTGACCGCCTTTTCGGTCTTGTCCGAAAGGACGTTCGCCTCGTCGCGCACGTACTGCTCGAACGCCGCCGTGGAAAGCGAGGTGTCGACCTTCTCACCGCCCGTCGGCGTGGTGATGGCAGGTGCCTTATGAAGGCCCCACGCACTGGATGCGACGATCGCCAGAATCAGCACGACGATGGCGACGCCGCGTTTTTGAAAGAATTTCATATGCTTCTCCTATCCGGAGCGTCTCAGCTTCTCAGCTCCATGAGCTTCTGCTTCAGCTCACCTTCGATACGGCCGAGCTCGACCTCCGCTTCCTTGCGCTTCTGCGCGCCCTCGCGCTGGATGTTCACGACCTCGTCGAGCGTGGAGACGAGCTGCTCGTTCGTGTGCTGCAGCGTCTCGATATCGACGATGCTGCGCTCGGCTTCCTTTGCCGTGGCGATGGTGCCCATCTTGAGCATGTCGGCGTTCTTCTTGAGAAGCTCGTTCGTCGTCTGCGCCACCGCGCTCTGTGCGGCCGTGGCCTGACGGCTGTGCTCCATGCCGAGCGCGAGCACCATCTGGCTCTTCCAGAGGGGGATGGTATTGACGAGCGAGGACTGGATCTTTTCGACCATCAGCGTGTCGTTGTTCTGGAGAAGTCTCGTCTGCGGGCCCATCTGGAGCGACACCATGCGCGTGAGCTCCAGGTCATGCAGCTTCTTTTCAAAGCGCTCGCACTTCTGCGCGTAGTCGTTGTAGGCCTGCGCATCCTCGGCAAGGCCGCTCGCCTCCGCCTTCTTGCGCAGCTCCTCCAGCTCGCCGGAGCGGACCTCGGCCAGACGCTTTTTGCCCGCGATGATATACATGGTCAGTTCTTTGTAGTACTTGAGGTTCAGCTCATACATCTGGTCGAGCATCGCGATGTCCTTCATCAGCGTGACCTGATGCTTTTCAAGCTCAGAAACAATGCGGTTCACGCTCGTCTCGGCCTTGCCGTACTGCGCGCGCATCAGCTCGAGCTTGTCCTTCTGCTTGCGGAACAGGCCTGCGAAGCCCTTCTTCTCCTCCTGACCGAAGCCCTTGACCTCGACGACGAGGTTCGAGAGCGTCTCGCCCACCTCGCCAAGATCCTTGTTGCGCACGGAGGACAGTGCATTTTCCGAGAATGTCGCAACGCTCTTCTGCGCGGCCACGCCGTAGTTGAGCACGAGGTTCGTATCCGTGATGTCGATCTTTTTCGCAAAATCGTCGACGGCTTTCTTCTCCTGCTCGGTGAGCATGCTCTCATCGACCTTGACAGGCTCGACTTCCTTTTTCTCCGCCTCGGGCGCCGTGGGCGCTTCGGGCGTGAGCGTCAGCTCAGGGACGGCCTCCTGCGCCGCTTCGGTGGGGTTCAGGGTCAGCTCGGGCATCATGTTGTCGCTCATATCATTTCTCCTCCGTATTTTGGCTTTGAGTTTGTTCTTTTTCGTGCTTTTTGATGCGCTGGATGCGGCGCAGGCACAGCAGCGTGGCCAACGCCCAGATCAGCGCAGAATAGTAAAGCGTATCCCTGTGCAGATGCAGCGCGCCGATGATGCTTGTCACACACATGATGGCAAAGATTGCACAGAAGATCGGGTCGAGCCACACGCCCTTGAGGCGCTTCATGATCCATGCGTTCACCTTGGCGTTGAACGCCATCACTTTCTTTCGCATCGCTTACTCCTTTATAGCTCGAGCTTGATGTCGTCCTGCGAGGCCGTCGCCGTGCCGGACTCGGCATGCAGCTCACCGTCGTCCTCACTGAGCCCCTCGCGCTTCATCATGTTTTCAAGCACCGTGATATCGGCGGAAATATCCATCGCCTCGCTGCCGAAGAGCATGTCGAGCTGCTTTTCAAAAGCCGTAACGATCGTGCCCATCATACTCTCCACGCGCTGCATGGTCGCGTCGATGTTCTCGCCGCTCACGCCCTGCGCGCCCATACGGTCATAGGCGTTCAAGAGCTTAAGGGTCGTGGGCAGGTAGTAGTCCATGAACTTGCGGATCTGCGGCAGCTTTTTGGGGTCTGCCTTGACCTGCGCGAAGATCTTCGCGCTCAAATCCTCGAGCCGGTCGATGTCGGCAGAGATCTTCGCGTCCTTGATGGAATCATTCAGACGCTTCATCTCGGAGATGGCAAGATTGCCGTCCTTGATCATCTTGTCGAGCTCGGGGTTGCCGGTGCTCTCTTCCTTTTTCGGCGGGTCGGGAACTGTGACCTCCACCGTGCCGCACACGGCGTTCATGATGAAATACACCACCGCCGATACGATGGCAATAAAGATGAACTGCGGCACGCGGTAAAGCGGGAACAGCAGCGCATAAATGACCCATGTTCCCGCCGCGGCGTAATAGGGTACGGTGGATCTGCGTTTGACAGTTGCCAAGACGATCCCCTCCTGTTTTCATAAATATTTTGACTGATATATGATATCACATCGCATCAGCGCGGTCAAGCAAAGCAAGCGCTTGAAACAATGCAATATCGCGCTTTTTACAAAAGAAGGCGGCGTCCGGTCCAGGACGCCGCCTTCTTGCAAAATACTGTGTTTTTCTTATTCGTTTCGGATGGCTTCGAGCGCCGAGATCTTGACCGCCTTGTTCGCGGGCTGATAGCCGGACACCAGTCCGACCAGCACCGAGAACACCAGCGCGAAAATCACGAGCTCCGGCTTGATGACGGACGTGCGCACCACGCCTTCGCCGCCGATGAGCGCCTGCTTGATAAGCTCCCACGTGACGCCCCCGCCGCCGAACGCGCCGAACGAGAACAGATTGATGATGACGGATATGATGAAGCTGAAAATAAGCCCCAAAATGCCGCCGAGAAGGCCGATGCTGCCCGCCTCCATGAGGAACATCGCGCGGATATCGCGCACATAGCAGCCGAGCGCCTTCATAATGCCGATCTCCTTCGTGCGCTCGGAGATGGACATGATCATCGTGTTCGTGATGCCGATGGCCGCGACCAGAAGCGAGATCGCACCGAGGCCACCGAGCATCAACTCGATCTGGCGGGTCTGCTTGTTGAGCTCGTCGCGCATGCTCTGCATGGAATAGGTGCTGTAGCCCAAGTCCTTGATGGACTGCTCCACATCCGCCACGGCGTCAAGGCTCTCGGCCTTGACATTGATGGACGAATACTCGAACTTCGTGTCGGTCTTGCCGGTCAGGTCCTGAATAAGAGCTTTGAGCGCATTGATGTCCATCATCACGCCGTCGCTCGTCTCGTAGCCCTTGCCCCGATCTTCCTTCATCACACCGACGACCTTGAGCTCGACCTCATAGGGGGTAGGTTCGGTGCCTGTACCGTCGTCATACGGTGTGAGTACCATGGTGATGCTCGTCTTGAGCGGGTCGAAAAACGGGTCGGGGACCTTTTCCGTGTCGATATTGCCGTTTTCGTCCCAGATATATCGGTCGACATAATTTCTGCCATCCGGCATCAGCGTATCGAAGAAGTTATAGGCAAAATACTGGCCCACGACCACCTCGTCGCTGCTCTCCGGATACCGCCCGTCCATCAGCTCAAAGCCCATGTCCTCAAGGGCGCTCGAGTCAATGCCGGCAAAATCGACCCAGTTGGCCGTGTAGCGGCCGTTGACGCCAGCCTTGAAGCTTACATTATATTCGTCGAGACTTGCCTTGGGCATGACGGCCTTGACGCCCGCGATCTCGTGGAAGCTCTCGACCGCCTTGTCGTCAAGCTTGCTCTCCGTCTGCGTGCCGGTGCTCTGGTTGTAGCCGCGGTAGACCTCGATGATGGAGAGGTCGCCCATATTTTTGAGCATCTGGTCGTAGGACTCCTGCATCCCCGCGCCGATGGAAACCATCACGATGATGGACGTGCAGCCGATGAACACGCCCAGCACCGTCAGGATCGTGCGTCCTTTGCGCCGTGACAGGCTGTCAAAGCACATTTTCAGGATGTCTGCGAATCTCATTTTTTCTGCTCCTCAGCACCCGTGGCCGCAGTCTCCTTGTTTTCAGCCGCCGCGGCTTCCGCTGCCTCCTGCTTCTCCTCGGCGAGCTCCTCTTCGTCCCACTTGTCCCAGAGCGCCTGCTCGGCCTTCTGCTTGGCCTTCTTCTTGCGGGCGCGGAGCACGATCAGGGCGATGACGGCGATGACGACGAGCGCGATGATGACGTACTTCCACGGGAAGGTGTGCGCCGGCTCGGGGTCGATCATGCCGGGATCGTCCATGCCGGGGTCGGTCGGCTCATAGGCCATGGCTTCGACCGTCGCTTCAAAGACGCGCTCTTTCGTGTTGCCGTTGGAATCCTCGTAGGTAATGACGATCTTGACCTGATTCTCGCCCTCCAGCTGCGGGGTCACGGCAAAGGCGATGGTGCCGTTCTTGCCGCCGTCGATCGTGCCGACGCGCTGATAAGGCGTGGGGGAATCAATGTCACCGGAGATGGTCGCCTCAACGTTGTTGATGGCGCTCTTGCCCTTGTTGACATAGTCGATGGTCAGGCTCGTCTCCTCGCCGACGTAGCCGGTGTAGGAGGTCTTGGGCTCGCTGAGCTCAAAGCGGTCGGGCTGGTAGAGGGGCACGCTCAGCGACAGCGTGGCGTTGCCCGACTTTCTTGCGTTCTGGTCGACGTATTCATAGGTCACGTCGATCTTGACGTCCTGTGCGCTGGCGCTGATGAGCTGCGCGGCCTTCATCGGCACGGTGACGGTCTTGCTGCCGCTCGCGGCGACAGATTCAAAGTAGAACGTGTTCGTCGAGCCGTTGAGCATCAGGTCCTGACCGCCGGTGACGGTGACCATGACGTTTTCGATCTTGATGGTCTTGCTGGTGTTCGTGAACGAGAAGCTCAGGTTCGTGCTTGAGCCCGCCGCAACGGACGAACCGCCGTAGTTGTACTTCGAGAGAATGACGATGGGCGTGGGGCTCGCAATGGTCTCCTCGTCCTTCGTATCCTTGGTAACGGTGGAGAGAACGTTCACGCTGCCGCTGGCGCTGCCGCTGGTGAGCTGCGTGCCGTTGTCATAGTAGAACGACAGGCTCGCGTCGATCGTCTGCATCTGGGACTCGATCTTGTCGGGCGCCTTGACCGTCACAGTGACGGCCGTGTCGCGGCCTGCGCGGATATCGTCGAGCATGTAGTCCTGGCTGCCCATGATGAGAAGCGATCCGGAGGATTTGAGCGTCAGGATAGGGTCGCGCATGGCGGTCGTGCCGGCGTTCTGGATGTAAACGGTGATGGTCTTCGTCTCGCCCGCGGCAATAGACGTGCTCGTGCCGTCGGAGTTGAAGACGGCGCGCGGCTCGGGAATCGTTTCCGGCGTCGGCTCGGGGGCGGGCTTCGGCTCGGTGTAGGGCACGCACTCGCGCACCGGGACGGTGTTGCCGTCCTGATAGCCGCCGCCGTTGCCTTCATAATAAATTGTAAAGGCAAGCTGCTTGCCGCTGTCGCCGGTGTAGGTCAGGCCGGTGAACGTAACGGTATATTCGCCGTTCTGTCCGCTTGCAACAGCGCTCGTGCCGTCCTGAAAGCTGTCAAGGCCGCGCACGACGCGGATCGAATCGTTGCTGCCGTCCGTGCGGGATAAGTAGACCGTGATGTCCACCGTATCGCCGGTGTAAATGCTGCTTCTGCTGGCCCGGTAGCCGGTGATCAGAAAGCTGGTTCCCGTCCGTGCCGTCGTGCCTTCGCCCGTCGCTTTGGCGACATTCACAGGCAGCAGCGCTGCGCACAGCACAAGGGCAAGGCAGAGCGAGAGCAGGGATCTTGAGATGCGTTTCATGTTCGATTTCCTCCGTTATTCGATGTAGGGTGCGGCGTCGATCTCCGCCTTGACCTGATTTTCTACGTTGCTGACGATCCTGCCGTCGATGAGCGTGACGATGCGGTCGGCATACTCGGTCATCTCCGGATCGTGGGAGACGAGCACGATCGTCTGGTGGAAGCGCTTGGCAAAGCCGCGGATCATGTGCATGACCTCTTTCGTCGTCTTCGAGTCGAGGTTGCCGGTCGGCTCATCGGCGAACACGACCTCGGGGCGCGTGACGAACGCGCGTGCGATGCCCACGCGCTGCTGCTGTCCGCCGGACATCTGGTTCGGAAAGTGGTCCATGCGGTCCTTCAGTCCCACGCGGCAGAGCATTTTCTTCGCCTCCAGCAGCCGCACATCCGGGTCGATGCCCTTGAACATCAGCGGCATGGCCACGTTTTCCGCCGCCGTCAGCTCCGGCAGCAGGTTGTAGGACTGGAAGACGAAGCCGATGTGCTTCTGCCGGAAGGCGGCGAGCTGATTTTCGTTGAGCAGTGAGATCGGCACGCCGCCGATGCGCACCACGCCGCGCGTGGGCTTTTCCAGTCCCGCCAGCTGGTTGAGCAGCGTCGATTTGCCGCTGCCGGACGTGCCGAAAATACAGCACACCTCGCCCCGCGGGATGTCGAGGTCAATATTGTGCAGTGCGACCACGTGCTCCTGCCCCATCATGTACACCTTTCGGAGCTTTCGCACCGAAATGACGGGCTTCTGGTCATTTGCCATCGCAGTTTCTCCTCAATTTTAATCTTGGGTCCATTATAATCTCATCTTATGAGGAAGTCGTTACAATCAGGCGCGATTTGGTTACAAATTATTTAAGAGTTCCTTAATTCTCGCACCGAGCCTCTTTCCTGTATTATTTAGACGGAATTTATCGAAAAATGTTTCATCCTTTTTGAAAAAAACGGCAGACTTTTTTGAAGTCCGCCGTTTTTTTAAGTTCATGCCGTTTTAGTTCAGCGGCACGTCGGGCACGACGTAGACCGTCATCTCTCCGCCATTTGTGTCGATGGACACAGTGTCGTCGATGGGCTGCGTCAGCTCCGCGTCCGCGTAGAGTGTGCAACCGCTGCGGCAACAGATGTTGACATACGTCCCCCTCGCCACATGGTATTCATTCACCCACCAGTCTTCGCCCCCTTCTTCCGCAGGGAGGCAGACCGTCAGCAGGCAGGCGGGTCTCGTGTCGTCCGTCGCGTACACGACATCGTTCAGAAGGTAGCGGCCTGACTTGTAGGGTTCTTGATTGTAGGGCTCATCGTAGCTCCAGTTGTAGAGCGTCGTGCCCATCTCCGTCGCGCCGCCCGCGCCGTCCTCGATGTAGTCGGTCACGGACATGGCGAGCAGCTCGCCCGTCTCGGGATCGGCGTAGTAGAGGGTGGTATAGTAGTAGTCGTCCTGATCGTCAAAGCGCGTGGTGGTCGAGAGCAGCACCGCGCCGTCCTGCTCGCTGCGCTCGTCGAGCGTTTCCTCGGCGTTCTTGGCGGCGGGGTCGGCGCACTGTGGCAGTATGTCAAGGAGATACTCCGTCCCCTCGCCCGGAATGGGATAGATGTTCAGGCTCGCGGTGTCGTCGCTCGCCATGCGCGTGGCATACAGGCCGCCACGCCCCTGGCTCCACAGCTCATCCTCGCCCGGGCCGCTGTTGGCGGTATAGCTGTAGTGCGAGGACATGAGGATCGTGCTGTCGCCCCCGTCCGTGTACTGCAATCTTGCGGTGTAGGCCACCTCGCCGTCCCGGTCGGTGCCCTGAATGCTCACGGTCACGGCCTCGTGATTTTCGAGCAGCTTTTCGGGAATGTTGTCCGCGCGCACCTGCTCGAGCGAAATTTCCTTCGGCTCGTCGGCGTTTTTATCGTTGTTGTTCGTATCTCCGCCCTGCATGCCGCAGCCCGCGAGCAGGCTCACGACGCAAAGCGCGGCAATACCAGTTTTCTTCCAGTTTTTCACCTTGGTTTCCTCCTTATTTGGGTGCGGACTTACGCCCGCGTTTCAAATTCTTTTTAACGGTTTTCTTCCAGCGGCACGATATAGACCGTTGCACTCTCGCCGCTCGTGTCGACGCCGTCGTAGAAGTCGATGGGCTTGGTCAGCTCCCTGTCCGCATAAAGCGCGAGATCCGCACTGTCGAGGAAGAGGATGCGCGTGCCATGCGCCACGCGGATCTCGCTGACGCTCCAGCCGTTCTCCCCAACGTCCCAGCCCTTCTCCGAGCCCGGCGCGGGATAGAAGTACGTCAGATCGCAGACGTCCTCCATGCTGTCCGTCGAAAACAGGACCTCGTTCAGCAGATTGCGCCCTGCTTTATAAGGCTCGTCGTAGCTCCAGCGGTAAAGCCTTATTCCCTGCTTGGATACCGCGCCATTTTCATCTTCATGGTAGTCGGTCACCGACATCTCAAGCAGTTCACTCGTTGCGGGGTCAACGCGGTAGCACGTGGTGTAATAATAGCCGCTGGAATCCAGATAGCGCGTGGTGACGGAAAGCAGGATCGCGCCGTCCTCTTCACTGCATCCGTCAATCGTCTGCTCTGCATTCTCTCCGGATGTGGGGCATTGGGGCATCATGTCAAGAATATATTGCTTGTCATCGTGTCTAAAGTGAATACTCAGGCTTGCAGCATCGTCGCTCGCCCTGCGCTCGGCATACATTTTTTCGTTTGCTTCGCCCCACACTTCATCCTCGCCTGCGTCGCTGTTCTCGGTATACTGATAGTGATACCAGGCCAGCACCTCATCCACAACGTAGGTGTACTGGAACTTCGCCGTATCGATCACGGCGTCATTCTGACTGCTCTCCTGCACGGTCACGGTCACAGCGTCGTGCTTTTCGAGCAGGGATCGCGGATCATTCGCGGCACGGATCTGCTCGAGCGTGATCTGCTGCGGTTCATCGGTGCTGTCGTCGTTGCTTACGTTGCCGCTCTGCACTCCGCAGCCCACAAGTAAGCTCGCAGCGCATAAAGCGATGGTGGCTTCTCTCTTCCAGCTTTTCATGGTGTGCTCTCCTCTCTCATCTCCCGTCAGTCTTGATCGCCGCTTTTCACATAGACGGTCGTGCTGCCGCCGTCCGGCCACTCGATCTCAGGGGTTTGATACTCCTGCGTCATGGCGGCGTCGTAGTAAAGCATGACGCCCTTACCACTCTCTGGGGAAAAGTACGCTGCGCTCGGCACGGTAAAGTGCTGCTCGTGCTCCTGCGCGGTGCCCGGGTCCCACGCGAGCGTGATTTCATGCTTGGGAACATCGTCCGACAGCATCAGCGCGTAGAGGTCTTCCTCCGGTTCATAAGGGCGATCATAGCTGAACGTATAGCTTCCCGTGGCAAAGCAGGTGTCTTTTCCCTGCAAGTCTTTTCTGTGCCGCTCCGACTTGATCGATATCAGGTCATCGGAGGTTGGATCGACATAGAGCCATCGCAGCGAGTAGTCAGTGTCATCGTCGGTGATATAATGTTTGATCGGAAACACGAGCTGGCCGTCCTGCTCATACGGCTCTTCGGCCTCCACCGTGATACCGTCACCGGCCACGGGCAAAAACGGTTCCCGCGCGGTACTTTCTTCGTACCACTCATCCGTTCCGCAGGCGATCACACTGGCAATTCGAGCGCTGCCGTCATCATTTGTTCCAGCGATAATGCACATACCGTCCGGCACTTCATCCAGGCAGACATTCACGCTATAAATATCGTCTGCGCCGTACTCATCATAATACCAGCCGTGGCTCCAGCTTTGCAGCCGGCCTTCTTCGTCGCGCGTGTACTGGTCAGTGCTCTTGACGTCCTGACCGCCGTTGCTGCTGTCTGTGCTCTCCCGTACAATAGTCACCACCTTGTGCCGTTCAAGCAGCGCGGAGATCTTATTTCTCTCACAGATGTCTTCGTAGGTGATCTGCAGCTCGTCGGCGCTGTCGTCATCGTCAAGCCCGCAGTCGCCTCCACAGCCTGCGAGCAGCAGCACGGCGGCGAGCGCAAGGGCGCTCATCGGTCCCCAGCGGTTCATTTTGTTTCTCCTCTCATCGTCTTCTTTCCATCTTGATTATGCGGAGCTTTTTTCGTTCCGTACATTCTCTTAGACGAGAAATTTCTCAAAAAGTTTCACCCTTATGATTTTTTTAAGAAACTTTTTTCTTCCCCGTGCGAGCTCTTGCATTTTCCGTCGCCGCGGCATACAATGAGGACACATTTCACCCGGGAGGGGCGTTTTTATGAACTATATCGGCATCGACCTCGGCGGCACAAACATCAAGGGCGCACTCGTGAGCGCGAAGGGCGAGATCTTAAAGGAGCATTCTATCCCGACGCGCGTCGATCTCGGCCCCGAGGCGGTCGCGGGACGCATCGGTCAGGTCATCGCGCAGCTCTCTATCGGCGAGGACACCGTCGGCGGCGTGGGCGTCGGCTGCCCCGGCACGGTGGACGACGCGAGCGGCATCGTGCGCTTTGCGGCGAACCTGAATTTTGTGAACTTCGACCTGCGAAGCGCGCTGCGCGCGCACACTGCGCTTCCCATCCACCTCGGCAACGACGCAAACGCCGCGGCGCTGGGCGAGGCGCTGTTCGGCTGCGGCCGCGGCGCGGAGAGCACCATCGTCGTCACGCTCGGCACGGGCGTCGGCGGCGGCGTGGTGCTCGGCGGCAAGCTCCTGACAGGCTACACGGGCGCGGCGAGCGAGATCGGCCACATGGTCATCGCGGAAAACGGCGAAGAGTGCACCTGCGGCAGCCGCGGATGCTTCGAGGCCTACTCCTCCGCCACGGCGCTGATCCGCGACACGAAGCGCACCATGGCCGCGCACCCCGAGAGCCTGCTGCACGCGATTGCCGCGGAGCAGGGCGGTGTCGACGGCCGCACAGCGTTTCTCGCCAAGGAGCGCGGCGACGAGGCGGGCGCGCAGGTCGTGGAGGACTACATCGAGCATCTGGCCTGCGGGCTCACAAATCTTGTCAACATTTTCTTCCCCGAAGTGCTGGCCCTCTCGGGCGGCGTAGCAAATCAGGGCGACGCGCTGCTCCTGCCGCTGCGCGAAAGGGTGCGCGAGCGTTCGTTCGGCTCGCGCTATGCCGTCTCGCACACGCGCATCGAGCTCTGCACGCTCGGCTACCGCGCGGGCGTGATCGGCGCGGCGATGCTCGCGCGCGAGTGAGCGTAAAATAGCGCAAGATATGATAAGGCCCTCCGCATTTCTGCGGAGGGCCTTTTTTACCGGTAGCCGTCGGGCTCGGCCGAGCCTTCGATCAAAAACTGCACCTCGTCCACGCCGCCGAGCGACAAAATGGACTGCTCGAGCGCGCTCAGCATCAAATCGCGCTCCGCCTCGTTCTCCGGCAGTGAGCCGCTCGCAGGGAGATTCAGATAGCACACGCCGTTTTCGATGCGAGAGGAGATGACCGCAAAGTCCTCCGGCAGGAGCGAGACGAGCGAATCGTCCTCCGGCCCCTGCGCGAGCGCTTCGAGCAGCGCATTCACGCGCGTCTGGCCCTCGTAGAGCGCGAGCGTCTGCTGCTCGGCGCGCAGCTCGCCTGTCTTGCTGTCGAGGAAATAAAGCGACACGGTGATCGGCCGCAGGCCACTCTCACGCGAGGAAAGCAGCGTATCCGCCGAGAGCAGCACTTGCGTCTCGCGGTACGGCAGCTCGCGCCCGTCCGCCGTGATGCTCACAGCGTTCACATTCGGCAGCTGCGTCAGCGTCAGCGTGATGCAGTAGTCAGCGAGCGACAGGTCGATGCCCGTCAGGCGCGCATACTGTGCGCTCAAGTCGATCTGCGCGCGGCGGCCCGACACCTTGAGCGACTTGAGCGCCGTTCCCTCCGGGATGGGCGACGAGAGCGACGGCTCGTCGGGCCCTGCGAGCAGCGCCTCCATCAGCGCGCGGACACAGTCTTCGGTCTCCATCGCGCCGTCGAGCGTCAGACGCTTTTCCTGCGTGCGGATGGCGTCGCCGCCGCCCGCGGAGTTGGGATCGCTGAGAAAATAGAGCTCGTAGCCGTTTTCGTCCATCTCCTGCACGTGCTGGGCCGCGCAGGCGCAGAGAAGCGAAAGCAGGAGGACTAATGCCGCAGTCAGGGAAAGACGTCTTCTCATGTCTCATCCCCTCCCTCTTCGCAGCGCGGCAGGCGCACGGTAAACACCGTGCCGCCGCCCTCGCGGGCGCGGACCTCGATGCTGCCGCCGCGGCGGCGCGCCGTGTCGGCGGCGATGGAAAGGCCAAGGCCTGTACCGCCCGCGGCGCGCGAGCGCATCTTGTCCACGCGGTAGAAGCGGTCGAAAATGCGGGGCATGTCCCCCTCCGGAATGCCGATGCCATTGTCGCTGACAGTGAGAAGGCAGTCCTTTTCATCCCCCGCGAGCAGCAGCTTCACAAAGCCGCCGGGGCGGTTATACTTGATGGCGTTTTCCGTCAGGTTGTAGATGATCTCGTGAATTTCATCCTCGCTCGCAAGGGTCTGTCCCTCGCGGCGAATTTCACACGAGAGGTCGACCTGCTTTTCCTCGGCCACGAGGCGCAGCATACGCACCACGCGCGCCATCACGGACGAGAGGTCGACGCGCTGCGCCTCGGGCAGCATGCCGCTGTCCAGGCGCGTCAATCGCAGCAGATTTTCCGTGATGCGCGCCAGGCGCTCGGACTCCTGCTCGATATCACCGACAAATTCGCGCACGGTCTGCGCGTCCATGTTCTCCGTCTGCAAAATGGAGTCGGACAGAAGCCTGATGCCCGCCAGCGGCGTTTTGAGCTCGTGGCTCGCGTCCGACACGAAGCGGCGGCGAGCGTCCTCCGTCGTTTGCAACCGGTCAGCCATGTCGTTGAACTCGGCGGCGAGCTCGCTGATCTCGTCGTGCCCGCCGACCTCGGCGCGGTGGCTGTACGAGCCCTCGCGCATCTTGCGGATGGCGTCGGTCAGTACGCCGAAGCGCCGCGTCAGCACGCGGGATAAGAGTACGCTGATCCCGCCGGCGAACACCAGCACGACCGCCGAAATCGTCAGGAGATTGCGCTGCAGGGACAGCAGCAGCTCCGCTTGCTCGGTGTCGTATTCGTAGGCATACACCGCGCCGATGGTCTGGCTGTGGTAGATGACCGGCGAGGCCGCGCGGCTTTTGAACGCCTTGTCTGAAAATTCGGTGTAAAAGACGTCTTCTCCGCGAAGCGCCTGCACAAGCTCTGTATAAAAGGCGTAGCGGCCGATCGCGCCGTCGGTCTCGCGCGTGTCATATAGCACACGGCCCGAGGCGTCCGTCACAAGCACGCGGGAGATGCCCGTCTCCTCCACGAGCGTCATCGCACCCGCGACGTTTTCCTCGCTCAGCTCTTCAAGGCCCGAAAGCGCCGTCACCATCACCGAAACGCTGCCCTGCAGCGAGCTCTGCTTAGAGCGGAACGTCAGGTTTTCCGACGTAATGAGCGGATATGTGTTCAGCAGGATCAGCACCGCCAGAATGATGGCGATATAGCTGAAGCTGAATTTTCGCTGCAGGCTCGCATGCATCTGCACGGCGCTGCCCCCCTTCTCTTTCTTTTAGTGGGAAATCAGTCCTTCAAGTAGTACCCCACGCCCCATTTGGTCAGGATGTGCTGCGGCGCGGCGGGGTTTTCCTCGAGCTTTTCGCGAAGCCGCCGGATGTGCACATCCACCTGTCTCT
>OJRB01000859.1_pt1 | contig 16972 bp, 16 predicted proteins | sample 1599061 | NCBI WGS metagenome assembly OJRB01 (sample SAMN03922522, study PRJEB24848) | human gut metagenome | isolation source: stool sample | host: Homo sapiens | place: Germany | collected 2010-02 | reverse complement strand
ACGAGATCAGCCTCGGTCTCGTGGGCTCGGAGATGTGTATAAGAGACAGGCGATAAGAACGGCAATGTGAGCTGAGCCGCCTCGGGCAGGAACCACCGATCTCATCTGAAAAGCGATAGCGTGGCACAGGCCGCAATCAATTGAGGAGCCAAGCACGCCGACCGCTTACACCACCGCGCGTACCGCTCGGTACACAGCGATTCAAATTGCATAAGTGCAAAGACTCGCACCGGGCAAGGATGTTGTATTTTCCAGCCTGTGCGAGTCTTTCTCTTGAGATCGCCTATTGCATGGAAAATTAAAATGGACTAACACAAAAGCAACATCTTCAAAAAAACAGAAATCCCAAACTATCAGCATTGATGGTCTGGGATTTCCGCTTTTGCAGAGATTTATTTTGGTTGTGCGCGTAACACCGGGAGGGCATAATAAATGAAAATTGACATCACCAACATACTGATTAGGTCGCAAGTTGGTCGCAAGTTGGTTTTAAGTTAGTCGCAAGTTGAACACAAAAACACATCTGAAATCGCCGGTGAATCACTTGATGATAAACCATCTCGCAGCACTGGTTTTGCCTTTGCAGACCACTTTTCCGTCTTCCTTGAGTTCCCGCATCAGAACTTGAATCTGGTTTCGATCAAGCCCCGGCAAAACTTGCTGCAATTCTTTGAACGGAGTACCAACTTCGTTGTTCTGGCGGATGTGCTTTAGCAGCAGCTCCTTGTTGGTATCTCGATCCAAGCCGACGTGCCTTGTATGCACACCGGTTTTGCCCGTTGCCGCATAGAGACTTCTGGCAAGAACATACTTCTTGCGACCGATATGCTCGACAATGCCCAGCTCGATCAGCCGATTCAATCGAGACTGCATCTTCTCGTTCAGCGGTCTTTCATGGTACAGAGCATCAATCACAAGGAAGTCCTCGGTGGACAGTAGCTCCGCGCCTCTTTCGCTGATCCGGTTGATAACGGAAAGCATCGCTTTGTCGAGGATCAGTCCGTTCAGTGTGACGCTGACGAAGAAGTCATCTGTGCCAGTGAAGTCGGGAAGCGGTTTTGCCTCCTGCACACTCAGCTCAAACATCAGGTTCATGCCCTGACCGGAACGCTCCACCATGCCGCAGAGCGAAAGGATCTCAGCAATACGGCGGTTGCGCGGAAGCTGGCGATCCAGTATGTTGTCGAGCGTAATGCCGAATGGAAGTCCTCCGGGGCTTTCGACAACTAACCTGTCGCGGAACTGGCGGACAAAGATACTGCCGCCAAACTGATAGTTTCTGTGGCTCACCGCGTTCAGGATCGCTTCTCGGACAACGCGCTCATTGAAGGTCGCAATGTCAAACACGAAAAAGCCTTCCTGATAGTGCTGCTTGTCGTTCCGCAGATTGACAAGCTCCCACACGCGGTCATAGCAAGCGAAGAAGCCGACCTTAAACTCTTCTCTCTGATTTGCCGGACCCGATGCTTCGGAGGAACGGTACTCAAAAATGATCTCAGCCTGCGGCAGATACTTGATGATCGTCGCGTTCTTGCCGAACAGGATCAGAGCTGCATACGTCACGCCGTCATCCGTGATTGCGCCGCAGTCGTGGAGAAGCTGCTCCTTAGACAGCGTGGCAAGCTGCTTTTTGCCGCTCTTTTCGATCCACTTGGCACGGAAGTTTTCAATGGCTGTCTCGTCCAAATCATCGACCGTTGCCCCGGCGCAGATCGTCCCGGAAAAGTCGCCGCCGGTCTCTTCATAGATGCTGCGGCGCATATCCTCCGGCATGGGCTTGAGCGTATCGCCCTCGTAAATCCACGCTACGCCGTCGTATTGTACCGGCAAGCCGATTGGGCGGCTCTTCACATTGAAGACCAGAACCCGCTTTTCTTCGTAGTTGAAAAGCTGAAAATCAACATTGACCTTCAATTTCTCAATCAACCCCATGCGGGTACGCTCCGGCTGGTCAAAAGCTGCGCTCCCGACCACGCTGCGGGGTCTCTTATCCGTGATGCCAAATACCAGCTTACCGCCGCCATTGTTCGCCAAAGCGCAGCAGCACTTCGCCGCCTCTCTGGAATCAAATTGCTTTTTTGCTTCCTTGAATTGGACGTGTTCGCCCTCTTTGGCTTCCAGAAGCTCTTGGACAGTTTCTAAATATGGCATAGCGTTTCTCCTTTATGCAATAACACAATTATGTATCCAATAGTTCGCACATGCAATGCATTTCCAAACGTAATGCGCCTGGAGCGATTCCACAGCTATGTTCGGACAACGGTATATAATCCAACAGGTAGGAATCTCGGTTATCTTTTGAACCAGATATGTATTTTGATCTAATATTGATTCTAACATAAAATCATTGGGATTACAACCGAATTCAGGGTGGCGCAGGCTTCTGTGCGGATTCTATTGTATCGAGTTTCGCGCCAAAAGGAAAGCATCAGCCTCAAAAGCTTCCGGCACTGATGCAGCACCTTCCGCAAGCGTACCAATTACGCATTGTATCATCTGGTAAGCGGCCAACGGTATACCCCATGAGATTTGTGCAAATGCCGTCTGCACAAATTGCTCACCCGAACAGGTTTCTGCAAACCTCACATTTTATTGTTGTTTATCAACGCCGTGATACCCTTTGCCGTTCTATTTCAAAAATCTGTTTTCATACTCCTGATGGTGCAGACAGTAGCCCTGTGCAATCAGCGCGTCTGTCTTTAACGCAACAAGGTTTGCATCCGTGTGCATCGCGCTGGCAATCCGCTGGATATCATAGCCATAGTGTATGTATTCGAGAATTTCCTCGTCATCTAAGGATACCTGGGAAGCGAACACGTTTGCTTCATATTCCATCCGGTTCTCCCGCATATTAAAGATATTGAACTCTTTAAAGCCGCCTGCTTTTACAGCTTCCTTCCGGTGAAGAACATCATGCCCGATCTCGTGGAGCATAACAACTCTTTCCGTCACCGGGTCCAGATCGTTTTTTATGAAGATAAATCGGTTGCGCATCAGAACCTTATAGGCTCCACGCTGCCGTTTGAAATCCACGGAGATGACCTCAATTCCAAGCGCTTGGGCGATTCTGTGCGGGTCCCTCGTGCCGAACGTATCGACCAGTCTGTTTGCTGTCTGCACGATCTCCAAAGTCTGAATATCCAAGAGCGAACACCCCCCTCTGCCTGTTTTGACATCGCCATTCTAACATAAGACGTGTCCAATTAACCGGACAGCTAAAAATTAGTCCCTGCGATATTTCTTGGGCGTGAACTTCTTATTCTTCTCTTTGGCAATCCAATACGCATCCTGCAGAGCCTTCATCATCACATCCAGATCCTCATCGGCAATATTTCCGCCCGCAAAAAGGCCGCTGACTTCATCCACCAGTGCCTGCGCCTGTTTTGCGCCCTTCGCGCCATATTTCTCTGCGGCAGAAAGGAGAAACTCCTCGTCCTCATTCAGGAAATAATTTTCTTCGGTGTGAAACAGTTCGGCCAGCTTGTGATAGATGTCCCGCTTTCTTGGATAGCACTCGCCGGACTCATAGTTGGTGATCGTCCTGAGGGATACCCCAAGTGCCTTCGCCAGTTCTTCCTGCTTCATGCCTGCCTTTGTGCGGGCATCTTTTAATTTCTCGCAAAACCGCATTGTACCGTCCTCCGTAGCGTTCAAAGTATTTCGGAAATTAAATTGCTGTTTTCCATTGACAAGCGCATATAAACTGCGTATAATAGGAACGCGCAATTAGATTGCGTGTTTATCTTACTCGAACTTGCGTATCCTGTCAAGAGGTTTCGGAAAGATACCGCAATTTTCAGGCGTTGAATATACGCAATCGTGATTAGTATGCCCGTTCATACGGAAAAGGAGCGGCAATGGGAAGGAACAATACAAGAGCAGCAAAAAGCATCGCAAAAATGTATGAGCAGTTGGGCTTGCCGCAGGACGATATATTCCATAAAACAAAACTGCTGTTGAGCATCTACCGTGATGTGGTGTGGGCAACACTTTCGGACTGCCGCTGCGTAAATGCAGAAATCAATTATTATGGCGACGATCTGAACGATGCCCTGATTTATTTAGAGGAATTTGCCCCCGATATTGAGCGCAGCGAGTTCGAACACCGTGTGTGCAATCTGTTTGAAAACAAGTGGATGATCGATCTCATCGACAAGGCTATGCGCAAGGTCTATGACTACTACAATAACGGGCGGCTTTACCACGAAATCCTCTCCAAGAGCTATTTGACCGCTTTCCGCTACACCGAAAGCGAACTGCTGGAGATACTTAATTTAGAGCGCAGCACTTTTTATGATCGAAAGAAGGAGGCTGTTATGCTGCTCGGAATAGCGCTATGGGGCTATGCCATCCCCGCATTTCGTGGCATTTTTGATGTGGAAGGAGATGAGAGCGAGATACCCGAATTCTTTGCCAATACAGAAAAGTCCGACCTTTGTCCGACATAGGTCCGATGAAAATCCGACCGATTTCCTACGGAATGTCCGACTTTGCCTCTGCTATACTGGCTATGCTGCCGGATTGCATCCACTCTTGGGATGCAGCAGTAAAATGAACAGGTTACACAAAGCAGTTACAGCCTCATGGGGTTGTAGCTGCTTTTTGTTGCCTGCTTGCCGACGGCGGCTGTGAAAGGCGCTTTCTTGAAACGAGATTGCATTTTCACCAAGTTATAGGCAGCTTAGGCAAAGCGAATGGAATAGAACAAGCAGAAAGAAGACGCCGCTGTAGCTTTTCAAGTCAGTGCCTGATAGCTACAGCGGTTTTTTGTATCCTTTTCGCTTTCTCCCGAGCGGAAAGGAGCGCGTTGTGTCCCTGTTCTGGTGGCAAAGCGCCGTTTCCCGCTACCCGTGATCTCTGAATTTTGAATCCGAACACCAAATTCAAAATTCAAAGGAGATTTTACTATGAGCTGGAATAACGGCTACGAAAGGAAAAAGTTTGAGCAGGAGCAAAAAGCGCAGGCAAAGGAATACCGCAAATGCGGGATGAACGAGGAACAAATACAGGCGATGTATCTGCAGGATTTGCAGGAATATCGAAATAACCGCGTTTACGCAATTCACATTCCGTCCATTGAGGAGCTCGAAGGTAACGGCGAGGAAAGTAGAAATGCACTGCACAAAAAGTTCCTGCTTTCGATGACCTGCACGATGGATATGAGCGAGTGCGGTCGCTACGGCTGGATCGACGAAATCGAAAACAATGCTCTATATTGTGCGATTTGCAAGCTCAACACAAATCAGAAGGAGCTTCTGACTCTGCTGTATCGGGATAGATACACACTTTCAGAAGTCGCAGACCGGATATATCACACCTCTGTTGCGGCTGTTTCGCTCAGACTCTCCCGCATACAAAAGCGAATCCGCCAATTTGTTGCGGAGAATGGAGGGCTGAGAAATGACTGATTTCAAAAAGCGCTCTCCTTATATGGAGCTTTGCCTGTGCCGCAGATGTGCGGATGTCTACTTCAACGACCCTGCTTACTGGGTCAAACGCTCTAATCCCGTTCAAATGGTGCGGGAGCTTTGCGATGTGTGCAGTCAATACCGTGGCTTTGACTATTCGATTTGGAAGAAGCCCTCGAATGTGCGATTGCCAAAATCGCATCGTTGAGGAGGTGTCCAAAAGTGAATATGATTAAGGCAGATAAAGAAAACAATATTTTCGGTGCACTGAAACTCATTGAGCAGCTTTATCTTGACGGCGAAATCCCCGGCTATGTATTTAGGAACATCCTTCAGGAATACAAGGATGATGTCTGCATTGCCGATTTCACCTGTTACAAAAAGGAAAAGCAGGAAGGTGAGGGTAAGTAATGTATGGATTAAATTCCGATTTTCAAAAGAGAGATGTTGCTATATACGCTCGTGTATCGACGGAGCACGAAGCACAGCTTTCAGCTCTCGGTAACCAGCTTGACTGGTATAAGCCAATTTTGGCGGCAAGACCTGACTGGACTCTGACCGCACAGTATATTGATGAAGGTATTACGGGAACATCGGCTGAGAAGCGTCCGCAGTTTATGAAAATGGTTGAGGATGCACGGCAGAAGAAGTTCAATATGATTATTACCCGTGAGGTTTCCCGTTTTGCGAGAAACACGGTGGATACCCTTCAGTACACTCGTCTGTTGAAGGAATACGGTGTGGAGGTGTTTTTCCTCAACGATAACATCAAAACCTTTGACGGCGACGGTGAACTGCGGCTTACGATCATGGCAACGCTTGCACAGGACGAGAGCCGCAAGACATCCATCCGTGTAAAAGCCGGACAGGAGACCTCTATGCAAAACGGTGTGTTCTACGGCAATGGGAATATCCTCGGATACGACCGTGTCGGCAAGGAGATGGTCATCAACCCCGAACAGGCAAAGACGGTGCGAATGATTTATGATATGTACCTGAGTGGAATGGGAGTAACGACCATCCAGTACGAGCTTGAGAAAGCTGGACGGCTGACGGCGCTGGGAAAGGAACAGTGGTTTGCATCGTACATTTCGAAAATGCTTCGGAATTCCTTTTACTGCGGCATCATAACCTACCACAAGGAATATACGCCTGATTTCCTGAAGCAGAAGAAAATCAAGAATTACGGTGATTTGGAGTATGTTCAGGTTCAAGGCACACACGAGCCAATCGTAACCGTCGAGGAGTATGAGCAAGTACAAAAACTGATGGATGCCAAGTCGGCGGTTCTGAAAAACCATAACAAAGGAAAACGCAGAACAGGAAGAATGCAACATACCACGGTCTACGGACGGTTGATGATTTGCCAGTGCGGAAACAAATTCAACTTGCGGTTTCATTCCCGTGACGGACGGACAGACGGCGTTGATTACCAATGCTACACATCGGTAAACCGGGGGAGCGTCGCCAAACGCTTGAACAAAGGCATCTCCATCGGTCTTTGTCACAGTCACTTGGAATTTCTTCAACACATTGTCAAAGCTGCGTTTTGTGACCTTGTTCCATTCAATCGGAGCTGTCTGGGAAGCAGGAACGACATAGCGGACTGCGGTATCCACTTCCTCAACCACATACGGGGTATCGCCACTGATAAGGACATTTTCAAACTTAGCCAGTCCGTTTTTATCAGTCACGGCATACTCGTCAACAGGCAAGCCGCTTAAAGATGTGCCATAAAGGTGGAATTTCATTTCCTCCACCAGATTGTCCTCGGAAGTCTTGACGATTTCCAGACTGCCACGCTTCAAAGTATTGCTGAAGGTCACAGTAGAGGTTTTTCCTCCGATAAGTGTGACGGTCTGGGTTTTCTGCGGCTCATAACGGTCAATAGACTGTTCTGTGACCGTATAAGTGCCAGGGAATAATCCCTCCACGGAGACAGAGCCGTCCTTTCCTGTCTTAACTGTTTTATTGAAGTTATCACCTTTGATTGTAAAAGAGATGCCCTCCACAACTCCGTCCTCAGAAGTCTTTTTGAGGGCAATCGTGCCTGTCGGCGTTTCGATATTGATATATGCAGACACGGTATCAGCATTCTCCACACCTGTTACCAAATCCTGCAAGTTCGGGTCGCCATAGGCAATGAGCTTTGCACTGCTGCTGACAGTCGGCACATTGTTCCTCTTTGCCGTAATGCGGACAGAACCGCTGATAGCTACAGTGGAGCTGATTGTCAGCTTATTTCCAGACTTCGATACACTCACATTACTGTCAGAGCTTAAAAAGCTGTAATCAGAAAGCACGCCGTTGCTGTCATTCAATGTGATGCTGTACTTTCCGTCCTTGTAGGCAAGCTCCTTTGTGATGTCATTCTTACCGCCCGACATAAAGCTCGGAATGGTGTTATGCTCACGCAGCATCGCAACAATCTGGTCATACACTGCCCTTGCTCCGCTGTTGGCATAATTTGAACCGAAGTGCAGGCTGTAAACGGTGGTGCTTGTCTGGTTATATGAACCTGTGGCTTCACGGCAACCTGTGACAAACTCCCATACAAGGGTCTGCGTGGCAAGCCATTTTTCATCATCACTTCCCGACAGATTATTTCGGTTGCCCTGATACCCATAGAGCAGGGCAAGCCCAACCGCCTTTTTCTGGTTGGCTGAAAGGGCGTTCCAAGTATCAGAGGAAGCCTTTTTCAAGGTGTTTCCTGTTTTCAGCGGTACTCCCGGCTGAATACAAAACGCATTCTCACCGTCCACAAACATACGGTACTTATAATTTCCCGTTCCGCCTGCGGTATAGCCGCCGATATTCGCACTGGAATTGTACCTCATCGCATTACCGTTGCTGTCATAGGTGTGGGAAAAGGAAATCGTCCCGATGTCACCCGCAGCAAACGCCGTCGCAGGCATTATGGATAATGCCGTGACCGCAGCCATTACAAAAGCCGCAGCCTTTTTGAACAATTTAGGGATTTTCATAGTTACCTCCTGTAATTTGGATTGAATATTTTGCCTTACTGACCGAAAAAAGCTGCCCGTTATGGACAGCTTAAAGTATTTCTTTTCTCGGATAGTTACTGGCAGTAGTTAGGGGGTGAGGTGTGGAGAGGGGGAATCCAAAATAATGGCTATCCACTCAAATGGGCAGACCTCGCCCTCGGTGTGTGGCTATCTCTCGTGAGCCTTGTTCCGCTGCAAGTGTCGGTTATAAAACTCCAACGCCTTGACAACAAAATCCGTTTCCTGCCCTCTGGGAACAGTCTTTGGAATGAGCTTGGTTATCCTCTCGTCACGGAAAGCAGGTTTTTCCTTCTGATTGGGCTTTTCTTCCTCCATAATGGACTGGATAACCTCGGAAGTGAGCTTGCCATCTTGGTTATACTTCTTCATTTTGATAGCCTGTGCCAATGACGGGGTAGCATCGTTGTACTCCATTGCTTCAAGCAGGGTGTATTGCTGTTCCTCGGTCAGATAAGAAACCTCAACCGCAGGACGAAAAGCAATCTGCCTTTCATCTACCATTTGTAGGATTTCGGGAACAAGCTCCGTTAGACGGATATAGCGGCGTATCTGGTCTTTGCTTTCTCCAACAAGTTCTCCTAATTCCTCATCAGAACGCCCTTTTGATAAATTAGTCGCCAATGGCGACGCATTTTCTTTTGGGGGTCTGCCTGCCTGTCGTTTCATAGCTTCCAACCGCATTTTATACGCAAACGCTTTCTCACTCGGCAAAATAACAGAGCGTTGGAGATTACTTTCCACCATAACAATAATGGCTTCATCACGGGTAAGCTCTTTGACCTCGCATTTCAGCGTTTCAAGTCCTGCAAGTTCACAAGCCTTTTTTCGCCTGTGACCACTGATAAGCTCATACCGTCCGTCCTCTTTTAAGCGAACTGTCGCAGGGGTCATTACACCGTTTCGCTTGATACTCTCAACAAGTTGTTCCATATCTTCGTCCATCAAAACCTTGAACGGGTGGTCTGGAAACTCGTCAATCTCCGATATGGGAATATCCCGTATCTTGCTTAGCTTTGCTTCCTCACGGCTTTCGTCCGTCTGAAAAAGGTCATCGTATGCGGTCAGCTCGATTTTGGTTTCTCTGCTTCTCGCCAATCTCTGCCACCTCCTTTCCTAACTGCTCATAGGCTGCGGCAACCTTGCCGCTTTTGTCGTAAGCAAAAATACTTTTGCCTTCTGCGGTAGCTTCCACCGCACGGATAGAATGAGGTATCTCGGTATCAAATACCTTGATTTTCTTACCGTATGCACTTTTGACCGTTGCCGTAATTTCCTTAGAAATGTTGGTACGGGGCATTACCATAGTCATTAAGATACCGTCTATCCGCAGCTTGGGGTTGATTTGCCGCTTGACCATTGATACGGAGCGAAGTAAAAGCTCCAGACCTTTAGCCGAGAGATAGTGGGGCTGTGTCGGGATAATCACGCTGTCAGCCGCCGCCAGAGCATTGATGGTTATCATGCCTAAGCTCGGCATACAATCAATAAGCACATAATCGTAATTCTTTTTAACCTCATTGACATAGGTTTTCAGCACACGTTCACGGCTCATTGCATTGATTAGCCTTACCTCAAAGCCCGACAGCTCAATGTTTGACGGAAGCAGGTCAACGCCCTCTCTGTGATGGATAATACCCTGTGAAGCATCAAGCGTTTTATCGTCTATGATGTTCTGCATCACAGTAGAGAGCGTTATGGGAATATCGTCTGGTCTGTTATAACCCAGAGCCATCGTAAGATTTGCCTGTGCATCGGCATCAATCAGCAGGACTTTTTTACCCTGCTGCACCAGACTTACACCCAGATTGACCGCTGTGGTTGTTTTTCCGACACCGCCTTTCTGGTTAGTCAGAGCAATCACTTTGCAATTTGACATAGATGCGTCCTCCTTTCAGATAGATTTAGCCACTTTGTCAAGGTGGCTATGTAAACAGTACCAGAGAACGCAAAAAAGCCGCCTACTCTTAAAATCAATAAGAATAAGCGGCTTTGTAATTTGCCTTAGACATATTCAATTTTCATTCTCTTGGTCGGTGCATTTATGACCTTAAAAATAAGCTCGTCAATACAATCCGTATATCTGCCTTGCTGAATAAGTTGATTTTTTAACTCTACAAGGCTATGTATCAAAAGTTTTCTTTCGTGGCTATCCAAATATAGATGATTAAATTTCTCTCTCATAAGCACACCTCCACTTCTTTAGCTTCATTATATTGGAAAGCAGGGGAAAGGACAAATCTGCGAAAAAGGACAAAAATAAGCGTACCACTATTTCTAATGATACGCCTATCCTCATTAAATCACTTCAAAATGCTTCAACGCATCCTTTATCGCTTCCACTTTCTCCACTGTCGGATGCTTCCTCGGCTGTTTCAATTCTTCTACCGCATTAGGAGCATCATACATTGGCAAGCCTAAATCTCTCTTTACCTCTGCGATATATGCGGTATGTACCTTGAAGCCGTATTTAGCTTCTATGTACTCCTTTATCATTTTGTAGGTCACTCGTTCCTTGGGCTTGTATTCTTCGGCTCTTTTAGCGATATTATCAAGCGGAACTTTTCCCTCACCCTCACCAAACTCAACTTTTACGTTGATATGTCCGTCTGGCTTTTTGTGGGAAAGCAGTACTACCGTCTCCTCGTGATCCTTGAAAACAGAATACACACTCAACAGGTACATTCCTGATCGGGGGCGGAAGCCCCAGCCGGATGAAGGTGCGCCACGAACTTCTTTCCCACAAGGGTTATCACGGAAAGCAAGGAGCGATTCCAAACCATTCTGAAATATCCGTTTGCTGCGGATAAGGCGATGAAACGATTCAGGGACAATGATACTTCCCTATGGGGCTGGCGGAGTACCCGGCAGAGGTGAGATTCCTATGAGTTCGGTCAGCAGCCGAACGCCTGTTGATTTCCTTTTACGCATTTGGGGGATGAGATCGAGTTAAATGCGACCACCAAAGCACAGGACACGCTTCCTGTGTTTTGGTGGATCAAGCGATCCAAATCTCATAAGAAGGAGGAAAAGCGAAATGCCAAACTGTAAAACCATTGCTATCTGCAATCAGAAAGGCGGCGTGGGGAAAACCACCACGGCAGTAAACCTCGGCGTAGGATTGGCTATGCAGGGCAAAAAGGTGCTTCTCGTGGACGCTGACCCGCAGGGCGACCTTACTACCTGCCTCGGTTGGCAGGACACGGACAGCTTGCAGCAGACTCTTTCCAATAAGTTGTCTGCGGTAATGCGGGAAGAACAGCAAGACCCGTTCTCCGGCATTCTCAGCCACGAAGAAAAGGTTGACCTTGTTCCGTCAAACCTTGACCTTTCAGCGATGGAGATGAGCCTTGTGACTGCAGTGAGCAGAGAGAGCGTGATGAAAAACTATCTCAGCCAAGTGAAGGACAGATACGACTATGTACTGATAGATACGGAACCTGCTAAAGATGAAAGTTTCGTCTTTAGCAGGTTCACAGGAGTTCCTTATTTTAATCCGAGGCTGTGATCGCATACCAATGTGCATCCAACTGCTGCTGCCGCTGCACGGTAGGATATGTACCGGTGGGCGCCTTTTCACCATTGGTCCATCCAGCACGGCTGTCAAGCTATCATTTGTCTTAATTGTCTCTCTGGCAACCTTGCCGTTTAGCGTGAGATACTCATGCGTGACCGTCTGCGTTCCGGTGACATGAGTTCCCTGCGGGGCAACAGCTTCTTCTTCCACCGGCTCGTTTTCCACCAGCTCGCCCTCGCTGCCGGACATAATTTCGCCGGGACTGGTCGGCTGCGGCGGGATGACGATTCCGCTATCTTTCGTGTAGACAGCCGTGATCGTCGTGTTCGCATGGATCGCGCCTGTTTTCGGCCACGACCCCGTATAACCAGCCCGTTTTGGGATCGTCGGATAGTCGCTCGTCTTCAGAACATAACCGTCCGCAACCGTCATGGTTTTGAGCGTTGCCCCATTGGCCTTGAAGGTGACCGTATAATGTGAGGAAATGGGCGAATAGACCGCGTTAATCGTCACATTGCTATGAATCGCCGCAGTATGCTTCTCCCACGCGCCATTGCAGCCGACCTTGGCCGGGACTTCCGGATAATCCGCATCCTGTAAAACATACCCGTCGTTCACTTGGATCGCCTTGACCGTAAAGCCGTCCGCTTTGAAGAACACGGTATATTTTGTCACGACTGCCGTATACTTCGCCTGCACCGTGACATTGCTGTGCACCGCCGACGTATACTTCACCCACTCGCCGGTATAGCCGGTTTTGGTGGGGACGGCGGGGTAGTCGCTGTCCTTCAGCGTGTAGCCGTCCTCGACGGTCATGGTCTTGACGGTCGCGCCGTCGGCCGTAAAGGTCACGGTATAGTCCGGAAGCTGCGTGAACGTCTCGACGGTATAGGTCTTGCTTGTGCGGATGCCGTCGGCGTCATAGGAATACTCTAACGTTTCTGTCTTCCCGTCAGAGGTTTTGGAGGCCGTTTTCAGCTGTCTTCCGTTCTGCCAGCCAAAGCTCCAGCCGCCGTAGGACAGCGGGTTGCCCGAGGCGTCGTAGGGGATCGCCTGCCCGTTGACAGCCGTCAGGAGGTCGTGCCACTGCGCGTCGCCATAGGTGTAGGTCTGGAGCAGCGTCGTGGTATTTCCCTTTTTCTGGGAGACGGTCAGCAGGTTTCCGGCTGTGTCGTAGGTGTAGTAATAAGTGAGATAGGCTTCTGCCTCTCCGGACTTGTAATATGCCTCCGACGTCAACTGATTCTGGCTATCATAGGCGTACTCGACGAGCTTGCTGAAGTCGCCGGTGCTCTCCCGGATTTCCTTCAGGTTTCCGACGTCGTCGTAAACGTACTTTTTGCCCTCGAGGAGCATGCCGCTGTCGCTGCCGAGGCGGACGTTGCGGAACTCCACCTGCGCGCTGCCGCGGTTCCAGCTCACGTCGCGATACGCGTAAGCCGTGTTCAGGATCACGGAGCTGCCGTTTTTCACCGTAACGCGATTCAGCCGCTTGAGGGCGTCGTAGCCGAAGCTCAGGCTGTCGCCCGTCGCGGCCGTCATGGTCGTCAGGCTGCCGTCGCCTTTTTCCCCGTCGCTGTAGGCGTAGCGCTCCGAGTAGGTCTGCGCGCCGAGCGTCCAGCTCTGGCCGGAGAGGCGGGGGCGGACCTGCTAAAGGCGAAAAGTTTCGTCTTTAGCAGGTTTTGCCCCTCCCGCCCGGTAAGCAGAACAATTACCCGCTTAGTTGTTCCTCACTAGAATAGGAGATACCTCGCCGTCCAGTTCCATCCGGTAGATATTCCCATCCTCATCGCAGCAATAAATACAGGTGTCATCAAAATTATACATTCCGCAGAAAATATAATCGTTTATCTTTTCCTTCGTCCCGTCTTTCAGGTCAATACGCCACGTTCCTTCCTCTGTGTCGTTTTCAAGGCGGCGCATGCCAATTTCACCGAGTGACACATAGCGTTTTACAGAAAGATAGACAGTCGAGCCGCAGGTTTGAACAGAGCTTTGTGATGCAAGACATGGCAAGGAAAACAGCAGCGTCATCTCTCCATCATCGCAAATGTAGTAGAGCATTGTTGACAAGCGATCATTGTGAATCAAAAGTCCCCCGGCACATGGGATGATTGCACGCGTACTCGCGCGACACTTTTCAAATGTTAACTCTGTTGTTATTCCGTCACGGTCTTTGCAAAAAATTCGTTCTGCTTCGACATCGCCATATCCGGCTACCACCTCGTATGTTCTATCTCCAAGGGGATATCCCTTTGTAAGCGGACATACTTCCAAAACTTCAGTTCCGGAGACATGAACAAACTGTGGTACATCTTCGGGATGTTCGACATCCAGCGGGAAATAGCAGGTGCCATCTTCTGCAAAATAGCTGGTCTTCTTGCCATGCGGATCGCCTCGATATATTGCCTGTTTTGTATTCGTTGACAGGTCATAACAGTAAAGCGAATAATTATTTTCCTGCTTATTAGCCCAATAATATAGGTATTTCCCGCTTTGCCCCATTATCCTCACATTGTTTGTATCGTAAGACAGCCTTGATATATTGCAAGCAGTTTCATCTTTAAATATGCACAGCTTCCCTCCGTATTTTGTCCGATTTACGAGCAGCTCTGTACGGGTATAAAAATATAATTCATTTGCATGTACTCCCATCCATACAGTTGCCCGATACTGACGGTTGTTAGCCGGATGCGCCCCAATTTCCGCAACGTCGCCCGGGACGTTATAAAGAATTACTCGATTATTGTAGTGGAAGAAGACCAGACAGGCAGCTGCTGCAAGGAGAAGGAAAAGGAAGGAGCGCAAGTTTTTGCTTCTTGTTTTCTTCATGTTGCTCTGCACCCCTTCTCTACAAACTGAACATCGCTACAAAAATTAATTTCCACGGCGTTTTTTCTTTTTGTGAAGGTATCATAGCAACTCTTCTTACCGCTTCATTAGGAACGACCCCATTAACAAGTCCATGGATCGCGCCTGTTTTCGGCCACAAACCTGTGTAGCCAATCCGTTTCGGAATTGCCTCCTCGCCCAAAAGGAAAATCATAGGAAAGAAAAATCTGGTTTGCTGCAAATGTATCACCTGCCTGTTCGTTTTTGGTGTACCTGCTAAAGATGAAGGTTTCGCCTTTAGCAGGTTTGCCGTTCTGACTAGCACCGAGGTGTCATTTTAATGTAGAAAGCCGAATAAGGCTATTTCCTGCCATTGCTATGGACTGCTTAGAAATGACTTTTACAAGCATCTCAAAAATTATGGACATTATTTTAGTTTCCAATGAAATAATGCGCCAAAGCTTTGAAAGCACTCTTCGCAGATCCAACTATTGCTTTTCTCTTCATAATAGCCGAAATGCAGATCCTCGGGACGCTTGCTGAATTTTGCCCAACAAATCTCGCAGTGGACATGGTCCGTTTTCTCCGCGTCAAATTGCCGCGGGGAAAGCGTTGCATTGTGCAGATAGTCCTTCGTTCTAACAGCCCAGTCATACCAGTTTTCTTGCATAGTTATACTCCAATCATTGGTACTCATTATTTTACAAAATCAATTCTGTTATCCGTGAAAACACGCCACTTGTGACCGTGTCCATCGGGGCGGACCTGCTAAAGGCGGAAGCCTCATCTTTAGCAGGTTCCAACCGCTCAGGTTAAATTACCCCTAAGTTATGTAGCAGAACCAGTTGGGAACGCACTCGACACTCTCTTTTATATACGTCTTTATATACGTCATATACGTCGTGTCCAATTCGCCGTCTTCCAAATACCAAATGCCAGCGGCATTCAAAAGATTCGATACTTGCAGGATAAAATCGACAATCTTCCCGCCGTCCCGAATCTGAATGTAGCGAAGGGGAACTGCATTTTCCAATTCTGAAACGATATTTGCCAACTCTTTACCAGGAATTGCTCCTGCATAATAAACGCCATCTATACAGTAATAAGAAACATTCGAAACACATTCTCCCTCTCGAAACACAATGTGGCTTATGGCAGGTTCCCGCTCCAACGCACTTTGACAACGTTCAAACAGCTGCTCATTTTGCCGGAATATTTGTGCGACGTCATCAGCCGAAGCGCAATAGCCACAGGAATGCCAGATGCTAAATGCTATCGTTGCTGCCATAATTACGCATAATATGGACAGTTTTACAGTTTTTCCTACATAGTTATTCGTCATTTCCAAAAGAAATCCACCACCTCATCAGTAGAATAACCAGTGATTGTCATGAGGTACTCCATATCAATACCCAATTGAATCATTTCAGCATCCTCTTTAGAATCAAAATCATACCACCAATCTTCCCAGTTAATTCCGCTGTTCTTAATTGCCACAAATCCGCCAGCCATACGGAGAACTGGAGCCGGGAAACCCAATACGGAACCCGTAAATCCGTAATTAATGTTTCCAAGTTGCTCTGCCGTCATTTTTTTGCCGTTTACGGAAAAAACACCGTTCCGCGGTATCCACTCACTTCCTTTTGGACGTCGCTTGTAGTCCCATTTGCCCCTATCCTTTACCGCATTATAGAATTCAAATGGGCCATCAAGTTCCCATCCCCACCGCTTTGCCTGTTCGTAATTCTCCCGCAGTACACGTTTTACATCTTTTGTTCTGTCAAGATATCCGCTACCACCATCACAGATCGCCGTTAGATTAGAACGCAAGGCATGCCCGCTAGGATCACTATTGATAATAGGCTTATTATTACAATATGCAAACATGTTGGTTCCGACGAATCCCTGTCCCGTTGAAGCATAAACATCTGCACTAATAAATCTCCGGTTTGCCGGGTCGTAATATCTGCTTTGCAGATAGTAGAAGCCCGTCTCATTATCATAATAGTATCCGCGATACCTGATCGGGTTGATCCCAGCCAGTCTACCGGAGCTGGACACGATATTTCCCCATGCATCATATTCGTAGGTTGCGACAGACTCATACTCAAAGCCGGGGATATAATGAATCAGCTTCACCACGTCGCCCTGCAAATTCAGAACGTAATAATATGTTTGGAAGCTCGTTCCGT
>OJRB01000827.1_pt1 | contig 17360 bp, 9 predicted proteins | sample 1599061 | NCBI WGS metagenome assembly OJRB01 (sample SAMN03922522, study PRJEB24848) | human gut metagenome | isolation source: stool sample | host: Homo sapiens | place: Germany | collected 2010-02 | reverse complement strand
TCCTTGGGGAGGTACTACCGACGGTGTGATGAAAGTGAAGGATGACGGACGGATTCCGCCGATGATTGACTTACGTATTTGTGCGCCGGGAGCAGCCAAGAATTATGGAGTGGGACCGGACTTGGGAGGATATATACCTAATTTCTAATTTCAAATTTTAAAAGAAAAACATCATGAAGAAACTTATTTATATAATGTTGTCGTTGTGTTGCCTGATTTTTTATAGCTGTGGCATGACGGAACCTTGGAAAGACTGGGAACATGAAGGTGACATGAGTGCAGACCGCTTGCGTCCTTCAGAAGTAAAAGAACTGCTGTGTGCGGCAGACGGATGGAAAATGATTTATCAAGGAGTAACGTTCTACTTTCAGTTTGATGAAGAAGGAAATGTAGCATCGGATTCAGACGAAACGTTGTTGAAGAATGAGGTTGGAACAGATTATTCTCTGGATTTCCAAGGGGAAAAAGCGGTGTTGCTTACCTTGCTGAATGGAGGAATGCTACAATATTTGAACGAAAACTCGGAGACGACATTTGTCATTACGGGGTATTCTGATTCACAAATTACAGCTGTAGGACAGACGCATGGCAAAGAAATGATCTTGACTCCGGTCTCAACTGCAGCTTTGCAACAAGCTAAGGAGAGAAAACGATTGGCTATTATTGCTTACAATAAAGCACAGGCCATGGATTTGCTTAAAGGAGAGTTGAATAACGGTGTATTTCGTAGGTCATCCTCTTCTTTCCTTGCACACTATTTGATTATTTGCGACGAGAGCAATAATTGGAAAGTGAAGATTTCTGCAATAGATAACGGTGTAGTAAAACACACAGAGTATCCGATGATAATTGATACAACGAATGATGAAAATGCAGTGTTGACTTTGGGTAGCAATGTGACGGTAGATGGAATAAGTTTGAATAAACTCTATTATAACTATTTGAATGGTGAAATTGAAACTGACAATGCTAATGTTGTATGTGATACGCGGAAAGCCTCTGATATTGCAGCATGGTATGCAGATGGTTGGAAGACCCATATAGTAGATCAGGATGAGATTCATGCAGACTTTAAGGGAATCTTCCACTCTGGTGTGGAGTTTGATGATCGTAATCCGAGAAATTTGATTGCTTGTCCGTGGAGTGGTATGGGATCTTATATTGGCTTTGCGGTTACTATGACAGCGGATAATGCTACTGGTCGTATATTCATCAGCTTGGGCGAACCATATGATTTATTCGGATGGAATAATAATCCGGCTGATTATAACCGTGTACAGCAGGATTACAGTAAATTCCTCTCTTTCTGTGTTTCGGAAGACGGCTTCTATTGGAGTTATGATGACAACGACAGTATGGTGTATGTGCTAAGTGCCACAGGCGAGCGTTGGTTTAGAATGAAGAAGTAACCAGTCTTTGAAAAAAGCAAGAAAGTAAACAGAACATAATCTCGATTACTTTCTTGCTTTTGTTTTTATTTGTACTCTATTTGTATTTTCTTATGGGCAATTGTTTGATTATTAGTAATTTAATTTGTGCTCTGTTTGACTCCTAGTTCTCTACTCTGACATTCTCGTCCGGACGTGCTTTTTGTCACGTTAGAGTATAGTTATTAATTTTCTATTGCGTTAATTTGTAACGTGAATAATAACACTCGCTAATCTAATATTAATAGTTTAACTCTTACTCTTATATCATGAATAAACAGAAACTACTGTCTATCACAATGACTCTATTGTTGGGAGTCTCCTCTATCTTTGCGCAAAAGCAGCCGGTGGATTACGTGAATCCCCTGATGGGAACCGACTCCAAGATTTCGCTCTCCAACGGAAACACCTATCCTGCCATTGCACTGCCTTGGGGGATGAACTTTTGGATGCCGCAGACCGGAAAGATGGGGGACGGTTGGGCTTACACGTATGCTTCTGACAAAATCAGAGGTTTCAAGCAGACCCACCAGCCCAGTCCCTGGATCAATGACTACGGACAGTTCTCCATCATGCCGATGACCAAACAGCTGAAGATTGATCAGGACAGCCGTGCTTCCTGGTTTTCGCATAAGGCAGAGAAAGCAACTCCTTATTATTACAGCGTTTATCTGTCAGAGTATAACATGACAACGGAGATTGCCCCGACGGAGCGTTGTGCGTATTTCCGTTTCACTTTCCCCGAAGCGTCCGATGCCTATGTGGTAGTAGATGCTTTCGACCGTGGTTCGTATGTGAAGGTGATTCCCGAAGAAAATAAGATTGTAGGTTATACGACACGTAACAGTGGCGGTGTTCCGCAGAATTTCAGGAACTACTTTGTGATAGAGTTCGACAAGCCTTTTACATTTAATAAGGTATGGGCGGACTACCATCTGGTAGAGACGCATCTTGAACTGCAATCCAATCACGTAGGTGCTGCCATCGGTTTTTCGACAAAGAAAGGAGAGCAGGTGCATGCCAAAGTGGCTTCCTCATTCATCAGCCCCGAACAGGCGGAACTGAATCTGAAAGAAATCGGAAACAAGACATTCGAACAGACCAAGGAAGCCGGACGTAAAGCTTGGAATGACGTACTGGGACGTATCAAAGTCGAAGACGATGATGAGAACCGGATGCGTACCTTCTATTCTTGTCTGTATCGTTCGGTATTATTCCCCCGTATGTTCCACGAAGTGAATGCGAAGGGTGAAACGGTACATTACAGTCCTTATAACGGTGAAATCCGTCCGGGATATATGTTTACCGATACCGGTTTCTGGGATACGTTCCGTTGCCTGTTCCCGTTTGTCAATCTGGTATATCCTTCAATGGGAGAGAAGATGCAGGAAGGACTGTTGAATACATATCTTGAAAGCGGATTCTTCCCCGAATGGGCGAGTCCGGGACATCGTGGCTGTATGGTCGGAAACAATTCGGCTTCTGTAGTGGCAGATGCTTTTATGAAGAATGTGACCAAAGCGGATGCGGAGAAAATGTATGAAGGTTTGCTCAAAGAAGCCAACAGTGTACATCCGAGAGTTTCCACTACAGGACGCCGTGGATACGAATATTATAACAAACTGGGTTATGTGCCTTACGATGTAAAGATTAACGAGAATGCGGCGCGTACATTAGAGTATGCATACGATGACTGGTGTATCTACCGAATGGGTGAAAAGCTAGGGCGTCCGGCAGAAGAACTGGAACTCTATAAGAGCAGAAGCCAGAACTACCGCAACCTGTTCGACCCTGAAACAAAACTGATGCGTGGCAAGAACGCCGATGGCACCTTCCAGACTCCTTTTAATCCGTTCAAGTGGGGGGATGCCTTTACCGAAGGAAACAGTTGGCACTATACGTGGTCTGTATTTCATGATGTACAGGGACTGGCCGATTTGATGGGCGGCAGAAAGATGTTTGTCAGTATGCTCGATTCTGTGTTCAACCTTCCACCGATATTTGATGATAGCTACTACGGAGGTGTGATTCATGAAATCCGTGAAATGGAAATTGCCAATATGGGTAACTATGCGCACGGCAACCAGCCTATCCAGCACATGATTTACTTGTATAACTATGCAGGCGAGCCCTGGAAAGCCCAGTACTGGCTGCGTGAAGTGATGAACCGCCTCTACTTTGCCACTCCCGACGGTTATTGTGGTGATGAGGATAACGGACAGACTTCTGCCTGGTATGTGTTTACCGCTTTAGGCTTCTATCCGGTATGTCCGGGCAGTAATGAATATGTGATGGGTGCTCCTTATTTCAAGAAAGCGACGATCACACTGGAGAACGGCAAGAAACTGGAAATCTCCGCTCCTAAAAATAGCGACACTAATCGATACATCCGTTCGATGAACTTTAACGGCAAGAACTATACAAAGAATTATCTGAATCACTTCGACTTGCTGAAAGGCGGCCGTCTGGTATTTGATATGGATAATAAACCGAATAAAGGAAGAGGTATTAACGAATCCGACTTCCCCTATTCCTTCTCTCGTGATAACAAGTAAGCAGATATGAATAAGATGAAAAAGAAAGTATTGATGATGACTATGGCGGCGGTAACCTTGTCCGCCGTAGCTCAGCAACCGGTAGATTATGTAAATCCGATTATCGGGACAAACGGAATGGGGCATACCTTCCCCGGTGCTTGCACCCCTTTCGGATGGGTACAGCTGAGTCCGGACACAGACACAATTCCACATAATGTGAATGGAGCTTATCAGAAGAATGCGTATGAATATTGTGCCGGTTACCAGTATCGGGATAAAACCATCGTAGGTTTCAGTCACACCCACCTCAGCGGCACGGGACATTCCGACCTGGGAGATATATTGCTGATGCCTGCTGTCGGCGATGTAAAATTGGATCCCGGACGGGCGGACCATCCGGAAGAGGGTTACCGTTCGCGCTTCGATCATGCCACAGAGAAAGCGACACCCGGATACTACGAAGTGATGCTGGACGACTATGGCATTAAAGCGCAACTGACAGCTACTCAACGGACGGGTGTACATAAATATACCTTCCCGAAAGGAAAAGACGGTCATCTGATCCTGGACCTGGTGCATGGTATCTATAATTATGACGGCAAAGTATTGTGGGCAAACCTGCGGGTGGAAAACGATACATTGCTGACAGGATACCGCATCACCAACGGATGGGCACGTACGAATTATACCTATTTTGCCATTTCCTTGTCACAGCCGATCAAGGATTACGGATATAAGGATAAGGAAAAGGTATTGTACAATGGCTTTTGGCGTCGTTTCAAGCTGGAGAAGAATTTCCCGGAAATCACTGGTCGAAAGATCGTGGCTTACTTTAACTTCGAAACGGCCAAAGATCCCGAACTGGTTGTAAAGGTAGCCTTGTCGGCAGTCAGCACGGAAGGCGCTGTAAAGAACCTGCGTGCCGAGGCTTCCGGAAAGAGCTTCGAACAGTTGGCGGAAGCTGCACGGACAGACTGGAACAATGAACTGGATCATTTCGAAATAGAAGGTACACCGGATCAGAAGGCGATGTTCTACACTTCGCTTTATCATACCATGATTAATCCGTCCGTGTATATGGACGTAGACGGTTCCTATCGTGGTCTGGATCATAACATACATCAGGCGAAAGGATTCACTAACTATACTATATTCTCACTTTGGGATACATATCGCGCGGAACATCCGTTCCTTAACCTGGTGAAACCGGAACGCAATGCGGATATGGTGGAATCAATGATCAAACATGAACAGCAGAGCGTGCATGGCATGTTGCCGATATGGAGCCTGATGGGAAATGAGAACTGGTGTATGAGCGGTTATCATGCTGTGTCTGTGCTGGCGGATGCAATAACCAAAGGAGTTTTTTCAAATGTGGATGAGGCATTATCGGCGATGGTTAGCACATCTACGGTACCTTACTATGAAGGTGTAGCCGATTATATGAAGCTGGGATATATCCCGCTGGACAAGAGTGGTACGGCAGCTTCCTCTACGTTGGAATATGCATACGACGACTGGACTATTTATCAGACAGCCTTGAAAGCCGGCAATAAAGAGATAGCGGATACTTACCGCAAACGTGCTCTCAACTATCGTAACATCTATGATACAAGCATCGGTTTTGCCCGTCCCCGCTACAGTGACGGCACATTCAAAAAAGAGTTCGATGTGTTGCAAACTTACGGCGAAGGCTTTATCGAAGGTAATTCATGGAACTTCTCCTTCCATGTACCGCATGATGTGTTTGGTATGATCGACCTGATGGGAGGAGAAAAGACATTCGTACAGAAACTGGACGAACTCTTCTCCATGCATCTGCCGGAGAAGTACTATGAACATAATGAGGATATTACGGAAGAATGCTTGGTAGGTGGATACGTACATGGCAATGAACCGAGCCATCATGTACCTTATCTGTACGCATGGACTTCCCAACCGTGGAAAACACAGTACTGGCTGCGTGAAATCCTGAACAAGATGTATAAGAATGACATCAACGGACTGGGCGGAAACGACGATTGCGGACAGATGTCGGCATGGTATCTTTTTTCTGTGATGGGCTTCTATCCGGTTTGTCCCGGTACAGATCAGTATGTCCTTGGTGCTCCCTATCTGCCTTATCTGAAACTGACACTTCCCAACGGAAAGACACTGGAAATCAAAGCACCGGGCGTCAGCGACAAGAAGCGTTATGTACAGTCACTGAAACTGAACGGTGAGTCTTATGATAAAATGTACATCACACACGAGGATATCCTGAAAGGAGGCGTATTGGAATTTAAAATGTCGGCATCGCCCAACAAACGTCGTGGAATCTCATCGGAGGACAAACCTTATTCATTAACTAACGGAATCAATTAACAGCATCAATAAATAATCAAGAAAAGGATATGAAAAAGAGACATTTGGTATATGCAATTGGCCTGATTGTGGGCATGGGAGCTTGTGCGGCAAGTGCGAAGAAGCAAGCTGAAGCAAAACCGGACGTATGGAAAAGCTACAATGTAGGAACTGTCTTGTTCGAAGATAAAGCTCCGGAAACAAAAGGTTCGGACATTTATCACCGGATCATTCCGGATGCGGAGTCTTATATCAAAGAGCAGGCACGCACCGTATTGGCTACTCTTTATAACTCGCCGGAAGACAGTATAACTCCGGTGAACAAGATACATTATACACTGGAAGACATCGAAGGAATTTCTGCCAAAGGCGGTGGTAATGGAGACGTCACTATCTTCTACAGCACACGGCATATCGAGAAATCATTTGCGGAAAACGATACGGCAAAGCTGTTCTTCGAAACGCGTGGGGTACTGTTGCACGAACTGACACACGCCTATCAGCTGGAACCGCAAGGCATCGGCTCTTACGGAACCAATCGTGTATTCTGGGCATTTATTGAAGGAATGGCAGATGCCGTACGTGTAGCCAACGGCGGATTCGACGGACCGAATGCCCGTCCGAAAGGAGGAAACTACATGGACGGTTATCGGACGGCAGGTTATTTCTTCGTCTGGTTGCGCGACAATAAAGATCCTGAATTCCTGCGTAAGTTTAACCGCAGCACACTGGAGGTGATTCCCTGGTCGTTTGACGGAGCTATCAAGCATATCTTGGGATCAGAATATAGCATAGATGAACTATGGCATGAATATCAGGTTGCCGTAGGTGACATACAGGTGTAATACGATTGGATATGGTTAATAAAGTTGGTAGAAAAAGGTTGTTTTTGGTTTGGTCGTGTCTGGTGAGTATCTTGCCGGGCATGGCTCAAACTGAAAAGCTGACGGACTACGTGAACCCGTTTGTCGGTACGGATGGTTATGGAAATGTTTATCCTGGTGCACAGATTCCTTTCGGGGGAATCCAGATAAGCCCCGATACGGACAGCCGCTTCTATGATGCAGCTTCCGGATACAAGTACAATCATCTGACATTGATGGGATTCAGCCTGACGCATTTGAGCGGAACAGGTATTCCGGACTTGGGCGACTTCCTGTTTATCCCCGGAACGGGAGAAATGAAACTGGAACCCGGTACTCACGAAGACCCCGATCAAGGCTATCGTTCGCGCTACTCACATGATAAAGAGTGGGCGTCCCCCAATTATTATGCTGTGGAACTGGCAGACTATGGAGTCAAAGCCGAAATGACTTCCGGTGTGCGCAGCGGTATGTTCCGTTTTACTTATCCGGAGTCGGACAATGCGTTCATCATGATTGATATGAACCATACGCTCTGGCAATCCTGCGAATGGTCGAATCTGCGAATGATAAACGATTCGACTATCATCGGATACAAACTGGTGAAAGGGTGGGGACCGGAACGTCATGTGTACTTCACGGCTACCTTCTCAAAGAAGTTGACTGGACTGCGCTTCGTACAAGACAAAAAGCCGGTTATTTATAACACTTCCCGATTCCGCAGCTCTTACGAAGCCTGGGGAAAGAATCTGATGGCTTGTATCTCCTTTGATACAAAGGCAGGAGAAGAAGTGACGGTGAAAACAGCCATCTCTGCAGTCAGCACAGACGGTGCCCGGAATAATATGAAGGAACTCGACGGAATGACTTTCAACGAGTTAAAGGCGAAAGGGGAAGCCCTTTGGGAAAAGGAACTCGGAAAATATACGCTGACTGCTGACCGAAAAACGAAGGAAACATTTTATACTTCCGCCTATCATGCCGCTCTGCATCCGTTTATCTTTCAGGATTCGGACGGGCAGTTCCGCGGACTGGACAAGAACATAGAAAAAGCGGAAGGATTCACGAACTATACGGTGTTCTCTCTTTGGGATACCTATCGGGCTTTGCATCCCTGGTTTAACTTGGTTCAGCAGGAGGTGAATGCGGACATTGCAAATTCTATGTTGGCTCATTACGACAAGAGTGTGGAGAAGATGCTTCCTATCTGGTCTTTCTACGGCAACGAAACCTGGTGTATGATTGGCTATCATGCCGTATCCGTATTGGCGGATATGATCGTGAAAGAAGTGAAAGGCTTTGATTACGAGCGTGCATACGAAGCGATGAAAACCACAGCGATGAATCCGAACTACGACTGCCTTCCGGAATATCGTGAAATGGGCTATGTACCATTCGATAAGGAAGCGGAGTCAGTGTCAAAGACACTGGAATATGCTTATGATGATTATTGCATCGCACAGGCAGCCAAGAAATTAGGCAAAGAAGACGATTATCATTATTTCCTCAACCGTGCTTTGTCTTATCAGACCTTGATTGACCCCGAAACGAAATATATGCGCGGACGCGACAGCAAAGGCGACTGGCGCACTCCGTTTACTCCGGTTGCCTATCAGGGTCCGGGATCGGTACATGGCTGGGGTGATATAACGGAAGGATTCACGATGCAATATACCTGGTATGTTCCGCAAGATGTGCAGGGATATATCAACGAGGCCGGCAAGGAACTGTTCCACAAACGCCTGGATGAGCTTTTTACGGTAGAACTGCCGGATGATATCCCCGGAGCACATGATATACAGGGACGTATCGGAGCCTATTGGCATGGAAATGAACCTTGCCATCATGTCGCTTACCTCTACAACTACCTGAAAGAACCGTGGAAATGTCAGAAGTGGATACGTACTATCGTCGACCGTTTCTACGGAAATACACCGGATGCATTGAGTGGTAACGATGATTGCGGACAGATGTCTGCGTGGTATATGTTCAACTGCATCGGTTTCTATCCGGTGGCTCCGTCCAGCAATATTTATAATATCGGTTCGCCATGCGCAGAGGCTATTACGGTCCGGATGAGTAATGGAAAAAACATCGAAATGACAGCGGACAACTGGTCGCCGAAGAACCTGTACGTGAAGGAGCTTTATGTCAACGGTAAAAAGTACGATAAGTCCTACCTGACGTATGATGATATCCGTGATGGAGTGAAACTTCGTTTTGTGATGAGCGGCAAGCCGAATTACAAACGGGCGGTGTCCGATGAGGCTGTACCTCCTTCGATTTCTTTACCGGAGAAGACGATGAAGTATAAATCATCAATTGGGTTTTAATAAGGTTAGGTATTAAGATAAAAATGGAAAGGATGAGGCTGGGCTTCATCCTTTTTTTAGAACTGATATCCGATACTTATAAAGAACGAATGCATATAAGCGGGATTTCAATATAGTCCCGCTTGTTTTACTTTTTGCTCGAAAACCATTCCTTAAATTCCGCTACCCGTGCTTTGCTTACCAATATCTTCTCTGTCATTCTGGAGTGGCGCAGATTAATGGACAACCGGCTGTTGAACCATAAATCAATATCCTTTATCGCCTCCCTTGAAATCAGAAACTGCCGGTTGACTCTGAAGAAGAGACTAGGATTTAAACAATCGACCAACTCATCCAGCGTAAGAGAAAAATTGTATTCTACCCCGTCCGTTAAGACAGCTTTTACCTGACAATCTTTGATGTAGAACAGTTGAATCATGTCGATTGAGACAGGAAGCAGCTTATCGCCTTTCATCGGTATGAGGAAATGTGTCTTGTAGTTCTCCTGCTTTTTCAGCGAGTGAATGAGATGAAGCAGTTCCTCTTCCTTATTTTCCCGCTTACTTCCGTTTTCGGGGATGGCATCCTGCAAGTTGTCCAATTTCTCAAACGCATGTTCGATGTCCTCCTTGCCGATAGGTTTCAGCAGATAGTCGATACTGTTCACTTTGAAGGCACGCAGGGCATATTCGTCGTAAGCCGTGGTGAAGATAATGGGGCAGGTGATGCTGATATGATCGAATATTTCGAAGGCAGAACCGTCTGCCAGATGAATATCCATAAAAACAAGTTCCGGCATCGGGTGGATGCCGAACCATTCGATGGTGGAATTGATGCTGTCCAGTATGGCAATGATTTCAGCTTCCGGTTTCACTTCGTTGAGCAGTGAAGTCAGATTGCGTACGGCTGCCTTTTCATCTTCAATAATAACTGTTTTCATGGTTTATTGTTCTTACTTCATTGTACTTCATCAATGAGAGGAATGCAGACGGTGAATTCTTTGTCCTCTGTGATCTGTATGTCCTGTTTGAATAATAGCCGGTAGCGCTTGGCGAGATTGGCAAGCCCGATGCCGGTTCCGGGAGTAGCGGTCCATTTGGGCTGGATGTCGTTGCTGACGGACAGATAACCTTCGCTGTCGGTCGAAATATGGATAGTCAGCGGCTTGCGGTCGCTGATTTCATTGTGTTTCACGGCATTCTCTATCAGTACTTGTACTGCCATCGGAGGAAGACGGTAGTCTTCGAAAGATTTCCCTATCTGTATATCAAATTGCAGATTATTCTCAAAGCGCATCTTCAGCAGGAAGATGTAAGCAGAAGCGAATTCCATCTCTTCCCGCAGGCTGACACTTTGCGATTCGTTGCTTTGTAGCGTATACCTCAGTACCCGCGAAAGTTCCTGTATATAATCTTGTGCCTTATCCTGATTCTCCCGTACCAGTGAACGCAGCGTATTCAGTGAGTTGAATAACATGTGCGGATTGAGCTGATTCTTCAATACTTCATATTGGTTGCGGATGTTTTCCGCCTGTAACTGTTCGTTCTCAATCAATACCAGTTGTTGGCGGCGGACAAGGTAGATGATGCAGCAACTGCTGGTGACGAGGCAAGCCATGATGAAGTCGCGCAACGGATGGAGGTAGTGGTGTACCATCGCATCAATGGCGGGAATGTCGAATGTCCGATGCAGGAAGACAAACACTTGTCCCAGCAGATTGCTGAGTATCCATGTCAGGATGAAGGAAAGCAGAATCTTTGCAGCCGTTATTTTAATGGACGCCTGGTTGAAATGGAACAAGCGCGTATTGATGGCGAATAGTATGAGTAACGAAACGAAGGTAAACAGAATCTCATTTGCCACATCCATAAACTTCATTCCCGGGAAAAGCGAATGGCTTTCGAAACGGTCGAAGAGAGAGACCGATTCCGGAAAATGAATGAGCACAGCCACCATCAGCGAGATGATGACCGTGGACAGGAAATACTTATCTTTATTGATAGCTTTCAGTACCATGTTGCAAAGATAATGGTTAATTACGAATTATGCATGATGAATGGCTGTCGGTGCACGGCAGATTATTGTTTTTGGATATGTGCCGTGACGTACATCCCCGGTCGGAACTGCGGATTCGTCTCCTTGATGGAAGCGTATACTTCGAGTGAGCGGTTCACTTCGTCCACTTTTTGTCCGATGGAGATGACCGTGCCGTTGAACGTCTGTGTACCCATGCCGTTGACACGGAATTGTACGGGACTGCCTGTTTGCATATCTGCAAGGTCTTTTTCGTAGGTAGTTAGGCAGAGCATCGGTGCGCTTTTATCGATCACTTCGCAGAGAGCTTCTCCCGGATTGATGTACTTTCCCATGTTCATAGCTACGTTGACCACATATCCGCTGATAGGAGCTTTTACTTCCAGAAGCGGCTGGATGCCATCCCGAAGCAGTGTTTCCGGATTTACGCCCAAAAGCGAAAGTTGTGCGGCGGCGGCATCCTGACGGCTTTTCGTCGAAAGATAGTCCGCTTTGCTTTGCTGGAACTTCTTCTGCGAAGCCGCTTGTTCGGCAGAGAGATTCTTTTGCCGTTCGTATTCCATACGCAGATATTCTGTTTGTGCGTGGCTGTCCAGGTAAGTCTGTTGGAGGGTGATAAACTCCGGATTCTCCAAAGTGGCGATTACAGAATTCTTGGTAACGTGTTGTCCGGGGAGTAAGGAAGTGTTTTTGATCACTCCGCCGATAGTCAGTGCGACGGTTGCCTGCCGTTGGGGCGGAAGGACGATCCGGCCGTTGAACGAAACCTGATTGGGGCGGGAAGTGGCGGAAGTGATTGCATCCACTTCGGGCTGTGCAGTGGCATCGGCGTCGCTTTGACCATTGGATTTCTCCATTTCCGGATTCACGCTTTCTGTTGCGGGGACCGACACAGACTCGGAATCCGCTGTTTGTTGTTGTCCCTTGCAGGCTATTAAGGCGAGCAGAAGGATGGGGTAAAATATCTTTCTCATACACATTTTTATATTAAGTACTCTTGCAAAATAATCTTCTATATTAACAGGGAAATTGTTCATTAAAACTCTCCACTTATTCAAACAATTCATGTTCCAGAGCGGCAATGTTATACTGATAGACGGTTTCGATATACCCTCGCCGGATGTCCCGTGCCGTCGTGACGGACTGTATGTATTCGGCAACGCCCGTTTCGCTCTGTTGCAGTTGCAGGTTGGCGGCTTTGGTCAGTTCTTCCGCTTCTTTGAGAGCGGAAGTAGTATAATAGCGCAGGCTCTCGTTGTATCGTCGGAGAGAGGCTTCCAGTTCCATCACCTTATTGCGAAGTTCGCGGATGTTGGCATCCGCCTGAATCTGTGCCGAAGCAGCAGCCAGTCTGGCTTGCTTCACCTTGCTTTTCTGGGGCAGGAAGTAAACAGGGAAGGAGACTCCCACCATCCATGCATTCAGATTCTTCAAGGGAAGAATGTCCTGACGGGTATACCCTACGCTGATCTCCGGAAAGAAGTGGCTGCGTTCTACATGAAGCATTGCTTTCGCTTCTTCCGCCTGACTCCGGAAGTATCCGGTATGCGCTTCGGACAGATTACCGTCCGAAAGAGTGGTATAAAAGAGAGACAAGGTCGAATCTGCCGGCACGATCGGGTTGTCGGCATAACAGCACCACTGGAAACGTGCCAGTGCCGTCTTTTCCTCTTCCTGTGCCTGATACCAGCGATTGTGCAGATCGGCGGCGGTAGTCGTCATCATATTCTTTTCGAGCAGGGTGATTTCTCCTTGTTGATAACGTATTTCGCCGATACGTTTCAACTCTTCCGCCATCTTGTCCTGATCACGGTACATGGAGCAGAGGTTAGCGGCATATTGATAATGAGCCCATGCCCGTTTTACTTCCGCTATCACTTCTTTTTCCACCATCCGGCGATAATAAGTACTTGTCTTTACCTGTCGGCTGACCAGTGCATTCTTGTAAAACGGAGTCAGCAGCGAACCGAGGCTCTGTTCGAAGGCAAGTTCCTTGTCTTGCTTGTTTTCTCCGTTGAGTTGTCCCCATGAGTAACTGAATGAGGTGGGAGCTGCTTCGACAATCTCTCCGCGAGTGGCTTTTGCCTGACGGATGGCGTTGTCGGCTATTTTCAGTCTCGGATGATTTTGTTTGGCTATCTCGATGGCCTGTTCCAGACTGACCGCTTCCGGTTGCTGCGCTGAGGCGAAAGAAGGAATCAGCAGTAATAACGGCAGGACGACGAAGAACGGCAGATGAAACTTGCTTCCGGGACGTCTCCATACAGCGAATGAGTTGACAATCTGGTAGAATACCGGAATGATAAGCAAAGTCAGCACGGTAGAGATAATCAGTCCGCCGATGACGACCGTAGCCAGCGGGCGTTGTACTTCGGAACCGGCGGAAGTGGCGATTGCCATCGGGACAAATCCCAGCGAGGCGACCAGTCCGGTGAGGAATACGGGGCGCAGCAGATGCGGGGTGCCCAGAGTGAGGATTCGGTTGGTAGTCATAGCATATTTATTTCGTTTACGAAGTTCGTTGAAATGGTTCACCATCAGGATACCGTTCAGTACAGCCACACCGAACAGGGCGATGAAACCGACTCCTGCCGAGATGCTGAACGGGAGTCCGCGAAGCCAGAGGGCTACGATACCTCCAATAAGTGACAGCGGGACGGTGGAGAATACCATCAATGTATAAGTAATGTTCTTGAAAGCGAAAAACAAGATCAGCAGAATCAGCATCAGTGCTACCGGAATGACGATCATCAGCGTATTGATGGCGTTTTGCAGGTTCTCAAACTGACCGCCGTATTCGAAGTAGTATCCCGGTTGCAGTTTGATGTTCTTGTCCAGTGTCTTCTGGATGTTGGCCACTACTTGCTGAATGTCCGCGTCGCGTACGTTCACACCAATCACGATGCGGCGTTTGGTAGCGTCGCGGTTGATCTGCAACGGACCGCTGACAAGTTCGATGCTTGCCACCTCGCCGACCGGAATCTGAATGCCTTCGGAAGTACGCACAAAGAGCTTGTCTAGATTTAAGTCTGCCACTTTCTCCTGATCCAGACGTACGACAAGGTCGAACTTCCGTTCGTTTTCGAAAACCACACCGCTGGCTTCCCCGGCATAGGCTGTCCGGATAATCGTGTTGAGTTCTTCGATATTGATGCCGTAACGGGCTATCTTGCTGCGGTTGTATTTGACAACCAGCTGAGGCAATCCCATCGTCTGCTCTACGATGACGTCTGCTGCCCCCGGCACTTTCTCTACATACGTGGCGGCTTCCTTTGCCCTCTGATAAAGTTCGTGCGTGTCTTCGCCGTATAACTTGACTGCAATATCGGCTTTCGCACCTGTCATCAGCTCGTTGAACCGGAGCTGTATCGGCTGCGAGAAGTTAAACTCGGCACGTTCCGAGAGGGGGTCGAGCGCTTCTTTCATCTTCTCTACCATTTCCGCACGGCTTGTTGCGCTGGTCCATTCCTTGAAAGGTTTCATGATGATCATCACGTCGGCGTCTTCCACTGCCATCGGGTCGGTGGGGACTTCTGCCGTACCGATCTTCGCCACTACGTGCTTGATTTCGGGAAACTGATCCATCAATGTCTTTTCCGCTTCTTCGGAGAGTTTGATACTTTCCGAAAGCGAACTGCCGGCGGGTAAGGTCATCTGCATGGCGAAGTCGCCTTCGTCCAGTGTCGGGATGAACTCGGCGCCCAGGCGGGTGAAGAGAAAGAGGGAACCGATCAGTGCGGCAAAAGCAATGACTACGGTGCGTGCTTTGTGATGCAGGCACGCATGCAGGCAACGCTGGTAGAGTTTGTTCAACTGCTCGAAGAATCGGTCGGCAAGTGTCGGCTTCACTACGATGGTATGTTTCAGGAAGAGCGACGCCATCATAGGGACGTATGTCAGTGACAGGATCAAGGCACCGATGATGCAGAACACCAGGGTTTTGGCCATTGGAGTGAAGTATTTTCCTTCGATTCCGTTCAGAGTCAATATCGGGAAGAACACGATGAGAATAATCAGTACGGCGAATGTAGCCGAACGGACTACGCCGGAAGCGCCTTTTTCCACTTCTTCGTCCATCTCTTTGCGGGTCAGTGTCCGTCCGCGGAACTGCTTGCTGTAGATGTGTGCCAGGATACCTTCCAGTATGACGATGGAACCATCTACCACAATACCGAAGTCGATGGCGCCGAGGCTCATCAGATTGGCGGTCACGTTGAAAAGACGCATCATGATGAATGCGAAAAGCATAGCCAGCGGGATGACCGAAGCTACAATCAGCCCGGCACGGACGTTGCCCAGGAAGATAATAAGTACGAGGAAGACGATGATGGCTCCTTCAATAAGGTTGTTGACGACGGTGGAGATGTTCCGGTTGACCAGTTCCGAACGGTTCAGATATGGTTCGATGCTGATGCCTTCGGGCAATAAGTGCTGTATCTTTTCCACCCGTTTTTCCAGTTCCTGCGTCACTACATTGGCGTTGGCGCCTTTCAGCATCATGGCAATTCCGCCTACGCATTCGCCCTTTCCGTCCATCGTCATCGCACCGAAACGTTTGGGTGCGCCGAAGCGGACAGTGCCTACGTCACTGATGTGTACGGGAATCCCGTTCCGGTTGGCTACCACGATCTGTTCGATGTCTTTGATGCGCGTGATCATCCCTTCCGAACGGATGTAATAAGCACTCCTTGCTTTCTCGATGTAGCTTCCGCCCGTGTTCTGGTTGTTGCTGCTCAGTGCTTCGAACACTTCGCCGATGGTGATGTTCAGTGAAAACAGGGCGTCGGGGTCTACCGCCACTTCGTATTGTTTCAGATAACCTCCGAAACTGTTTATTTCCACGATGCCCGGTATGCCCGATAACTGGCGTTTCACCATCCAGTCCTGAATGGTACGGAGTTCCATAGCGTCATATTTCTCTTCGTATCCCGGAGCTACTTTCAATATGTATTGGTAGATTTCGCCCAGTCCGGTGGTGATCGGCATCATTTCCGGTGTTCCCAGTTCGGGGGAGATTTCGCCGGATACGGTCTGTATCTGTTCGTTGATCAGCTGGCGGGCATCGAGTGTGGGCACGTCTTCCTTGAAGACGACCGTTACCACTGATAGCCCGAAGCGACTGACGGAACGGATATCTTCTACATTCATGATGTTGCTCATCGCTATTTCGATGGGCATGGTGATGAGTTGCTCCACTTCCTGCGGTGCAAGCGTAGGAGATACGGTTACAATCTGCACCTGATTGTTGGTTATGTCCGGCACGGCGTCAATGGGGAGCGTCAGCATGGCATAGATTCCCCCGATAAACAGGAAGAGGGTGGTTAACCCTACGAATAGTTTTTTCCTGATCGAAAAACGTACGATAGCTTTAAACATGATTTTACAGTGTTATTGTTTCATGTTACAAAGTTACGGACTATCCTTATCCGTGATTATCGGGAAAAGATGAAGCGGAAAGATTGACGGGTGAAATGACGAAATCAAGGTCTGAACGTGAAGGGCTGTTGTCTGTCAAATCAAGAAGTTTGAACGTCCTTTGGCTATTCGCCACAACGTTTTATGCAGCGTTTTTATTGTCACTTGTCACTTTTGCGACTTAATACGTTGCAAATTAGAATGGTAAGGGTGATAATAAGAGGTGACAATAGGGTGATAATAGGCGGAACTTAGTTTTTTATTGTCACCGCAAAGAGTTGAAGTCGGGCGCTACGTCAGGTGAGACGAACCATTGAGCATTACTAAATCGAATGAAAAATGAATCAAACAGCAGTATCTCCATTGGGGTGGGAGACTAAAAAGTCGATTCTATCTCTATTCTCCTCCTTCCCGAAGGAGGAGATTTTA
>OJRB01000800.1_pt1 | contig 17645 bp, 9 predicted proteins | sample 1599061 | NCBI WGS metagenome assembly OJRB01 (sample SAMN03922522, study PRJEB24848) | human gut metagenome | isolation source: stool sample | host: Homo sapiens | place: Germany | collected 2010-02 | reverse complement strand
GGATTCGGCTGTCCGATATATCTTTTGATCGGGCGCTTGACTTTTTTAAGTCTGCGTGTCGGGTCAAAATTCTGCGGTTGGTTCGGAGTATTGGGATTCATGTCTGTCATGGGAAATCCTTACCTGTTATTTTGTAATGTTTTGTTTGTTTTCAAGGTTCTGATAATACGCGGAACCATAAAGACGACAGTCTCTGATTTCGGCGATTTTTTATCAAATATTTGATTGGGAATGCCGATAATCATAAAGTTTTCACCAATGCGGCTGCGAACGTTAAATTGTGTTATCTGACCGTTGGTCGCCTCCAGAGTAATGTCTGAAAAAATCCGGTTGTTATGTTCTAACGAAGCCTTGGCCAAAACCGACAATCCGGTCTCCAGAGAATCTCTGGCGCTGCATTTGCCGATATCAAAGCGGGCAAACCACAAATTCGGAACCACGAATTTTCCTTCTGCAACCGGGATAACCATTGCCTGTTGCCCCAAAAAACTGCGCAGGGTTGAAATGTTCAGGTCGTTTGACGTGGTCAGCGCGCGCCCGATAACGCCGGTCTTAGTGGTTTTAATAGTGCCGAAATCAAAGGTTTTCAACAAGTCTTGCCACTCAATGTCATCATCGGCACTGTAAGGGTAAATGCGGAAAACGTTAACGTCAAAGGCAATCAGTGTCGGATTGTCTTCAAAATAGGCCACCAGTTTGTTAATCTTATTGCGCAGTTCGAAATCGGCTTCAAATGTCACCGAGTAATCGGCCCAGTCCGTCGTCACGTCGGTAATGCCCGATCCGCGCAAAACGTCCAGCAAAGCCAGCAGGATAGGGCGTGATTTCGGTACATACAGGCTGAAATTAGCTTTACGGCTGATGGTCAGTGTTTTGGTTTCGGCGTTATAGGCATAATAAATTTCGGCGGCATCGGCAATCATTCCGATAACTTCCGACAGTTCGCCGCGCAGATTTTCCGCCGAAATGCTGGCATAGGGCGCATCTTTTGCCACCAGTTTGATGCCTGCTTCCTTGGTCAGCTTATACATGGCTTTTTCCGCCGGCATGGTTGCAAAGGTAAAGCCCGTCACCTCAAATCGGGGCAGCATGTCATTCTTGCCGTTGCGAACCATATTGAACGCCTTGACGTTATAGGGAATGGTCGTAATCATTTCCTGTGTGTTCCAGTTGACGTAACAGCGCAGCGGAGACTCCAAATCCAATGAACTGGCGCCTTTCGGGGTGCGTATCATGTTCGGATCTTGCGGCAGAATGGTTTCCGAGGCAATCTTTTCATCCAGTGTCAGTTCGCGCGGCTTCTCTTTGGGAGCGCAGGCCGCGATAATTCCGACTGCCATTAATAACCAACCTAAACGGCTTTTTTCAAACCAGTTCTTCATTATTCTTCCGTACCTTCGTTTTTGGGCGGAACTGCCTGGCCGCCCTCCGGATTAACCGGTTTCTTTATTTTAATTACTTTTTTCAGTTCTTTGTTGGCCTGGTCCTGAGCCATAAGTTTGTCCATCAGCTGATCCATGTTCATTCCCGCGCCGAGAGTCGGGTCGTCAGCCACGGTGGTTACTGCACCCAAAGCCTCTTTCATCTTTTCAATTTCCGAAGCGTCTTCTTTAATCATCTCCGGGGATGAATTGTTGCGCAGTTCTTCCTGATATTCGCTCAGCGTCTTTTTCAATTCGTTCAGGCCGCCGGCAATTTTCTTTTCCACATAAGGATATAGTTCCTTATGTTGCAGAATATAATCGCCGGTATCGCTGATTTCCTCCAAAACATCCAAAATATATCCGTAAAAAGGATATTCTTCCATGGCAATATTGCCCATTCGCACGCAACGCGCCGCAATCCGGGAAATTGTCCGGTCATAATAGTCTTTGAGCAGAATATAATTGTCCAGATACCAGAGGCTTTCCTTGCTGGCTCCGCCCTGAGCCTGCGGCTGGGACATGCCGGGATGAGGCTGTTGTACCGTTTGAGGCCGGGCAGCCGCCGGTTGCGGAGCCGCATTCGGCATCGCCGCGGCCGGATTGGCCTGCGGTTTCGGTTGCGCCGGCTGCTGTTGAGCCGGAGCCAGCGGATTAACCGGATTTTGTTCCGTCAAATTATTTGGTTCCATATCAGCTCCTTAACTGTCTTTTCAATTTAATTTAGCCGCCGGGGTTTGTAAATTGTTTTCTCACAGCTTTACCCAATTATATGGTTCCCTGCGGCTTATAAGGTTCATTTGGGGCTTCTCCGGTCTCTAAATCGGCCAAACCGGGCCCGTCGCCGATGTCTTCGGGAATTTTAAATGTTTCTTCCTCCTTGGCGGTTTCAAGATTGTCATAAACATTATCCTGAAAATAAACTTCCCCGCTGTACATCGAGCTTAGTGAGGTCGTTTCGGTTTCCGCCGGTGTTTGCAAAGCTGTTTCGGGGCGATAGGGATCGTCTGTCGGAGTTGTTTCCGCACTTTCTGTTTGCTGCGGGAATTCGGCTGTGCTGCCGTCATCTTCGGGAACTTCTTCATATTCCCATTCCCAGTCGCTTCCTTCGCCGCTTTCGGCCTGATATGTTTCTTCACCCTCGGGAATTTCAACATATTCCCACTCACCGTCGCCGTTTCCGGCCTCGGCTTCTTCTTCCGGAACCTCGACATACTCCCAGTCTTCGTCGGCGCCGGCCTCGTCTTCGGGAATTTCGACATATTCCCAGCCTTCATCCTCACTTTGGGTTTGAATGGCAGAACCGGCATCTGCGGCAGAAGTTCCTTCGTCTTCGGAAACTTCTTCATAGTCCCATTCCCAATCCTGGGCCTCATTGCTTTCAGTGTCCGGGCCTGTCGGAACTGCTGCGGAGCTGTTCGCCGGTTGTGCCGTTTCGGCTGTGTTGCCGTCATCTTCGGAAACTTCTTCATACTCCCATTCCCAGTCGCCTTCCGCCGTATTTCCATCAGCACTTTCGGCAACGCTTTCTTCTTCGGGAACCGCAACGTATTCCCAACCCTCGTCGGTATTTTCTGCCGAAGCTTCGTCGGTTGCGACAGTATCCGGTTCGGCCGCGGTTTCTTCTTCGGGAACCGCAGCATATTCCCAGCCTTCGTCGGCAATTTCTGCCGGAGCTTCGTCGGTTGCGGCGGTATCCGGCTCGGCAATGTTTTCTTCATCGGGAACCGCAGCATATTCCCAACCCTCGTCGGCATTTTCTGCCGGAGCTTCGTCAGTTGCAGTGGTATCTGGCTCGGCAACGCTTTCTTTATCGGAAACCGCAATATATTCCCAGCCCTCGTCAGCATTTTCTGCCGGAGCTTCTGCGGTTACGGCGGTATCCGGCTCGGCCGCGGTTTCCTCAGGAGAAACTGTGTCTTCGCTAAGCGGAGAATTTTGTATCGGCTTGCTAATATCTTCCGTTTCCGCCGAAGAGGTATCGGACTCAATACCCCAGTCGGTGGCAATTTCCTCACTCGGTAAATCTACCGGTTCGGCAGGAATATTTTCTGCCGGAAATTCTTCCGTTGTCGTATGATATCCCCAGTCGTCATTGTCCGCAAGAACCGCGGAAGACTGTTCCTCAGAGACCGGTTCTTCCGTTTGAGCGGTTTGCTCCGGCTGAAGTTGGGACAAAATTTCTTCTGCCGGAACTTCGACATACTCCCATTGGTCTTCATCGGCGGCAGTATCTTCGGAAGCCGGAGAGAGTTTTGCGGTTTTTTCCGGTTCGGCCGCGGCAGACGGTGCATCATTGTCAAACAGTGAGAAATCCAGACCGCCGTTTGATGCCTCTTGCTTCTCGGGGAAAGAAAAATCATTTGCTGCTTTTTCTGCGGGATCTTCTTCTTTTTGATTCTTTTTACCGCTCAGATTACTGACTTTGTCTGTCAGTGTGCTGACCTTGTCAAACAGGGAAGAGGCCAGACTGTCCAGAGACAAACCTTCACTGTTTTTCTTTTTTTTCTTCTTCTTTTTTTTCTTTTTTTGTACGGCAATTTCTTCACCGCCGGCAATAATTTCAGTATCATCGTTGTCTTCGGTATCGTCGCCGAAAATTTCTCTGCTGATATCGGTGGTCTGAATAACCGGAGCAGCCGGCGCTGCGTTTATTTCTTCGTCAGGCAAGGGCCGCAGCGGCTCAGCCCGGGGAACCGGCGAAACATGGTAATCTTCCGGCACAGCCTGCGCCGCCGGAGCCGTATAGACAACGGGATGAGCCTGTAGAAATTTCAGGTTTTCTTTCTGCATTTCTTTGATGGCTGTAATAATCGACTGTGTCGAAAGCTGCTGGCTTTCTTTCAGAGCCAGCGTAATGATAGATGACAACTCGCTGGTCTGGGTTTTAGCCATTTCTCTGAACAGTTCCGACTGAATTTTGACGATGCCGTTCAGCATCTCATCCACCGGCGGAAAGGTTGCTGCAGTGTTTATCTGAATATTGTTGGCATTGTTATTTGAACTTGAAGCATTGGCAGCCGTGTTGTTCTGAACCAGCATTTGCGCCAGCCGGTTTTGAGCCTCGATATTGGCCTTGTTGTTCTGAGCCATGATCTCTGCCAGTTTGTTTTGCGACGAAACAATAGCCTGTGTAACCGCTTCGGAATCTTTTTTACGAATATCGTCGTTAGCGGCAATAGCTTCTTTGAGCGCCGAGGCGATTTCTTTGGCAAAGGACGCATCAGCCGTAAACGTCGAACTTATCGGCTGGAAAACGGTTTTGGCCGGAGAGGCCTGTCCGGTTTGCTGTGCCTGTTGTTGGGCTTGTAGTTGCGCCTGTGCCTGAGCCAAAGCCTGCGCCTGGGCTTGTATCTGTGCCTGAGCGGCGGCAGCCGCTTCTTTCGCTGCCTGTGCAGCCTGGACGGCTATCTTGGCCTGAGCTTCCGCCGCAGCCCGGGCCGCGGCTTCTGCGGCTGCCTGAGCCGCAATCTGTGCCGTTTCGGCCTGAGTATCCGCAGAGGGGGTGTGATGCTGATTGTTTGCTTCAGCCAAAGCCGTTGCCAGAATTTTGGCCCGGGTCTCTTCTTCATAATCAGCCTGCGGTGCTGCATCGGGCGTGCTGCGAACCAAACCGTTTTTTTCTTCCAGCTCGTCAACATACTGCTGCAAAACGGCTCCGCCCGGCAGCGAACTGAACATGCCGCGGATTTCTGCCGGCTGTTCCAATATCATTTGGTTGAAGGCTTGTTTTCTTTCGTCGGTAAAAATATGCAGCTGCCGGAAGATGTTTAAAAAGCGCTGCGCAATAATAACCGGGTCATCCTCTGTCCCGATTTTATTGTAGTTCTTTTTTGTTTTTCCGGCCGTTTCTACCAATTTTTTACCCGAATCTGTCTGTCATCAGTTTAAAATCTATCCATATTACCGATTTTACTTCTGATGTTGTAAATTTCAGGTTAATAAAACGGGGCGGAAACGGCAGAAATCAAAAAAAACTCCGCCGCAGCGGAGTTTTTTCTTAAAGGTAGATTGCAACCACTTTATGAAGGCTGTTCAAATCGTCGTTGCTGATTTCAATCCGTTCGTCCGGATTCCATCTCAAGCCGTAAAGCTGTCCGTTTTCATCTTCGCGGATACTGACGATTTTAGCTTCTTTTTCATTGCTGTAATAAACGGCAATGTCTCCGACGCTGACAACATCCTGCGGATCGACAAACAAAATTGAACGTGTCGGCAACAGGCTTCCAAGGCGGCGGGTGCAGAGATTAACGGCATAAGCGTCTTTTTTGTTGTATAACTGCGGCGGACGCTGAACTTTTTTGGTCTCCTGACTGAATTCAATGATAACGTCGCCGTCTTTTCCGGCCACGCCGTAAACTGAAATTTTAACGCCGTCCTGATTGGAATTTCCGAAAGCGGAAATTGCTCCGCGCGGGGTGGACAACAGTTTGTATTTGGCATCGTTGCGCTGAATAATCTCTTCCAGCATGCCTTTGTCTTCCAGAGCTTTAATCTGCTCTTTCAACTCTTCCGGAGCCATATTGATGGCCTTGGCAATATTTTTAAATTCTTTGTCGGAAACTTCACGCTGGCCCATTTCAATACGGTGGTAAACTGAAAGGGTCATATCGGCGCTTTCGGCAACTTCAATCAGCGTCAGGTTCTTTTCGTTGCGGATCTGACGCAAACCGGCACCCAAAGTTTTCAAACCGCTTTTTTCGTTGATTTTGTTTCTTCTCTCCTGTTCGCGCCTCCAGGATTGGACAACTTCCTGCTGGGAATTCTGTTCATTAACAAATAAATCCTGCAGCGGGCAGTCCAGAAATTCGGCAACACGAACCAGCTGCTCCTGGTCCACGCGGCGGTAACCCTTTTCAATTTTAGAGATTGCAGAAAGGCTGACGGACAAATGATCGGCAAGTTCCTGCATCGAGCGTCCGCGAAGTCTTCTGTACATTCTGATTTGGTTCGGGAAAATAATTTCTTCCATTTGAGTCCACCTTTTATTGTAATAAACACAACTTCATAATTTGTTTGTATCATAAATATAAGCGTTATATTAATCAAGAAAATAGTACAAAAAAAGACAATTTGTGTACAAATATAACTGTAAAGCCGGGAATTTCTTCCCGGCTTTAATCAAGACGGCTGCCGCCTTATTTTCCGAATTCGGCCATCGGCTGGTCTTTTCCGTAAGTGGCGACTTGTTCTCTGAAAAGCTGCATATCCGCTTCGCTCATCATAATTTCGTCTGCCGGAACAGACCGGTTGAATTTGCCGTTGCTGTCCATTGAGCGGGTGTGTGCCGAATTATAGTTTTTGGCAAAGGCATAGTTGTTTTTAACGCTCTTGGCATCAACCGTGCCATCCTTGTTCAGACGGTAATTTGATTTTTTGTTGATGATGCCGTCGGACGCATAGCTTTCGGCTTTGCCGTTTTTGCCGATGTGGGTGTAAGTCAGCATATCACGCTTGTCACCCTTGGTCATCTCAAAGATGCTGGTCGAGCCGTCGGCATTGGTCTGCTTAACCCTGAAGACTTCGCGTCCCTGGTCATCCAGCGTACGGCTGACTTCGCGGTCTTTGAATTCGCGGTTCATATCTGCCCCGGGAACACCGCCCATACGTTCCTGCATCATCTGGTTCATAATCGCCTTATCGACATCGTCATTGGACATGCCGCTGCCGCTGCGGATTGCATGAATGGCCACTTCGTTGCGGGTGCCGTCACGGTTCAGCAATGTCTTCCCGGCAGCGGTATTCATTCTTGTTTCCTCGCGAATAAGGTTTCCGTCTTTGTCATAAGTTTTCTTGTTCTGAATGAACTTGTCATTGTTAACGGAGGTTGCCTTATTGCCGCGCAGGCTCTGTTTTGCCCGTGTAACCGTTCTGGTGCCGTCCGGAGCAACTTGCAGCGTATCGGTAACCTTGCGGCCGTACCAGGTACGGTGTTGCAAAGTTTTGTTGCCGTCGGCATCGGTTACCGTTCGGTCATCGTTTTCAATTTTTTTAGCTCGGCGGTTTACTTTATATGTGTTATAAGCTTCCCGCCCGCGGTCAAGAGCCATGCCGCCGACTTTACGGGTTGCTTTGCCTGCTGTCTTGAGTCCTCCGATTGCCGCGGTGTTTGCCGTGGATGCGGCCAAACCGCCGACTTTCGAACCGATGTCTTTGACGCCGATGCTCTTGGCAAAACTTCCGGCAAAGGAATTGGCTTCACCCAGAACCGCCCAGCCGAGGATCATATAGAAAACGAGTTTCAGGAATGTGGTTCCCCACCATGCCAGATTGCTCAAAATAACCTTGTAACCGCTTCGGGTTCCGACATCAGACATCGCTCCGCCGCTCTCAACCCCTGCTTTTGATAAAACATCCATCAGACCGTTGGTCAGAATAAAGATAATCAGCGACAGGAAAATAAAGTTAAACATACAGTTAAGGAACGTATCCCACACTTTGCCCACATATTTTTGCGTTGATTTGAAAGCGTAAGCTCCGATTGCCGCCGGCAGCAGCGCCGTCGCCACCGTCAGCTGCAAAACCGAGTCAATCAGCAGGAACGGATAGATAATCAGCAGCAGAATTGCGGCAATCCACAACACAAGACCGACAATCAGATAGCCCAGATGCGGGAAGAGGGCAAGGCCGTGCCATGATTCGACATACAAAGCGACGCAAATGGATGTCGAGCCCAAAGCCATAACATCAAGAATTTTATCCTGAATGGTCTTAATTGTGCACAAAATGCTGACACCCATACTGGCCGGAAGGCCTGCACCTTTTTCTTCGGTTAAAATATCAAACGTGGATCCGTCGCAGGTTTCGCCGTTCGCACCTTCAGTCGCAATTTGCGCCAGTTTAAACCCGGTATTGAATATCGGTTCCATCGCCAGCCGGAAAAAGTCTGCCGAATTGAGACGCAGCAGCGTGACGACAATCAGCACCAGAAACGCTTTGTTCAAAATTGTTTTAACCAGAATACTCGGATTCTTTTGCTCCATGGAGGAAATAAACTGCATAACCGTAATGCCGAGCCAGAGAGCAAAGCCGACGCAAACCAGCATGATAACGCCGTCTGCCAGTGCATTGTATGATTTTTTCGCAACCGAGCTGGCGGTATTAAACAAAACACCGAAAATATCACAGAAAATACATGTCTTGAAACTGCTGCGATAACTTTCGACATTACATTCGCGATCGCCTTTATCTGCGGATTCGCTGGAGGTTGCACCTGTGTAACTGCTTGAATAAGGTGTCCGGGAAGCGGTACCGAGTTGAACTTTAACATTCGGATATTCACCTTCTTCACAAGCGCGTTTACCGGTAACTTTCTGTGAGGCCTCGTCTAAGGATAATCCGTTTTGTTCCATTTCTTCGCGGATGGCCAGAGATTCAAGAGCGCCTGCTTTGTCTTTAGCCGCACGGCTCAAAATACCGCTTGATGTATTCCAGTCAGAACCCCATAAATTAGGAAATACCTTATACCAGGCTTCGATCAGTTCTTTATCTGAAACTTCCGAAAGCTTTTTACCGTAAAGCGGGCCGCCTTGGGCAAAAACATTGTTGATCATTTTTGTTGGACCCGCCGGCCCGGCGGCAACGGAAGCCTGCAAAAGCATCATCTGAATTTCAGGTGAGCGTTGGTTTAACTCTTGAATCGTAATACCTTGGGCTCCGGGTTTCAATTTAATGTCACCTTTGGTGAATAATTTCATTGGATCCTGAAATTCTTTTTTTATATAATCTTTCTGCGATTTTGCAAACCATTCTTTGTCACTCTGTGCCAGTGCTTTCCATTTCTGAGCAAACTCGGTTGCCGGTTTTGTACAAGCCGCCTGGACGGTGCTCTCCAGACTGCCGCCGATTTGCAGCTTGGCAAATTTGTCTTTTGGCATTTCACTCAGATATTTTTTGACATTACCGCTGGCACATGTCATTTGGCTTAAACCGTATGAACAACCGCCGCTGTCCTTACCCGGACATTTATTAAATGCCCCCGGATCACCGCCGGATTCGCCGCGTTGATGGAATTCTGTCAAATCACCGGCCGAATACATCTTGCCGCAACCGGTTAAAGTCGCGCTTGCTGTATAATCTGGTGTATATTCTTCAGTAACCGGTTCCTCGGTAACGGGAACATTGCCGTCGCACAAAGCATCAGCCGAAGCGCAGGCGGGAGACAGAATCTTGCCTTTTCCCGTGCCGCCGTCACGTAATTCAATATGCAGGTGAGCGCCATATGCCCCGTATTTCGTTGTTCCGTTTGAGCAGCCGGTAGTTCCGACAAAACCGATTGTCGTTCCTTTGGCAATTTTTTTCTTGGTTCCTGCAATTTTTGTAGTAATGTCGGCAAATTTTTGCAGGTGCATATATGTTGTTGTATATTGTCCGCCGCCGGCCTTTTCATGTTGCATGATTATGGTGTTGCCGCCGCCGCCGTAACAAGTGCTCGTTGATAAAATAACCCCGTCGGCGGCTGCAGTAACCGGAGTTCCGACCGGTGCAGCAACGTCCATCCCCTGATGCTCGCGATAACATTTGCCGTCGGGATATTGCACTTTAGTTCTTGCCGTACTGCTGCAACTGGTAGAACGGTGGCAGGCTTCTTCGGAAATTCGTCCGACGGAGTTGAGAGAGCCTTTGGTTTCAACCGGAACAGTATTCAGGCAGCCTTTTTGCATTTCTGCAATTCTGCTGTCAGGATAAAGACTTTTCGATGATGCAGCTCCTTTAATTTTACAAGGATGAAATTGAACGGCGCAGGCATTAGATACGTCCGCGGCCCGTGCGGAGGAGATGCCGGCCGTATTCAAGCCCAGCCATAAAACGGCGGCAAATGCCAATCCGGCTTGTCTGCTCAATTTAGATATGTTAGTCATCATCTCCATAATAACACCTGCTTAATTCGGCTTATTGTTGTCTTTCGGGCTGTCGCCTTCTTTCTTGCCCTCATTGTCTTTTTTGTCTGCGTCTTTATTGTCTTTGTTGGCATCTTTGCCGCCGTTTACCCGGTTTTTGACAAAGTTGACGGCCCCGCCGGCAACGGCTCCGGCAGCCCGTGTCGCCTGATGAGTGACAACGCCGCCGGCAAAAGACGCGGCCTGAGTGACCTTGTTTTTTACAAAGGCGGTCATCTGGGTTGCTTTCATGTGCATCGGAGAGGCATCACCGAATGTGCTGTCGTTAAAGAATTTTCCGACATAACCGGTAACCGTGGCGCCGATCATTTTAATGCTGTAAACATAAGCAAACATAATCAGAATAAAGTTTGCGCCTGAAATGGAAAAGGTGTTGGAAACCCATTCCGCATCGCCGGCCTTGATTTTGGCATAGAAAGTCGTCAAATCGCCTAATGACACGCTTATCAGCGATAATGCATAAGAAGTGGTCAAAGCCAGGAAAGTAAACAAAGCTGCCGAACGGAAAATAATGCTCATGCACGATGTAAACTTGCCTGATGTCGGCCCGAACGGCCAGAGACCGATAACAATCGGCAGTGCCATAATGCAGAATCCGATTTTGAAACAAACGTCAAGCAGATAGTAACCGATACCTAAAGTCAGCATAAAACCGCAGAACCAGATAGCGGCACCGCACAGCCAAATCCAGAGGTCAGGAATACGGATAGTGACGTTAACACCGAATAATCCGCCGGTATATTCCAACATGCCTGCATTAAAAGAGTGGCAGGTGAGGGCATGTCCGATAACCAGATTGGTGGAAACCGTCTTGTCGATTCCCTCGGTTAAAGCCATAATTTTGTTAATAACTACCGGAGAAATAATTTCTGTACCGTTATAGGTAAAGTTTGAGGTCAAAGCAACTTTGATTATTCCCTGATTTGCCGCCTGTAACAATCCCAGCCCGTAGTCGGCACCGGCCAGCAGCAAAGGATTGACGAACAGGTCAACAATGGCGCCGATACCCACGTTAATTACGATATAGGCGGCGGCAACCTTGAACATGAAGATCAGCAGCGTATTGAGAATGCTCATCGGTTCTTGGTTGGTAAAAGCCGAGACAAGCTTCAGGGCAAATGCGGCCAGCCACAACATTGATCCGATAACCAACACCTTGCTTCCGGCTTCTCTGGTTAAATCATAAACTTTACCGCAGGCATTCATAAACGTCGTAATCAGCGTCATGATAATTTTGCAGGAATAACAGGTGGACTGATACATCTTCTGCATGTCGGGAATACTGCAAGCCGAATTGTCCCCGCGTTTTACCGTTATGCCGTCCTCTTCGGTTGTGTTTTTCCCTGTTTCATCAGTCTTAACCGTATAAGAAGAAAATCCGGCTGTCGTTGTAACAACGGTACTGGTATCCGTGCCCTTTTCTACAGGTTTCTGTTTTTCTCCAAATAAAGGTTTTTTCACATCTTCAGGCTTTTTACATGTATAAGATAATGTTGATGAAGAATATGAACCTCCCGTCCCTTGAACTGACATACTGTAGCTGGAGTAGCATTCCATACCTTCCGGACATCCTCGCGGATATTCGCTGCCGCAAGGTTGATATTCTCCGGCTGCAACGGCACGCTTATGCTCAGCTAATTCTTCGGCACGTGCAAACTCTAATTCCGTGTTTAATTTTTCATATTCCGCTTTTAAGCTGTCGTATTCATTTTTAAAACTGGGGTTTTGAGCAATAATTTTATCAAATCTTTGGTTATATTCGTCAACAGTTTCCTGTTTCCATCCCCAGTCAAAAGATTGAGTTGGAAATACATTTGTATCTACTTTTTCACCATTATCTTCTCTTTGTTCTAAGTGTTTTGCTAATTTTTCGCAAAAATTTTTTAATTTTGTTGTGGCTGCATTAACTTCATTAACCTTTTGCTGCGTTTTTTGAGTGTCCAAAGGCTCAAAAGCTTTTTCTCCTTTGGAACGGCCTTGATAAGCAGAGCCGCATGTTTCTTCAGTAAAATTTATCGTCCAAGCATTAACCGGGCGGATAACGCTAAGGGAAAGAAATCCTGCCAGAAAGAAGTTAAAAATATGTTTGAGGAGTTTATCAGTCATTTTTACCTCCCCCGCAAACTGTTCATTTTGTTTTTGAACGAAGCGACTTTGGCTTTTCCGTTCTGAACTTTTTCAATAATCTTGCGTCCGGCGGCGACCTTGCTGACGGCGGCAACTGCACCGGCGGTAAAGATACTGCCCAGAACTTTGGCTGCACCGATAATAACTGCTTTGGCTTTGGCGTTAAAGCTGCCTTTTGAGCTGCCGCCGACCAGAGAATCGGTTACCTGCTGCGCCAGCTGAACGGAAGAAGCAATCAGAAAACCGATCATCAGCAGGCACATAAACGGAATGCTGAATTCTTTGAAATCTTTATCCGTGCCGTTTTCAAAAATGTCGGCATTGTCGATGATAATTTGCTCCAAAGCCAGCATGGCAATTGCAATCATAATTGCCATAAACATCATAAATGCGGCAGAATTCAAAATGGTGACAAAGCCTTGCGACAGCCACTTTTTAGTTGGTCCGAAAGGATATCCCATAATCAAAATCGGCAGCATAACCACCATAATCGTAAATCTGAAAATAGTGTCAACCAGATAAAAGACAAATCCGAGTTTGACGAAAGTAAAGCAGGCGATAATCATCAGACCGATAATCGTGGCCATAAAGCCCGGAGCTTTCAAGACCTTATAAGCCATTGCCAGTCCCAGATTCATCCGGTCATTCATGGCACAGACCATGCATTTCATCATCTCTTTCGGCGATTCGGGGAAACCGCTCAAATCGGCATTGGCAACAGCGTCGGACAATTTGCAGATAATAGATTTGCCTGCGGTAAAACTAAATCCGAAAACTTTTATGGAATTGGCCTTGCTGTCGCTGAGCGAGGCATGAGCCAGCAATTCGCTTGAAAATTCCAGAAACGCATTATAAACCGGAAAAATAATGTCATTCATGAAGAACAGCAGCTGCTGTGGGGATGATGCCACATAACCGCAGGCAAAACAAAGGAAGAATTTTCGGGCAATTTCGGTCCAGGTCTCTCCGATGTTTTCTTCGGTAAACGAACTGACATGTTTCAGCAGGCGGATAGAAAGCCAAACCGCAAAGGCAACCATCATGAAAGTCAGGGCGCCGGAAGTAATCTTGTTATAGGTTCCCATTGCCACTTTGCCCATGTTGTCATAAAGCAGTTCAATGATAGAGTCCTGCCAGCATGTTGCCTGATCTTGCGCGATGCTCTGTTCATCAACGTCCCCTTTTACGGCTGCCCGCGATGTATCCGGGTTTTTATCGTCATTGGCACAGGCGGTAAGCATGAACATAGAGACTGCAACCACCAGCAGCAGTTTCAAAACTCGTCCTATGTCAATACTTTTCCACATTGTCGTTACTCTGTTATAAAATAATTATTTTTTCGGGTTGCGTTTTTTCATTTCGTCTTGAACATATTGGTTCTTGTAACGCTCATTCTCCTGTTTTATGGCATCCAGCTCGCTTTGAGCCTTTTGAGTGTCGGCTTTAGCCTTGTTATAGGCGGCTTCGGCTTTGACGGCCTCTTCAAACTGAGCGTTTGCCAGGTTTTCAAAGTTCTTTTTCTGAGCCGGGTCAGAGGCGGACTGAGCCTTTTTCAGGTAGTCATCGGCTCTGCGGTTATGATAATTCATTTTACCCTGAGCTTCGTTTTCCGCTTTTTTGTTGCGGGCAACTTCTGCCGTCTGGTTTTGAATCATCTGCCGGCCGGCTCTGCCGTTGGCGGTGTTGTTGTAATCACTTTCCAGCTGCTGTCTCATTTGCTCGGGTGTCTGTTGCGGCGTCTGAGTCTGCTGCGCATCCGCCTGATTTCCGTGCGGTGTTCCGCCTTGAGCGGCACCGCCTTGCGGGGTTGACGGATTCGTCGGTGTTTGCGGCGAAGGTGTTGCCGGTTGCTGCGACCGCGGTCCAGCCTGCTGCATCTTCTTGATTTGATTCTCACCGCCATCACCCAAGGCACTATGAGAGAGAGGATTACTTTTTATTTCATTTTGTGCTGTTTGATTCTGAGCATTGGAAAGAGTTGGATTCGATTTATTTTGTAAAGCACCTCCATCACCTAAAGCAGAATGAGCTAAAGGATTCGTTTTTGCTCGAAGTGCAGCTTTATTTCCGGCAGCGCCGCTGCGGCGTCCTAAGCCGACAGCACCCCAAACTTTATCTTTCGCCCAATCTCTGCCTTTGTTGACAACATTGGTAAGCCCGGTTTTGTCACTGACGGCTTTAGCCGCGCCGAGACCTGTCTTAAGGGTTCCCTGAACGCCTTTTGTCGCAGCACCATAAGCCAGACCGCCGATGTTGGCACCGATTTTCGGTCCGCCGCCGCCGGCCATGGTTCCGGCCAAATCAGAAGCTTGTCCGGTCAGTTTAAAGGCAAACAGACAGCAGGCAACCAAGACCAGGAAGCCGGCAAAGCCGATATCCAGTAATTCTTTGAGTTCTTGAACGTTATTACCGTTCAAGGCTTTCATAATGGCATCAAATCCGCCTTTGGAACCGGTTAATCCCTGTCCCAGCAATTCAACGTTGATACTGACGACCAATCCCATGAAAACATAAACGAAGAATGTGTTCATAAAGATACCCCAGCCTTTGCTCGTATAGTTGCGGGTTGCCTTAAACGGCCAGCAGGCGATCAGGAACGGCATCAAAGCGCCGATAATGCCCAGCTGAATTGTCGCATCAATCAGATAGAAAGCAAAAGCCAAAGAGATAATCCAGCCCATGACCCAAATGGCAAATCCTTGGAACATCATGCCGAAATCCCACAAAACGTTGCGGACCGGTCCGATACTCTCTTTACCGGCATTGCGGGCAACGCACATTAAAGACGAACCGACGCTCTGCGGAACGGCCACTTCGGCTTGTACGGCTCTGATAAAGCAATCCAGATTGGTGTAAAGATATGCCGGCATAACCCCGTTTGACACGTTCTGAAGCGTTTTTGAAACGTCACAGGCTGCCAGATAGCTGTCGTTTTTAGCAAACAGCAGACTTGAACCGAATTCAAAGCCGGCTTTAAGTACGGGGCCCACAATGTAGCCGTAAACAATATTGGCGTTTTTTAACATATAATAAGCTACCAGAACCTTAAACATATTGACCAGCAGCTCGGTTACGAATTTGGGTGCATCCTGCTTGGTAAACGAACTGACGTTTTTCAAAACCATAAAAGCAATCACAATGGCAAAACCAATCAGCATCACATTGGCTAACGGCCCGGCCAGTTTGTCATAAGCTTTGGTGGACATGCTTTGTGCCGCATTGAAAATCGTTTTAAATAACGGGCAGTAAATACAGCTTCTGGATTCTGCCAGCTTGGCCGGCAACGGCACACAACCGCGGGTAACGCCGGTAATGGACTGGAATTTGTCGCCCTCCATTATGAAATAATATTCAGCAAGGATAATGGGGTTGCCATCTTTGTCTTTACCCATGACCGTATATTTATAAAGAGATTGCCCGGCCTTAATGGTTGTCTGCATGCTGTTAAGTTCTTCGACTTTCTGATCAAGTTGCTGTGCTGTAGAAAGTGCAGATTTGCCAAGTTCATGAAGTTTTTGAGCTACGGCATTGTATTCTTGGACGACACTGAGGGCCTTTTGCAGGGCTTGTTTCTGTTTCTCGTCTTTGGCTTCCACATTAGTAATACTGGAAGCATCAATAGTTTTCGTATTGGAAATCAGCTGCTGTGTGGACCATGTATAGCTGCCGTTAATCAAGCGTCTCAGCGAATCCGGATCTTCGGCATAGTTTTTTGCCGCCATGGATCCTACTGCCAGAACTATACCGCCGATAACCAATCCCACACCCCCGGTGCCGATTGCCAGACCGACAGCACCGATAATGGCAAGGGCACCGCCGATAATTGCCGTCTTTTCAAAACCATCCAGCTCTTTTTGCACTTCTCCAACTTTTTTTTGCAATTCTTCAATCTGTTTCTGATAGCCTTCAATCCCTTCCATATTTTTTTTGTATTTATCCTGGAGACCTTTAATCTCAGAAAGCAGGTTACCGCGGATTTTGGCTAATTCTTCATTTTTTAATTTTTCTGCATGGGTGCCGTTGTCGTCGGGTGTCATCAGGCGATTGATTGTTTCATTAACCTCTTTGCTGACAGCTTCGTTTTCAGCAAAAGCATTGCCCGGAGCAGACAGCATCCAGGTTCCGAGCACTAACAGGGAGGTATATTTTATAAACTTATTTATCGTCATCGTCGTCTCCTCCGGCAAAAGGATTGCCCAGAACTTTTATTGCAATAATAAATACAACCGCCACCAGAGCTAATGCGCCCCAAAAGGCATAACGAGAGGTAAACCAGCCGAAGAAGTCAATATAATAGGCTCCTATAATGGCCATAAAGATGATTATGTTTACCAGTATTGCTCTCATCATATCCTCGGTTTTTTAAAGCTTCTGCTTCATGCTATCTCTATTCTAGCATATAAAAGTAAAAAAATTTGTTACAGTTTTTTGATTTTTTCGCCATGTTTCAGAACTTGCCCTGATTCAAAAATTTGACGCACCTGCGAACAACTTCTTCATTTTTAAAAGGATTAAAAAACGTATTTTTTATCGTAATTGTTTGTTTGACGCCTTTTAGTTCGGCATCTTCGCCGCTTCCCAGCATTTGCCGCCATTTTTCGGGCAGCAGGAACAGGATTTGTTTCCACACCGGCACGCAATTGATAATGCCGACTTGCTGAGGATTCTCAAACGGCGGAAGGCGTTTGGCCGCTTCCGGCGTAACATCTTTCAGAATCGGTCCCAGAACCCGTTGAAAAAGCCGGTATTTGTCCAACAGCTTAAACAGAGTGCTTCCCTGATTCGGAGGGCTGACCTCTACAATCCGGTTGAGCTTTATTTTGTGCCGCCACGGCGAATCAAACGAAAGCAATTTCCTTAAAATGACGCCGCCGATACCGTTTGTTACAAAAGAAACTTCCTGTACGTCTTCCAGATGATTCATAAAAAAGTCAAGCTGGCGAATGTGTCCGTCGATTCTCTTGCGGGTGGAAGGATAGTTGATTGCCGCGGCCATATAGCCGTTTTTCAGCGCCTCTCGCCACAAAGGCTTGAAGATGTTTTTGCTTTCGCCGAGTCCGTGCAGCATAATAACCATATGTCCCTTCTGCCGCGAAAGCTGGAAGACTTCAATATATTTAAGAAAAGCACGCCGGCAGTTCTCAAAACGGCCTTCCGCCTGTCTCTTATACACATCTGACGCTGCCGACGATATGCA
>OJRB01000798.1_pt1 | contig 17665 bp, 12 predicted proteins | sample 1599061 | NCBI WGS metagenome assembly OJRB01 (sample SAMN03922522, study PRJEB24848) | human gut metagenome | isolation source: stool sample | host: Homo sapiens | place: Germany | collected 2010-02 | reverse complement strand
ACGAGATCAGCCTCGGTCTCGTGGGCTCGGAGATGTGTATAAGAGACAGATGGGGGTCAGCTTCCGCTCCTCCATGTCATTTGCGAAAATACTCTTTACTGCCTGCCGCATGACCGGGTCCAGGCCGTCAAAGGTCTCATCACAGAACAGATACTCCGTTCCCGCGCAGATACCGCACAGGATGGAAACCTGCTTTTTCATGCCCTTGGAAAAGGTATTGATCTTGCGGTTTTTCTGAAGTCCGAAGCTCTTTAACAGAGAGTCAAAGCGTTTTTCGTTGAACTCCGGATAAACAATACGGTAATAGTTCAGCATATCCCCCGGTGTCGCATTGCTGAAGAAATACTGGTCATCCGAAATGTAAAAAAATTTCCGTTTTGCCGCCTCATTTTCATATACATCCATTCCGTCTATCGTGATGCTTCCCTCGTCCGGCTTCAGCACACCTGCCGCCATGCGCAAAAACGTGCTCTTTCCGGCTCCGTTGGTTCCAATGAGACCAAAGACGCTGCCTTCCCGGATCTGCGCATTGATATGATCCACCGCAAGGATATCGTCAAATTTTTTTGTGAGATTGGTTGCCTCTATCATACTGTTTTCTCTCCTCCAAACTGTTCCTCCGCCATGCGGACGAATGCTTTTTTGTCCATACCAAGACTTTTTGCCTCTGCCGCAAGACCTGCTACCTTCTCTTCGAGCTCCCGGCGTTTCTGTTCCCGGAGTCTGCTGATGCTTCCCACAAAACTTCCCCGTCCCTTGACCGAATAGATGAAGCCATTCCGTTCCAGTTCCGCATAAGCCCGCTGTATGGTATTGGGGTTGATGGACAGCTCCGTGGCCAGAGAACGGACTGAGGGCATCTGTGCATCCTCTTCCAGAACGCCAAGGATCATCAGTTCCTTTAACCGGTCTGCCACCTGCTCGTAGATCGGGCGGCTGTCTTTATAGTCCAGATGAATCATTTCCCAGCTGCGTCTCCCTTCTGTATAAGTGTATTAATTACCTTAATACACTTATATCATGTTTTTTCCGGAAATGCAACCATATCTCACAAAATTTTCCATGTTTAAGATTTTCGGTTGTTGTTTACACGTTGTGCAAACAGCAACCGGATTTTGCCGATGCTACGCATTCCAAATCGGCAAAATCTGCTGCCACCACTGTATCATACGGAATTTTCAGTTCAGAAAATTCCTACCTACGGGATATAACGCTTTCATTCAGAATCCTGTGCGCGCCAGATCCCGGTAGAGGGCCTGATCGCAGCTTAGATCCACATATCCGTCCCGGTCTGAGAGCAGCCCCGGCTCAAACTTCCGGCCAAAATCCAGATCATACACGTAGTAGGAAATCTCACCGCCCCAGTCCCGCATCAGAAGCCCCAGCAGATGAACAATGAGATCCTGCGCAGGCGCAGAGATTCCCTCCCCGCTCTTTAAGGTCTCCATGATGGTGACAAATTCACATTCATCCACCGGAGGCTCAAAGGCATCCGCCCGGCGGTAAACCGTCTCCGCCGGTTCGAGGCCGCAGTAAATGGTCATAGCATCGCCGCAGATCACATAGCAGCAGCTTTCCGGCTCCAGCCAGAGTGCAGCCGCATCCACGGCTGCTCCGGCAGATTTCCCATATCCGTTTTCCATGGCTGTCTTTCCGGGCACCGCGAATGTTCTACCTTCCCCTGGCAAAACCTCCCGCACCAGCTCATCCTCTTTCTCTCCTTCATTTTCCTCATACAACTCCGCAAACCGCCGCGCAAAACAGAGAAACTCCTCGGCAGACCGCAAGCCTCCATAACGGAACGTATTCACAATGTGCATGCCACAGCTGCTCCGCACCGGACGCATATCGCAAATCAACATCCGTGTAACAAGCTTCTTTCCACTTTCATCCACATAAATCATTCGTCCTTTTTCCATAAAAAAATCCTCCTGTCATTTCCTTTTCGGTTATGACAAGAGGATAAAACAAACGTTCGGATTCGTCATTGGACAAATAGTCCAATCGAAACTGCACATCCATTCACGACGCCCGGCTTAACTGTCTCAGATAAGAAAACAGATACCGCTTCTCTCCAAAAGCTTCCCGGTAAAGCGGACTTTCCTGAGGTCCGGCCAGAAGCTCTTCCATGTGCACGCCCAGCAGGCGGCTTAAGGCATACAGATGATCCACAGATGGAAGCGTTTTCCCCTGAAACCAACGGTAAACCGGCTGCGGGCAGGAAAGCACCAGATAGTTCTGAATGTCCTGCACACTGTAACCAGACTTTCGGATCTGATAGCGCAGAAGATTTCCGCTCTGCTTCAGATCCAGATTCGGGTAACCTTCCCATCTCTCCATATCAGTTCACCTTCCTTACCTTTTGCACCCTTTTGGACATTTTTCTGACAGAATCTTTATCAGCTCTGCTGCCTCCACCGGCTTTGCGATATAGCCGTTCATTCCAGCCTGCTCACACTGGTGAATGCTGTCGGCAGAAGACTGGGCTGTCATAGCAAGAATCGTGACCGTCCCTGCATCCGGATGCTCCAGCGCACGGATTCTTCTAGTTGCCTCCAGGCCGTCCATGACCGGCATCATAACATCCATCAGAATCACATCAAAACTTCCTGTTTCGGATTCCGCAAATTTCTGAACTGCCTCGGCTCCATTCCATGCTTTTTCCGTTTTCGCCCCTGCTTCCGTCAGATAAAATTCGGCAATTTCCATATTAATTTCGTTGTCCTCCACCACCAGGATCTTCATTCCGGCTGCATCAGTCTCTGCCGGCTGCTCCCTCTTCCGATTGCTGCAAGCCGTATCATCGAGAAGAAAAGGAAGCTGAAATGTGAAGGTCGTTCCCTCTCCCGGCACGCTTTCCACCTGAATAGAACCGTTCATACTTTCGATCAGGCCCTTGACAATCGACATGCCAAGACCGCTTCCCTTATACTGTGTCCTCGCATCTGCCTGTTCCTGTGTAAAGGGCTGAAACAGCTTATTTTTTACAAATTCTTTCTGCATGCCAATACCGGTGTCCGTAATCCCAAACTCATAAATAGCCTGCTTTCCATCGCAGAAAAGCTCTTTTGCATAGGTATCAATCCTGCCGCCCGGCTTATTGTATTTGATTGCATTGCTCAGAAGATTGACCATGATCTGGCGCAGATGCAGAGGGTTTCCGATCAGAGCTGTATGTCGAATTCCTTCTCTGTGCCGGTAATGCCGGATTCCGGTTTCCTCCAGCTGGGCTTCCACCAGAGAGGAAGTCTCGGTCATCAGATGCTCCAGATCAAAGGCTTCCATCATTCCTGTTTGCTGCTTCGCCTCAATGCGCCCCATGTCCAGAACATCATTGACCAGCGCCAGCAGATGGCTGGTGGACAGCTGGATCTTTCCAAGACATTCCTCCACCCGTTCCCGGTCATCCATATTCCGCCGGATGATCTCCAGCATCCCCATCACACCATTGATCGGTGTCTTGATATCATGGCTCATACGGTTTAAGAACTCCGTTTTTGCCTTACTTGCCAGATCTGCCTGCTCGTAGGCCACCTTCAGGCGCTCCTTCTCCTTCTGCTCCTTCTCATGGAAAACAGACGTATTCTTAAAGAGGATAATTCCGTGCACCACGGTCATCTCCCGTCCCACTTTTTCATCGTACAGCGTATCCTGTGACATCAGCACTGTCTTCTGCAGCCACTCCGGTTCCCCATTCGCTCCGTTTTCCTGATACTCCACCGTAACCTGCTTAGCGCCATTGCGGAAACGCTCCAGAAGTTTTTCCGAAGAATCCACAATGCAGTAATTCTCCATGGTATCCTCTGTGATCCGCTCCATTCTGGATGCACAATATTCGTTATAAGAGCAGGGTGCCTGCTGCGAAATCCTGAATCTATTGCTGCCGGACGGAAAAAAGATTTTTTCCAGACGGTCATGTGTTAAGTCCACCGTGTAGACCGCCTCAGCCGCATCCATCAGAGCATCCACATAATTTCCATTTTCCAGGATGGACTGCTTCATCTGCTCATAATACCGGGTCAGCTGGACCTTCTCATTGGCTGACACCTGATTTTTGTCATGGAACGGCTCAAAACCAAAGATAAAATGATGCAGCCGTCCATCTTCCGTATTGTTTAAAAAAAGCAACGTCATGCGGCCTCTGCGCACCCTTTCGCCGTCCGTACACTGATACGGGAATTCCAGCTTTTCCCGCATACTGGTCAGCACCTGGTTCAGCGCCTCCGGCTGCAGCTTCTGGCGCAATGGTCCGCGTTCTGCCCCCCGGGCCAGTTCCTGCACAATCTGCTCCACTGCACCGGTGTAGCTGCCTTCCTCCGCCAGAAAAAACTCGGAATCCGCGCGCAGCACCCGGTACTGGTCGAGCAATGCATCGCAGTACAGGCAGTCCGAAAACGAATAGCCCTGCTGTTTGACTGTATCCAGCAGCCGGATATTTTCATTCTGCTTTTCCGCCGCTTCCAGCATCTTGGCGCGGTTCTTATCGACATACATATTCTTATCAGCCTGCCGGAACAGATCCCGCATGCTGCAGGATTCAAAATCCGATGAAATCGCATAACCAGCCGCATAGCTGATGGGCATCTCCGGATGATCGGCAGAATACTCCGCTGTCTGGCTCCGTACCTGGGAGAGGCAGGCTTCCACCGCCTCCCGCTCCAGTCCGCGGATCACGGCCAGAAACTCATCCCCTCCGTCGCGTCCCACAAAATGCTCCGCCGGCATAGCCCCGCGCAGCTGCACCGCAAAGGAACGGATATATTCGTCTCCCTTCTCATGGCCGAGATTATTGTTGATGATACGCAGATTGTTTAAATCAAACACACAGACTGCAACCGTTTCCCCATCTTCCAGGAATGTATCATTGTCCAGAATTTCCTCACACTTATTTTTATTCGGAAGCCCCGTGGCCTCATCCAGATAAACCTTTTTCTGCAGAATGCGGTTCTGGGCCGCATAGCGCAGTGCCTTAAATATTTCCATGGCAATCAGGATCAGAAGTCCTGCGATATCCGCGAAGACTACCTGCTCAAGCTGATTCAGTGCCGTTGCCTTTCTCTGGGAATAGGCCTCCGCAAGTCCGGTAGCCTCATCACAGATCCGGAAGAACTGCTCACTCTTTTCAATGATCTGCGTGTTTTCATAGCCATTTTCCCGAACAAGCTGTATTTCCACTTTCAGGGTTTCAAAATAATCCTCCAGCTCCTGCATCTTATCCTGGAATGCGGAATCATCCAGACGGACCAGGTTTAGATCATCACTTCCATAGCGCAGTCCGATTATGATCGACTCCACCTCCTCAAGCATCTCATCCTGCGGACTTTGCATGTTTTCCAGCTTGACTATGCGCTGCGTCGTGCCGCGCACCAGACCGGCGTAGTTTACCACCCTTGCTGTCCCCTGAATTTTCCCCACCAGAGACATGATACAGAAAAATAATACGATCAGCACTGTAGTCAGAACCGTCATGCACGCACGGCTTACATAAGTCAGTTTTTTTGCAGCGTTCTTTTTCATAGTTTTTGTCTACTCCATTCGTTTTAATTCAGGCAATACCGTGCAGAGCATGGTGATAAAGCACAGGCTGCCGCCGATCACATTTGAGACCGGTTCTGCCAGAAATACACCAGCAGTTCCCATATGCAGCGCATATGGCATGAAATAAGTCAGCGGAACCACAATAAACACCTTTCGAAGCAATGAGAAAAAGATCGCATTGGCCTTTTTGTTCAGTGATTTAAACGTGGTCTGTCCCATATACTGCAGATCCATGAAAATAAATGCCGCAAAATATTGTTTCAGGGCCGGAACCGCATCCTGCAGCAGAAGGGCATCAGAACTGAACACCCGGATCAGCACGCCAGGTGCCAGAATGATAACGCTCCACATTACTGCTGTATAGCCCAGGATCAGAAGTCCCATCACCACGCCCGCTTTCCGCACCCGGGCCGGACGGCGCGCTCCATAGTTGTAGCTTAAAATCGGAGAAGATCCGTCATTGATCGCTGAAATCGGAGTTTCCACCAGCTGGCGCACACTGGATACAATAGTCATGACTGAAATATAAATATCACCGCCTGTAGCAGAAAGCACATGGTTGCAGCAGATTGTCACCAGACTGTTAGTCAGCTGCATGATAAAACCCGCCGTACCGAGACTGACGATCTCTTTCGCGTAGCTGACGGATCCTGCAAGTTCCGTCCTGCGCAGGAAGCGCACCTTCAGCTCCGCTTTTCCGGAAAGAAAATGCAGTACAAAGGCCGCTGACAAAAACTGGGAAATAACCGTTGCGATTGCTGCTCCGCGCACACCAAAGCTCAGAACAAAGATAAACAGCGGATCCAGAACCAGGTTGGCCGCCGCACCGATCGCTACGGAAAGCATGCCGGTCAGGGAATAGCCCTGGGCATTGATAAATGGATTCATACCCACCGCGATCATAGATGGCAGCGTACCGATCAGATAAAGCATCATATACGGGCAGGCATATGCCAGTGCTTCCTCTGACGCTCCGAATAATATCAGGATCGGCCGGATCAGCAGCATGCCAACTACCATCAGGATCACTCCTGTCAGGCAGAGCATGGAAAATGACGTATTCATGATGTCATTTGCTGCCTGTGTCTCCTTTTTCCCCCTGTGAATGGAAAATAACGGTGCGCCGCCGCTTCCGTACAGGTTCGAAAACGCCGTGATGATCACGATCAGTGGAAAGCAGAGTCCCACCGCTCCCAGCGCTGCTGTTCCCACTTTTGGGATACGTGCAATATAAATGCGGTCCACAATGTTGTAGAGCAGATTTAAAATCTGCGCCACCAGCATAGGCAATGCCGCCCCCAGGATATTGCCGGTCACTGTACCATGTTCAAAATCAAGTTGTTTCATATCTCTTTCGTCCTTTTTTTATTCCTGATTTAGAGTATATCATGGTCCGGGCTTCGTGAAAAGTATCCTCGCTGGTATCCGGTAAAATCACGGCCGCTTTCGTTTACTCCGGCAGACTGTCCCGCACGCACAGTGCCCCATACCCCACCATCGGATTCGGATACTCCGAGATCCCCGGAAGTTTCTTTGCTCCTCTTCTCAGATATGCTTTTACCTTCTCCCCATACAAAAACGGATCATTTCCGTTTACAATTCCCCACTGCATGAGAAGCGCTGCTGCTCCAGAAGCCACCGGTGTTGCGAAAGAGGTTCCGGTAACAGACTGGTATCCGCCATTTGCTGCCGGAGCCATGATATTTACTCCTGGCGCGGCAAGATCCGGCTTTATCTGGTTCGTAAGGCGGGTAAAGCCCCGGCCGGAAAAATCCGCATAGGAATAATACCTGCTATTATAGGCTCCTACGGTAATCACCTTAGAGGCCGTCGATGGAATCGTCAGGGTGGTATCCGGCGTCGGCCGCAGAAAACGGGTCGACGTATTCAAAATTCCGGCAGACGGAAGCCAGAAATCGTACCGGCCGCTTACCAGACTGACCGGACTTAAATAAAAGCTCCAGATTCCTTCCTCCACATAGCTGCCCTCATCCGGAATAAACTCAAAGTACAGCTCCTGGGCTGTGCTGTAGGGACCCGGTTGCCCGTAATACAAGAGGATCTGTGTTTTTCGGTAACGGAACCTGGCCGGGCCAAGCTTTTCTGAAAACGGCCCGAATCTCTCCCCAGATGGTGCCTGAAGACTAACCGTAAACTGATCAGTGTAAGATTTCCAGAGCTGGATGCTGAAGCTGCTTTCATAGGGAGATACTGTGAACTCCACTTTCTCCGTTCTTCGCATCTGCAACGTCCCGGAGGTATGACCGCTTGATGCTCCCTCATTTCCGGTCCCTGCCAGAATCGTTGTTCTTCCATAGTTTCCAATATCATCCAGAAAGGTTTCCAGCAGACTGGTCCCGTCGTGGGAACCGTAGGTGTTGCCAAAGCTGATGTTGATGACCAGAGGGAGAAAACGCTCTGCCGCAAAGGAAACTGCATAATTGACTGCCCTCATGAGCTCTGTGGTCCTCGGAAAACCCCCCAGGCGGGCGGTGCCAAGCTTCACCACCAACAGGTCACTCTCGCAGGCGATGCCGCGGTATATGCCGGATGCGGCACTGTCTGAAAAAGCTGTGCTCCGTCCGCCGCCATCAGCAGTCTGTCCAACTGCGGCCCCTCTGCTGTCTCCTGCCGCAATTCCCGCCACTGCCGTTCCATGTCCGCTCGCATCCACAGATGACACAATGGTCCGGGCTGCCTCCCGGCTGCCCTCCTCCAGCGCGCGATTGATCTCACCTTCCGTATAAATCCGATTCTGCGTCTGGTCCCATAGCTCAAGAATCCGGGTTGTGCCATCTTCCTTCCGGAATACCTCATGAAAATAATCAATCCCGGAATCGACAACGGCCACAAGCACTCCTTTTCCGCTCAAATATGGCGATGCCTCCTGCAGCAGATTCACACAAGAGGCTGTCTTTGCCTGGTCAACGGCAAAGAACAGCCTCTTTGGTTTTTCAATGTATTCAATTTGCGGAAGTGCGCTGATGTACGGGATCAGGCTTTCCTTCACGGTCAGGATCGCGTACTCGTTACGCATCTCCTCCACCGCAGCGCCAAGCTCCCGCGCCGCATCCAGGCTCCCGGAGTATTTTACGATCAGCTCCCAGGTTTGTTCTTCCGGGTTATAGCCGGTCTCCAGCTCCGCGGAACGGCTCCGTTCCTCCGCAGTAGTGTCCAGGGAAAGGTTTAAGAGATTTTCCAGTTTCTGGTTCACAGACATCGATCTACCTGCTCCTGTTTCCATTGATATCTCAATATACTTTATACGCTCTTACTCGTCCGCTGTTCCCTGATTTTTATACTGCATACAGCCTCCTGTACTTCTCCTCCAGATATTCCACATAATATTGGGGGTTAAAATCCTCCCCGGTCATATCCTTTAAAATTTCCCGGCTGTCCTTCATCTTTCCGTAGCGGTGTACATGCTTTCTCAAATACTCCCGGATCACATCCAGCTTTCCTTCCTCCAGCAGACGGTCAAAATCCATCTCCTGCTTCATCCGGGCCAGCATCTGCGCGCCAAAGGCACTTCCCAGTGCATAGGACGGGAAATATCCGAAGGAGCCCTGGGCCCAGTGAATGTCCTGAAGCACGCCATCGGCATCGTTTGCCGGGCGGATCCCCAGATATTCCTCATATTTATCAGCCCAGAGCTTTGGAAGCTCATTCACATCCAGGTCTTCCTCAATCAGCCTTTTCTCCAGTTCATAGCGCACCAGCACATGAAGGCTGTAGGTCAGCTCATCGGCCTCCGTGCGGATCAGGCCCGGCTGGACTTTGTTGATGGCACGGACAAACATTTCTCGTCCCACACCCTTTAACTGCTCCGGGAACAGCTCTTTCAGCTTTCCGTATACCGGGATCCAGAAGGCCTCGCTGCGGCCGATGATGTTCTCAAAGAACCGGGACTGGGACTCATGCATGCCCATGGAGGTTCCCTGACCAGCCGGCGTCTGGCTTAACCGGTCATCAATGCCAAATTCGTAAATAGCATGTCCACTCTCATGAATCACAGAAAATGCTGAAGAATCCACTCTGGATTTATAGTGGGTGGTGATGCGCACATCCCGGTTATGCAAATTTGTGGTAAACGGATGGGCACTGACTGCCAGAACTCCTTTTGAAAAATCAAAACCCACATATTTTGCCAGATACTCTGCCAGTTCCCGCTGCTTCTCCTCAGAATAGTCCCCGTCCAGAAAATCATCCTGAATGCGGACCGGACTTTCCATCACCTGCTTTAACAGCGGAACGATGTGCTCTTTTAACATGTCAAAAAACTCATCCAGTTTCTCCATGGTAAAACCCGGTTCAAAGGAATCCAGCATCACATCGTAGAGCTTCTGACCTTCCTTCTGGCGGTAGGACGCAAACTTTTTCTGGTAATCAATGATCTCTTTTAAGACCAGAGCGAAGGAAGCAAAATCATTTTCTTTGCGCGCCTTTGTCCAGATACGGGTGGATTTCGAGATCAGTTCCTGATACGCCCGGTACTCCTCCGGCGGAATGCAGGAGATCTCCTCGATGGTACGCTTTGCGGCTTTTAAAATTGCATAGCGGATGCCTTCCTCGGTGAGTTCCCCGTCTGCTGTCTCCATGACAGGCTTTTCTTCAGCCACACTTCCATCTTCAGTCAGTTCCTGCAGACACTTGTCAACCAGCTCCTTCACCCGCTCGCTCATCATAATCTTCTGGTATGAGGATGACAGAACCCCCTGCATCCGGGCGGTGCGGCTTCCGGCCTCCTCCGGCGCCAGGGTCTCTTCATCCCACTCAAAAATGATCAGCGCCGTCTCATAAGCCTGCGCTTCCTCCAGATACTGCATCAGTTCTTCATAATCAGAATTTCTATTTTCCGTATTCATCATTTCTCCTGTCTGCCGGAATCTTTATTCCGCCTGTTTTTCCATGTCCGGCTGCGTGTCTGCTGATTCGCTGCCAGTCTTAGTATTCCCGTCTGCTTTCCTTTCATGCCCGGCAACAGACTCAGACTCATGCGCCGTTTCCTGCCCGCTCACAGAATTTTTCTCACTCACAGCTTCATTCCCGCTTATAGAATCCTGCTCACTCACAGCATCCGGCTCCATCGCTGATTCCGCGGTTTCCGCCATCTTTTTGGCGGCTTTTCCTGTAACGATCACACTTGCAGTTTCCGTCTGCCCTGCATTTTTTCCATCTGTTTTCTTTTCACCGGTATTTTCTTCACCGTTATGCTCTCCGTCAGAATTCTCGGAATCCACCTCTTCCGTAACACCGCTTTCCATCTCTGTTTCTTCCATGGTCTCCGCAAGAGCTTCCTCCCACTCGGTGCTGCTGCCATTTAACGCACTCGTCAGAACCGTGCCCGTGAACAGATTTCCCTTCCACCGCACGCCTCCGCCATAATCCTTTACCGAATCTATGGTAGTAAAGCCATGGAGCAGATCCAGTGCCATCTGCGGTTCTGCCATCCGGTAACGGGCCGTGGTTCCCTTCTTAGAACGTCCCACAGTCTGTTCTGCCAGGATCGTATTCCGGATTTTGTAAATACCGCAAATCATCTGGGCATCCGTCATATCCGGGGAAAGATTTTCCAGAAATACCGCGGTCTTCTTTCCGCAGTTTACCAGCACGGAAAAAAACGCGGCACTCACTGCGATATGCCGTTCCGAAAGACGGTAGCCCGCCGCATTCATCCGTGCCACAAAGCTGTCCCAGTAATCCATGCGCATATACTCCAGCTCATCACTGATGGCGGCCTCATAATCCCGCGTTCTGGCATTTGCAAAGGCCTGGCAGATTCCCCGGTTATCCACCAGAGATTCATCTCCCACCGTTTTTTCGGTATAGGCAGAAAACTCCTGCCAGAGAGACGGATGCCGATTGTAGGCCCAGCGCATAAAATCCGTCAGATCGTGCCGGTAATCAAACTGGCAAAGCCCATAAGCCCGGCCGCGGTCCCCCATCAGGATCTGCCCTCCGGAGGATTCCCCTGCAATGGAGAGCATGTAAAATTCTGCCGGTTCGCCGGAAATGTGGAGTCCGCTCAAAGCTCCCGTGGGCAGATTCCTTGCCGCTTCCACTTCGAATGCCGACCAGTCCTCCGCTTCTGCCGCTGCGTCCTGCGCGTCCACCAGATATCCGTCACTATCCGCCATTCTTCCATCCGGAGTTTTAGCATCCATCACCAGACGACCGTCTTCTTCAAAGTAGCATTCATCTTCCCTGCCATATTCCGATATGGTCTGATAACCGGTAACCGCACCCTGATCCGTGAAATAATACCAGTTCTCATCCGACAAAAACCAGCCAAGATACAGGCTGCCGTCCTCATTGTAATAGTAGAGCACGCCATTTTCTGTATAGAATCCGCTCCGCTTCTCCGGTTCTGTGTCCGTCTGCAGGCTTTCTTCCGGTTCCGCTGACGTTTCCCGCGCAGAGCTGTCACTTGCTGATGCTGCCCGGGATTCCATCTGCCCATCGGCAGAAACAGAGGAAATGCTCCGGATTCCGGCTATCACTGCAGCCAGTATCATCACCAGGGCAAACCCGGCAAGCAGTGGAAGAACTACGGTATCTTTGCGAAACTGCTCAGATTTCAGCTTTTCCTGACACGTTGTTTTTATTTTTTTCAGTATTGTAATCCATTCTGTTTTTTTCATATGTTTCTAATCTGCAGTCGAAACCGGCTGCCATTGCCACATCTCACGAATTTCTCAGTTTCAAGCAGCTTTTCCTGTGAACTGCGCCAAATGTTTCACCCGCGATAACGATTCAGTGCCGCAAATACTTCCTGAATTCTTGGCTTTGCCAGTCCACACGGCACATAGGAGCCTGTCAGGCCGTCCCAGCCTTTTGTCTCCACTCGCTTTTGCAGCTCCGCCGTAAGCTGCCGCAGATTTTTCCGTCCGTCGGCCAGCTGCTCAAGAGCGTAACGAGTCAGATACGCAAGGGCAGAGGTCTGCTCGGAATCTGCCAGCTGCTCCACGTAACGCAGATCTACTGTCTCCCTGTCGATGGAGAAGGAATCCCGGCCAAAGGTTTTCACCTTGCTGTGCTCCTGGGCGCGATCACCGCCCCGGCCGCCTCTGCCGCGCTCTGATCTTCCTTTCCCGGCTTTCCGGTCATCCGCACTTTCCGGCTCCCTGCCCCACTTCCCGGACATGACTCTGCCAGAACCACTACGTTCTGCCTTCTCTGCTCCGCGTCCTACTGTATGTCCCACGCTTCCAGCCATATACGCCTCCGCAAACCCCGGAACCACAAATCCCGGTGCCTGGGTTCTCGGTGCCTGATGCTCCTTACACAGTGCCTTTACCCGCTCCGTGATCTCCACCGGCTTATAGCAGTCCATCTGAATGATGTGGTCCGCGATGTAGAAGAACGCGCCGGAGCTTCCCGCTACCAGAATCGTAGATACACCAGCCTTTTCATACAGATCCCGGGCCCGCTCCAGAAATGGCGTGATCGGCTCTTTCTCCCGGCTGATGACCTGCTGCATGAAATCATCCCGCACCATAAAGTTGGTGGCGGAGGTATCCTCATCAATCAGAAACAGCCCGGTTCCTGCCTCAATGCCTTCCACCACGCCTGCCGCCTGGGAGGTGCTTCCGCTGGCATCCGGCGTGGAAAAGTTTTTCGTGTCCTTGCCGTTGGGCAGGTCATTGATAAACAGGGAAATGTCAGTGTTGCGAATAGACCGCCCCTCCTCTGCCCGAAGTTTCACCGCGGTCTCATCCGCCAGGACAAATTCCCGTCCATCCCCCGCGATATGGTCATACACGCCCATCTGCAGAGCGGAAAGCAGCGTGGATTTTCCATGATAGCCGCCCCCCACGATCAGCGTAATGCCTGCCGGTACTGCCATGCCGTGAATCTCTCCGTGATGAGGCAGGATAAAGCTCTGCTCCATACTCTTCGGAGAAACAAAGGGAATGCTGTCTTTCATCGGCTGGTCGGAAACGCCGCTTTTTCTCGGCAGAATGGAACCGTTTGCCACAAAAGCTACCACATTCTTCTCTTTCATCTGGCGGCGCAGCTCTGTCTGGTCTTCTGCCAGCCATACCGCCGCCTGCAGCGCTTTCCGATCCAGATTTTTTGCGAAAAAACTTTTTTCCGCTGCTTTCGGCAGAAAATCAAAGAGAATCTTCTCCAGTCCGCCTGCGTCAATGGTTCTTCCAAAAGCCGGAAAACCGACGTGGAAACGCACGGTAATGGTGTCACGGCTGATCTCACAGGCGCTGCGCTCTAAGACCTCCTGGCCGCACCGGCTGATTGAAATCAGGCCGCTCTTGCCTGAGCCCTTTGCCTGAAAACTGAACCGCTCCGTCTGGGCAGAAAATAATCTTGTCAGGTGATCCTGCAGCGCAATGCGTTTGCATTCCTGATCCCGCATTTCTTCAGAAAATCCGGACAGTTTCCACGGGATTTCCAGATGAACAGAAGACGGGGACGCAAAGGGGTCTCCTTGTACATGGTCGATCACCAGCGCGTAATTCCCAAACTGGTATGCCCCGGACAGGGATTTATAAGCCGGATAGCTTTTATGGTCAATGGAGCGCAGCATCGTGCGCAGTTCATTCGATGATTTCATGGCATATCTCCTCACATGCGTTTGCCGGACGCCTGACAACGGATTATTCCTGCTGTTTGCATGACATACAAACAACCGGCATTTTCCACTGTACAAACGTCCGGCAGACATTTTCCGATTCTTTATAATGTTTCCGCGATCTTTCTCGCTACATACACACCACTTGCGGATGCGTGGGACAGGGAATGGGTCACGCCACTGCCATCACCGATGATGTAAAGGCCTTTGTGGCGGCTCTCCAGGTTCTCATCCACATCTACTTCCATGTTGTAGAATTTAACCTCCACGCCGTACAGCAGGGTATCGTCATTGGCAGTACCAGGCGCGATCTTATCCAGGGCGTAGATCATCTCAATGATGCCGTCCAGAATACGCTTTGGCAGCACCAGGCTTAAGTCGCCCGGAGTTGCGGAAAGGGTCGGCATGAACATGTTTTCCTCGATACGTTTCTGGGTGCTTCGTCTTCCGCGTACCAGATCACCGAAACGCTGTACGATGACACCGCCGCCCAGCATGTTGGAAAGACGGGCGATGCTCTCACCGTAGCCGTTGCTGTCCTTAAACGGTTCAGAGAAATGCTTGGACACCAGCAGCGCGAAGTTTGTGCACTCTGTCTGTTTGGCCGGATCCTCATAGCTGTGGCCATTTACGGTCACGATGCCGTTGGTATTCTCATTTACCACGATGCCGCGCGGGTTCATACAGAAAGTACGCACATTATCCTCAAACTTCTCGGTGCGGTATACGATCTTACTCTCGTAAAGCTCATCCGTCAGATGGGAGAATAATACAGCCGGAAGCTCCACGCGAACGCCCAGGTCCACACGGTTGGACTTAGTCGGGATCTCAAGCTCCTTACAGATATGCTCCATCCATTTGCTTCCGCTTCTTCCTACGGAAACAATACATTTCTTACAGTCATAGGAGGTCTCACCCACCCATACCCGGTAGGTTCCGTCCTCGAGGCTCTCAATATGGGTAACCGGAGACTCAAAGTAGAAATCCACCAGTTCCTTTAACTCATCATAAAGCTGCTCCAGCACAACCAGATTGATGTCGGTTCCCAGATGGCGCACGGATGCATCTAACAGCTTCAGGCGGTTCTGGATGCAGACCTTCTTTAAACTGGTTCCTGCGGTAGAGTACATCCTGGTACCTTCACCGCCGTGGGCCATGTTGATCTCATCCACATATTCCATAAGCTCAGTAGCTGCCTTTTTGCCAATGTATTCGTACAGAGTGCCGCCAAAATCATTGGTAATGTTGTATTTGCCATCGGAGAATGCGCCCGCTCCGCCGAATCCGCTCATAATGGAGCAGGATTTACATTTGATGCAGGATTTGATCTTATCACCGTCAATCGGGCAGTGACGCTTCTTTAAGGTGTAGCCGGAATCAAAAACCGCGATTTTTTTTCCGCCGCACTTCTTTGTAAGCTCATACGCAGAGTAAATCCCCCCCGGGCCTGCGCCCACAATAATCACATCATACTTCATGCACTCAAAACTCCTTCTCTTTTTTATTCCCGTTTTTAACACCGGGCATAAAAACAGAGAATCCACTGGATTCCCTGTTCTTACATACTGTTTCAGTTGCTCTGCAAAATCTTAAAAATACTTCTTGCTGCCCCAGAGGTTCGCTTTTTTTAAATCCCGGTACTCGTTGTAGGCCTTTTCCAGAATCTGCTTCTCATTCGAGAACTTCAGAAGGTGGTAAGCCTCATAAAACTTGTAATAACCGGAATCCACAAAATGCTCTTCCCGTTGTGGTTTACTGTAATAGCTGTCTGCCATCATCAGATACCAGTGTACGTCTTTTTCCACCATATCCTGCGGCGTATTGAAGGAATAGGAGCTCTTTCCGATATATTTAATAATGGAAGCGCTCACGCCGGTCTCTTCTTTTACTTCCCGAAGAGCCGTTTCTTTGTACTCCTCCCCTGCTTCTACAGTTCCCTTTGGAAGGACCCAGCCCTCGTATTTGTTCTTGTAATTCTTATAAAGGACCAGGATCTTGCCGCGAAATATAACCACACCTCCACAGCTCGTTGCTTCTATCATTGCAATTCCTCCTGTTGTACCGTGCAATAAGCACAGCTTTGGTGTGTCACACAGACTGGTTTAAGTATACCTCTATTTCGGGTAAGTTGCAAGTTTCTTATTCTGTTACTTCCATAAACTTTATTTGTGCAGTTCTTTAAAGATTTTCTCCGGAGTAATCGGCAGCTCCCGGATCTGCACGCCGGTGGCATTTGCCACGGCCGCCGCAATTGCAGGAGACGGCGTATTGATGACAACCTCACCGATGGATTTAACACCAAACGGACCGGTCGGCTCGTAGCTGCTTTCAAATTCAACCCGGATATTTCCCACATCCACGCGAGTCGGAAGCTTGTACTGCATGAAGGAATTCTCATACACCTGGCCCTTTTCGGAACGGGTCACATCCTCAAACATTGCCATGCCGATGCCCTGTCCAAGACCTCCCTCCGTCTGTACCCGGGCAATTGCCGGGTTGATCGGGGTTCCGCAGTCTACCACAGCCACATAGTTGACCAGCTCAAAATCACAGGTTTCCTGATCCATCTCGATCTCAGCCATACCAACCATGAACGGAGGCGGAGATACCGGTGAGGAATGGCTTTCGGTCACCTCAAGGGCCTTACCGTTATTTGCCATGGCGCAGTTTCCGATATCCTTTAAGCTGATGGAAGCCGAACCGTCCTTTGCAAATACCTGCTCACCGTCAAAATCCACCTCTTCCGGTGTCTTCTCCAGATACTCTGCACCCTTCTCGGTGATCAGGCGGATCATGGATTTGGATGCCTTCACGGCAGCCATACCGGTTAAGTAAGCGGTACTGGACGCATAGGAACCGGAATCATACGGAGAAACATCCGTATCCACACCATGGGATACAATGTTTTCCAGATCACAGCCCAGCACGTCTGCCGCGATCTGGGCCAGCGTGGTGTCACAGCCGGTGCCCATATCTGACGCACCGATCATCATGGTATAAAAGCCGTCATCATTCAGCTTTAAGGTGATGGAGCCCACATCCACACCGGAAATGGAGGAGCCCTGCATGCACATGGCAACGCCTACCGAACGGACTTTTCCGTTACCCATGTCGCGGCACGGATATTTTTCATCCCAGTGCATCAGCTCCTTTGCTCTTGCCATGCAGCGGTCCAGAGCACAGCTGTTGGCGGTTTCGCCGTAGTAAGCCGGCATCAGATCTCCCTCGTGTACCATATTTTTCTCACGGATCACGGTCGGATCCATCTGAAGTTCCCGTGCCAGCTCGTTGACTGCGGACTCCAGCGCAAACACACCCTGGGTCGCGCCGTAACCGCGGTACGCGCCTGCTGACATGGTATTCGTATAAACAACATCATAGCAGAACCGGTAAGCCTTCGGCGTGGAATAAATCGGAATAGACTTATGGCCGGACAGACCTACGGTAGTCGGGCCATGCTCACCGAATGCTCCGGTATTGGACAATGTGTACAGCTGTCTCTTATACACATCTCCGAGCCCACGAGACCGAGGCTGA
>OJRB01000794.1_pt1 | contig 17706 bp, 12 predicted proteins | sample 1599061 | NCBI WGS metagenome assembly OJRB01 (sample SAMN03922522, study PRJEB24848) | human gut metagenome | isolation source: stool sample | host: Homo sapiens | place: Germany | collected 2010-02 | reverse complement strand
TGGAATACCGCAGGACGGGCAGCACCCGCCGCTACCACCCCGGCTATGAGTGCAAGTGGGCGACCAATACCGTTGTGCATATCCTTGAAAACCGGGAATACACAGGCTGTCTGGTAAATTTCAAGACAGAAAAACTTTCTTACAAAGTCAAGCACAGTGTAGAAAATCCCCCGGAAAAGCAAGTGATTTTCGAGAACCACCACGAGCCTATCATAGACACCCAAACATGGGAACGGGTGCAGGAGCTTCGCAAGCAGCGCAAACGCCCCAACCGCTATGATGAAGTGGGCTTGTTCTCCGGCATACTGTTCTGTGCGGACTGCGGCAGTGTGATGTATCAGCAGCGATACCAGACGGACAAGCGCAAGCAGGACTGTTATATCTGCGGCAACTACAAGAAACGCACCCATGACTGTACGGCGCACTTTATCCGCACCGACCTCTTGACCGCTGGTGTACTCTCCAATCTGCGGAAAGTGACAAGCTATGCGGCAAAGCATGAAGCCCGGTTTATGAAGCTCTTGATTGAGCAGAACGAGGACGGGGGCAAGCGCAGGAACGCCGCCAAGAAAAAGGAACTGGAAGCCGCCGAGAAACGCATAGCCGAGTTATCCGCTATCTTCAAGCGGCTGTATGAGGACAGCGTGACCGGGCGCATATCAGACGAGCGTTTCACAGAGCTGTCGGCAGACTATGAAGCAGAGCAACGGGAACTGAAAGAAAGAGCCGCCGCTATCCAAGCGGAGCTTTCCAAAGCACAGGAAGCCACCGTGAACGCAGAAAAGTTTATGAATGTTGTCCGGCGGCATACCAGCTTTGAAGAACTTACCCCTACTCTGCTGCGGGAGTTTGTAGAGAAAATCGTTGTGCATGAGTGCAGCTATGACGAGAACAAGACCCGCAGACAGGACATTGAGATTTATTATTCTTTTGTTGGCAAGGTGGACTTGCCCGAATAACCGCCCGACCTATCCGACACAATGCGCAAGTGCCGGATAGGAACGGCAAAATTTTTTACACTTCTATTGCTTCTTTATCACACATCAATAAAATCGCAGGGCATGAAACAGCTTATGGCGGGCGGCGGTGTGGCGCTCATCGGTATGATTCTCGTGCCGCTGCTCAAAGGGCTGTTCGGTTAATCCCGTCCATGCCGCAATGTAAAACCCTTCGCCCCTGCCCGCCTGACACGGGCGGGGGCGGGAAAGGAGGGCTGACCCATTGGATTTGATATGGGAAAAATTCACCGAATGGCTCAAGGAGCTGCTGGTCGGGGGCATCATGGACAACCTGACCGGCCTCTTTGATAACGTCAACGCCAAGGTCGCGGAGGCGGCGGGACACATCGGCAGCACCCCGCAGGCGTGGAACGCCAATATTTACAGCATGATCCGCTCTCTCTCGGACAACCTGATCCTGCCCATTGCAGGCGTGATCCTCGCCTTCGTCATGACGCTGGAGCTGATCCAGCTCATAGCAGACCGAAATAACCTCCACGACATCGACACATGGGTATTCTTTCGCTGGGTGTTCAAGACAGCGGCTGCCGTGCTCATCGTGTCCAACACATGGAATATCGTCATGGGCGTATTCGAGGCGGCGCAGAGCGTGGTCAACCGCGCCTCCGGCCTTATCGTGGGCAACACCTCCATCAACCTTGCCGACCATATCGCGGACCTTGAGGCGCGGCTGCTGGAGATGAACGTGTGGTCGCTCTTGGGGTTGTGGCTGCAATCCTTCGTGGTGGGCTTCACCATGTGGGCGCTGACCATCTGCATCTTTATCATTATCTACGGCAGAATGATCGAGATATACCTCGTCACCAGCATCGCGCCCATCCCCATGGCCACCATGATGGGCAAGGAATGGGGCGGCATGGGACAGAATTACCTCCGCTCCCTGCTGGCTTTGGCGTTTCAGGGCTTTCTCATCATCATCTGCATCGCCATCTATGCGGTGCTGGTACAGAATATGCTCATCGACGACAACATTTCCACGGCCATCTGGCTGTGCATGGGCTACACGGTGCTGCTCTGCTTCACCCTGTTCAAAACCAGCAGTCTCGCAAAGTCAATTTTCAACAGTCATTGACGGAGGTACATCATTATGGCATACGTTCCCGTACCCAAAGACCTGAACGCGGTCAAGACCAAGGTGCTGCTGAACCTGACAAAACGGCAGCTCGTATGCTTCAGCGCAGGGGCGGCGCTGGGCGTTCCGCTGTTCTTCCTGCTCAAAGCCCATACCGGCGTCAGCACGGCGGCGATTTGCATGATCCTGCTCATGCTGCCCTTTTTTCTGCTGGCCATGTATGAGAAGAACGGACAGCCCCTTGAAAAGATCGTCCGCAACATCGTGCAGGTCTGCTTCCTGCGCCCCAAGCAGCGCCCTTACGCAACCAATAATTTCTACGCCGTTCTGGAACGGCAGGACAATTTAGACCGGGAGGTGTATCGCATTGTCCACCCGCACAAAACTCACCCGCGCCGAACGCAGGCAGATCGAGGCCGCCATCGCAAGAGCGAAGCGGCAGGATAAGAAACAGAAGTCCGCGCAGGACAGCATCCCGTTTCAGCGGATGTTCCCCGACGGCATCTGCCGCGTGACGGACAGCTACTACACGAAAACCGTCCAGTTTCAGGACATCAACTACCAGCTCAACCAGAACGAGGACAAGACCGCCATCTTTGACGGCTGGTGCGACTTCCTCAACTACTTCGACAGCTCCGTGCGCTTTCAGCTCTCCTTCGTGAATATGTCCGCCAACAAGGACAATTACGCAAGGTACATCACCATTTCGCCGCAGGGCGACGATTTTGACAGCATCCGTCTGGAATATACTCAGATGCTCCAGAACCAGCTTGCCCGCGGCAACAACGGCCTCATCAAGACCAAGTACCTGACCTTCGGCGTGGAGGCGGACGGGCTGAAAGCGGCAAAGCCGAGGCTGGAGCGCATTGAAACGGACATCCTCAACAACTTCAAGCGCCTCGGCGTGGCGGCGGAGCCGATGAACGGCACGGAGCGGCTGCGGCTGCTGCACGGGATGCTGCACATGGACGAGCAGGAGCCGTTCCGCTTCTCGTGGGACTGGCTGGCACCATCGGGCCTTTCGGTCAAGGACTTCATCGCGCCCAGCTCCTTTGAGTTCCGCACCGGGCGCTCCTTCGGCGTCGGCAGGCGCATTGGCTGCGCCAGCTTCTTGCAGATTTTAGCGCCAGAGCTGAACGACCGGATGCTGGCGGACTTCCTCGACATGGAAAGCTCCCTCATCGTCAGTATGCACGTCCAGTCCGTGGATCAGGTCAAGGCCATCAAGACCATCAAGCGCAAGATCACGGATTTGCAGAAAATGACCATCGAGGAGCAGAAAAAGGCCGTCCGCGCCGGATACGACATGGACATCATCCCCTCGGACCTTGCCACCTACGGCACGGAGGCGAAGAAGCTGCTGCAAGACCTGCAAAGCCGCAACGAGCGTATGTTCCTGCTGACCTTTATTGTGGTCAATACCGCAGGCTGCCGCCAGCAGCTTGACAACAACGTGTTTCAGGCGGCCTCCATCGCCCAGAAGTACAACTGCCAGCTTACCCGCCTTGATTTCCGTCAGGAGGAGGGGCTGATGAGCAGCCTCCCGCTGGGGCTGAACCAGATCGAAATACAGCGGGGCTTGACCACCTCAAGCGTCGCTATTTTTATCCCCTTTACCACGCAGGAGCTGTTTCAGGATGGCAAGGAAGCCCTGTACTGCGGGCTGAACGCGCTGTCGAACAACCTCATCATGGTAGACCGCAAGCGTCTCAAGAACCCCAACGGTCTCATCCTTGGTACGCCCGGAAGCGGCAAGAGCTTTGCCGCAAAGCGGGAGATCGCCAACGTGTTTCTCGTTACTGACGATGACATTATCATCTGCGACCCCGAGGCCGAGTATGGACCGCTGGTGGAGCGCCTGCACGGACAGGTCATCAAAATTTCTCCCACAAGCCCGCACTACATCAACCCCATGGACTTGAATCTCAATTACAGCGACGATGAGAACCCGCTGAGCCTGAAATCCGACTTCATCCTCTCCCTCTGCGAGTTGATCGTGGGCGGCAAGGACGGCCTCATGCCGGTGGAAAAGACCATCATCGACCGCTGTGTGCGCTCTGTTTACCGGGAGTACCTGAGCGACCCCCGCCCGGAGAAGATGCCGATTTTGGAGGACTTGTACAACGAACTACGCAGGCAGGATGAGAAGGAAGCGCAGTATATCGCAACGGCGCTGGAAATCTACGTCACCGGCTCCCTCAACGTGTTCAACCACCGCAGCAACGTGAATATCCAGAACCGCGTGGTCAGCTTCGATATCAAGGAGCTGGGCAAGCAGCTCAAAAAGATCGGGATGCTGGTGGTGCAGGACGCGGTGTGGAACCGCGTCACGATCAACCGTGAGCAGCGCAAGTCCACCCGCTACTATATCGACGAAATGCACCTTCTTCTGAAGGAGGAACAGACCGCCGCGTATACGGTGGAGATATGGAAGCGCTTCCGCAAGTGGGGCGGCGTTCCCACGGGCATCACCCAGAACGTCAAAGACCTGCTCTCCAGCCGTGAGGTGGAGAACATCTTTGAAAACTCCGACTATGTGTATATGCTCAACCAGGCTTCCGGCGACCGGCAGATTCTGGCGAAGCAGCTCAACATCTCGCCCCATCAGCTCTCGTATGTGACCCAATCCGCCGAGGGCGAGGGGCTTTTGTTCTACGGCAGCGTGATCCTGCCCTTCGTAGACCGCTTCCCCAAGGATACAGAGCTGTACAAAATCATCACGACAAAATTGTCCGACCTCTCCGAACAAACCGGGGAGGAAGAGAAGGACGCAATTACAGTGTAAGGAAGGAGAAAAGAATATGGATAACCACCTTATGATTTTTGAAAGCGCAGATTTTGGTCGGGTGCGTTCCGTGCTGAAAGACGGAGCTCCTTGGTTTGTTGCGGTTGATGTGTGCAAAGCTCTCGGATTGAACCAGGTTACGCGCGCAATGTCCAGATTGGACTCGGATGAAGGTGGGTTACTTGAAGTACCCCACCCCCAGAACGCCGATAAGACGATTGAAATAAATGCTGTAAGTGAAGCCGGACTCTATCATTTGATCCTTTGTTCCAAAAAGCCGGAAGCGAGAGCCTTCAAGCGCTGGATCACCCATGCGGTCATTCCCTCCATCCGCAAGCACGGCGCGTATATGACGGACAGCCTGTTGGATGCGCTGGAGGCTCACCCCGAGGCCGTGCCGGAGTACCTGAACCGCCTGCGCAGCGAAAACGCCCGAAACAGGGAGCTGACCCGCCGTCTCCGGCTTGCCCTCCCCAAAGCGGAGTATTACGACGCCTTTGTTGACCCTGCGGACTGCACCAACATCCGCACCACCGCCAAGGAGCTGGGCGTTCCCGAAAAGCAGTTTACCCGGTATCTGGAGGAAAAGAAGTATCTGTTCCGGGACAAGAACCGCAAGCTCTTTCCCCGTGCGGTCAAAAAGAGCGCCGGTCTGTTTCTGGTGAAGGACTTCTACACCGAGCGCGGCAAGCTGGGACACTATACCCTCATCACCCCGGCGGGCAAGCGGCATTTTCTGGAGAGAACGGATGAAATTCTGTTTGAATAACGCTTTTAACCCATCAGCAGTCCCATCAGGAGGTGATGAATATGGCAAAACGCTCGCCAAGGCTGATTTTCACCGAGGAAGAACGCGCCCTGCCGGAGCTGGAACGAGCTGTCCGCAAGGCGGACAGGGCGGCGGTTAAGCTGGAAAAGGCCGAAGCGAAAATTCCCAAGAAAACCGTTAAGGTCAAAAAGCGTCCGCCCTCCAAGCTGGCGCACGCCGCAAGGAAAGCGCCGCTGGATACCGTCCGCAGCGCAGTCCACCGCAAGCTCCGGGAGGAGGGTGATGACAACCCCGGCACGGAGGCGGCGAACACCCTGACCGAGACGGCGGAGCGCACCTGGCGCATTGCGGAATCGGCGCACCGCTCCCATGCGGAAAAGCCCTACCGCAGGGCGGACAAGGCGGAAGCCGCCGCAGACAAAGCCAATCTCAAGGCGCTGAACAAACAGTACGAGCAGGAATACGGCAGGGCTTCCAACCCCTATTCCCGCTGGCAGCAGAAGCAGGCCATTAAAAAGGAATACGCCGCCGCAAAAGCGGGGAACGGCGCGAGGAATACCGTCAAAGCGTCCGAGACCACCGCGAAGGCGGCAAAGCGCGCCGCCGAGGGAAGCAAAAAGGCCGGCAGCTTTTTTGTCCGGCACAAGAAGGGTTTTCTCATCGCGGGCGGCGTCGCCGCCGCGATACTGCTGCTCATGACCTGCATTTCCTCCTGCTCCACGCTGTTTCAGGGCGGGGCGTCCGGCATTGCGGCCTCCACCTATCCGCTGGAGGATGCGGATATGCTGGCGGCGGAAGCCGCCTACTGCGCCATGGAGGACGAGCTGCGGGAATACCTGAACAGCTACGAAAGCACCCACGATTACGACGAGTACCACTTCGACCTGGACGAGATTGAGCACGACCCCTATGTGCTCATTTCCATGATTACCGCCCTCAAGGGCGGAGAATGGACGATTGACGAAATAGGCGGGATTCTGGAGACGCTGTTTGAAAAGCAGTATATCTTAACGGAAACCGTCACCACAGAAACCAGATATCGCACCGAAACGCATATCGGCTATTACACCGACGAAAACGGCAATCTGCAAAGCTACGAGTACGAGGCGGAGGTTCCCTACACCTACTATATCTGCCATGTGGAGCTGGAAAACTTCAACCTCTCCCATGTGCCGGTGCATATCATGTCCCACGATCAGCTCTCCATGTACGCCGTGTATATGAGCATGCTGGGCAACCGCCCCGACCTGTTCCCCGGCTCCCCGTATGTGAACCGGTACTACCACACCCAGTATGAGAAGTACGAGATACCCCCGGAGGCGCTGGCGGACGAGCAGTTCGCCGCCATCATCAAGGAAGCGGAAAAGTATCTGGGCTACCCCTACGTCTGGGGCGGCAGCTCGCCCGCCACCTCCTTCGACTGCTCCGGCTTCGTTTCGTATGTCTACAACAACTGCGGCCTGCACTGGAGCTTCGGCAGGCTGGGCGCGGAGGGGCTGCGGGGCATGTGCACCTATGTTTCCCCGGAAAGCGCCCGTCCCGGCGACCTGATATTCTTTGAAAAGACCTACGACACCGCAGGCGCGTCCCATGTGGGCGTCTATGTGGGCAATAACAGGATGCTCCACTGCGGCGACCCCATTCACTACGCTTCCATCGACACGAGCTACTGGCGAAGCCATTTTCTCCAGTTTGGCAGATTACCTTAACAACAACCATATCAACGCAAAAAAGGAGGATGTTATGAACCCGCGACTTGAAAAGCTGCGTCAGGAGCGCGAGAAGCTGGCGGAAAAGCTCACATCGCTGACCGCACGGCTCAAAGCCCTGGACGAGCAGATTCTGAAGCTGGAAAACACGGATATTGTGGGCATCGTCCGCGAGAACGGGCTGACCATCGAGCAGCTCGCGGCGCTGATGGCGATGCTGGAAAAGCGTCCCACGGCGGCGCTGCCCGACGAATACAGAAAAACGGAGGATTTTACGGATGAAGAATAAATGGAGATTTTTTGCCGTGACGCTGGCCGTCGTGCTCTGCATGACGGTCTTTTCCGTTACGGCCTATGCAGGCGGCGATATGGTCGATTCGACAATGGGCGACACGACCATGGAAACCCCAACTGCAACTACACAGCCGGAGAATACGAATACCGGTGAGCAGACCCCAAACGGACAGACCCTGACCGTGCTTGTGACCGATAATGCGGACGGAAGCCATACCGTGACCATCGGGGATCGGAGCTGGACGCTTCCCGCCAAACGGGAGCAGGCCGGAAAGGTGGTCAACGTCCGCACCTATTTGAACCTGCGCACCGGCCCCGGCACGGATTACACCGTGATCGGGCGTCTGCTCAACGGCGCGGAGGTGAAGGTGCTGGAGGAAAGCAACGGCTGGTATAAGGTGGTCGTGCCGGAGCAGACAGGCTATGTATACGGCAAATACCTTGACGTCATGAACGCGCCGGCAGAAACCAGCGGAAGCGATACGGATATGGCGGGACTGCCGGAGCTGCTGCTGCAATATTACGCCGCTGCCGGAGGTTCCGCGCCTCTGACCCCGGAGGGCAACCTGACGCTCATGGACGACATCGGCTCCGCTTTCGGCGCAGGCAAGCAGTTCATCACCGTGACGACCAAGGGCGGCAATACCTTTTATCTCATCATCGACCGGGACGATAAGGGCAATGAGAACGTCCATTTCCTGAATCTTGTGGACGAGGCCGACCTGCTGGCTTTGACCAAGGACGGCGAGAGCATCATCCCCGCCTGCTCCTGCACGGATAAATGCGCCGTGGGCAAGATCAACACGGGCTGCAAGGTGTGCAGAACCAATATGAGCGAGTGCGCGGGCAAGGAAGTGACGGAACCCACGCCACAGCCCGCCGAGCCTGCGGAGACCGCGCCCGAAAAGAGTACCAACGGCGCGGGGCTCATAGTGGTCGTCCTCCTGCTTCTGCTGGGCGGCGGCGGTGCGCTGTACTGGTTCAAGCTCCGCAAGCCCAAGGCCGACACCCGTGGGGCGGACGATCTGGACGATTACGACTACGGCGAGGACGAGGAAGATGAGGATTACGAGTTTGAAGATGAAAACACTGCTGACAGTGAGGAGGACAAAAACCAATGATGAATACGACCTGTTACCGGCTTGTTGTGTGTGAAAAGCCCTCCGTGGCAAGGAGCATCGCTTCCGTTCTTGGCGCAGGCAGGCGCGGGGACGGTTTTCTTTCGGGTAGCGGCTATCTCGTCTCCTGGTGCTTCGGGCATCTTGCGGAGCTTTCGGACGCAGACGCCTACGACGAAAAGTACGGCAAATGGCGAAGGGAGGACTTGCCCATCCTGCCGAAAAGCTGGCAGTATACCGTAGCGCGGGACAAGCAGAAGCAGATGAACACCCTGCGCGCCCTCATGCACAGGGAGGACGTTTACGAGGTCATCAACGCCTGCGACGCCGGGCGCGAGGGCGAGCTGATCTTCCGCACGGCGTATAATCTCAACAACTGCCGCAAGCGCGTAAGGCGGCTCTGGATCTCCTCCATGGAGGATGCGGCTATCCTTCAGGGCTTTGAAAATCTCCGCGACGGCGCGGAGTACGACAACCTCTACGCCTCCGCCCTCTGCCGCAGCAAGGCGGACTGGCTGGTGGGCATCAACGCCACCCGCCTGTTTTCCGTGATGTATCATCGCACCCTGAACGTGGGGCGCGTGGTATCGCCTACCCTTGCACTGCTGGTGCAGCGGGAAGCGGAAATAAGCGCCTTTCAGCCGGAGACCTTTTACACGGTCAATCTTATTTTCGATACCTTTTCCGCCGTGGGCGAAAAATATGAGGACAGGGCGGAAGCCGAAGCGCAGGCGAAGAAATGTAATAATGACACGGCGACCGTCACAAACGTGGAGCGAAAGGAAAAGACTGAAAAAGCCCCGGCGCTCTACGACCTTACCACCCTCCAGCGGGACGCGAACCGCTTGCTTGGGTACACGGCGCAGCAGTCGCTGGATTATCTGCAAAGCCTGTATGAAAAGAAGCTCTGCACCTACCCCCGCACCGACAGCCGCTACCTCACCGACGATATGGAGGGCGGCGTAAACGCGCTGGCGCTGTGCTGCGCGGGCGTCTGCGGCGCGGAGCCGCCCGCAGCCGTCTGTTCGGGGCAGGTATGCAGCAGCAAAAAGGTCAGCGACCACCATGCCGTCGTTCCCACCATGGCGGCGGGCGAAACGGACTTGGAGGCGCTGCCCGCAGGCGAACGGGAGCTGCTGCGCCTTGTTTCCCGTCAGGTGCTTATGGCGGTCAGCGCACCCTTCGTCTATCTGGAGACCGAGGCAAGGCTGGACTGCGGCGGAAATGCCTTTGCCGCCAAAGGGAAAACAATCCTTCATATGGGTTGGAGGGCATACACGGAAAAGGGCAAGCAGGACAGCACCCTCCCGGAGCTTTCCGAGGGACAGTCGCTTCCCGTTTCCTCCTGCGAAGTCAAAGAGGGAAAAACGACCCCGCCCAAGCACTTCACCGAGGATACGCTTCTGTCGGCCATGGAGACGGCGGGCAAAGAGGATATGCCGGAAGCTGCGGAGCGGCGCGGGCTGGGAACCCCCGCGACAAGGGCGGCGGTCATTGAAAAGCTGGTGGCCACGGGCTTTGCGGAGCGCAGAAAGGCGAAGAAATCTGTACGCCTCGTTCCCACCGAAGCGGGCGTGTCCCTCATTACCGTGCTGCCCGAACAGCTCCAGTCCCCGCTGCTCACCGCCGAATGGGAGCACCGCCTCAAGGAGATCGAGTGCGGCGAGCTGGGCGCAGACGAGTTCCTTGCCGGCATCCGCGATATGGTCGCAGCGCTGGTTCGGGACGCTGCGCCTGTGGACGGTGCGGAGGTACTGTTCCCCTCCGGCAGACCCGTTGTGGGCAAATGCCCCCGCTGCGGCGCAGAGGTCACGGAGAGCAAAAACGGCTATTTCTGCGAGAGACGGAGCTGCAAGTTCGGGCTGTGGCGGGACAACCGCTTCCTTGCCGCCAAGAAGATCAGCCTGACAAAGAAGATGGCTTCCTCGCTCCTGACGCAGGGACGCGCCTATGCCAGCGGCGTCTATTCCGAGAAAACCGGCAAGACCTACGACGCATTCATCGTGCTGGAGGACGACGGCGCGCGTTCCTCCTATAAGCTGGACTTCACCAAGTGACCCTCACAGGCTCCCGCACGGGCGTTTCATTCCCCTGCGGGAGCCGCTGTTTTTACCATGATCCAAAGGAGGTATGCACGAAATGGCTGAAAAACAGACCAACAAGGAACGGCTCAAAGACATCACCGACAGCATTGAGACGGGCATAAAGGAGCTGTTTGAGAGCGACAGATACAGGCAGTACCTTGCCACCATGAGCCGCTTTCACCGCTACAGCGTCAACAACACCATGCTCATCTATATGCAGCGCCCCGACGCCACCCATGTGGCTGGCTTCAACAAATGGCGCGATCAGTTCGGAAGAAGCGTCAAAAAGGGCGAAAAGGGCATTAAGATCATCGCCCCCACGCCCTTCAAGAAGAAAATCGAGCAGCAGAAGTTAGACCCCGACACCAAGCTTCCCCTGCGGGACGAGAACGGCGATATTATCACGGAGGAAAAGACGGTGCAGATCCCCATGTACAAGCCCGTGGTGGTGTTCGACGTGCAGCAGACCGCAGGCAAGCCCCTGCCGGAGCTGGCGGCGAACCTTACGGGGGACGTGCAGAATTACGGGGTATTCATGGAAGCTCTGCGCCGCAGCGCGCCCGTACCCATCTGCTTTGAGAAGCTGGCGGAGAATATGGACGGTTACTTCTCCGTGGACAAACAGCGCATTGTCCTCAGAGAAGGCATGAGCGAGGTGCAGACGGTCTGCGCCGCCGTCCATGAGATCGCACACTCCAGGCTCCACAATAAGGACGAAATCGGGGAAAAATATCAGGAGATTGAGCTGTTCGGCAAGCCTGCGCTGTTTTCAAACGGGCGCATCGACCGGGATAAGCTGCCGGAGGGCTTGTATGCATATGACCTGCGCGGCTCGGATTACGATCCGGGTATGCCGGTAACGCTTGAAAGCCATGTCACCGTCAATCACGCCGCCTCTGTCATCACAGCAGCGCCCATTGAGCTGCCGGAGCAGGGCTTTTTGTATCTGGGCGAGGACGGGCTGAACTTCACGGGCGGCGAGCAGACCGTGAAGGAGTTTCTGCACGCACAGTACCCGGAAAAGGCAAAGCTCTCCCGCGCCGCCGAGGAGATTCAGGCGGAGAGCATCTCCTTCGCCGTCTGCGCCTATTACGGCATTGAGACAGGCGAAAACAGCTTCGGGTATCTGGCGACCTGGGCAAAGGACAGGGAGCTGACCGAGCTTCGCGCATCGCTGGAGACCATCAACCGAACCTCATCCTCCCTGATTACGGATATCGACCGCCATTACGCGGAAATCTGCAAGGAGCGCGGGCTGGACAGGGAGACGGAGAGCCTTGCCGCCCAGCCTGTGCAGGAGATCGCCGTGCAGGAGCAGGAGCCGGTCACAGCGCCGGACAACGGCTGCGTCCCCGATCCTGCAATTTCTGTTGAGAGCATGAACGCCTACGGCTACACCGATTCCAATATGCTGCCGCTGACAAAGGAGCGTGCGCTGGAGCTCATGGAACGGGACGTGAGCGTGTATATGCTTCACACGGACAACACCGAGGCCATGGCGTTCGATGCGGAGGAAGTCCGCAGCTTTGACGGCATCTTCGGTGTGGAAGCCTCCGAATGGGAGACGGTCAAAGACCGCTTCGCACCGCCGGACTATGAAAAGGCGTTCCTCGACAACACCGCCGACAGCTTTATAATCTACCAGCTCAGGGGCAGCGACGACACGGCGCAGCTCCGCTTTATGAACACCGAGTATCTGGAGAAGAAGGGGCTTTCCATTGAAAAGGGAAATTACGCCGCCGTCTACGCGGGCAGCCTCGACCGCAGGGGCGATACGCAGGACAGGTTGGACGAACTATATGAAACCTTCAACCTCCGCCGCCCGGAGGATTTTCGCGGCCACAGCCTGTCCGTCAGCGACATCGTGGCGCTGAAGCAGAACGGCGTGGTATCCTGTCATTACGTTGATTCCCGGGGCTTCAAGGCGCTGCCCGACTTCCTCAAGCCGGAAAACTATCTCAAAAACGCGGAGATGGCCATGGAGGACGACTACGGCATGATCGACGGCGTTATCAACAACGGGCCGAAGCAGACCGTGGCGGAGCTGGAGGAACAGGCAAAGTCCGGCAAGCCCGTCTCCCTCATGGAACTGGCGCAGGCGGCGCGCCGGGAACAGGCGCAGGCGGCACGGCAGGAGAAGAAGCCCTCCGTGCTGGCAAAGCTCTGTCCTCCCGTCAACGAGCCGAAAAAGACAGCGCGTTCAAAGCGCGCGGAAAGAGAGCTGCTATGATGATTTTTACCAACGATGAAATGAACCTCATGTGCATCTACCAGAGCGACAGCCGCAGCGGGCTGATTGCCGCCCTCACCGAAATGCGCGGATACCTGGACGAGGACGAAGCCGAGCTGCGGGAGCTGACCGACAGCGCCCTGCAAAAGCTGGGCGAAATCACCGACGAGCAGTTCGCGGAGATGGAGCTGGTGCCGGACTTCGACACGGACGAATAAGGCGGATGCGGCGGGAGCGGCTTACGGGTCGCTCCTGCTGTGATTATTCTATTGCAGAAAAGTGCGTGTTCACGCAAAAATTTTCAACAGAGCGCATCACAAAAGAAAAAGTGTCAATACGGAGGCGTATTCTCTCCGGAAAACGCACAGAATGATCAGGGAGTTTTCGCACTATTTTTCTGAAAACGCTTGATTTTCACCGGATAGTTGCGTATAATAAGACTGCGAGGTGAAAATATGATAAAGACAACAGCAATGCTACTGGAAGAATTGAAGGGATACGGTTCTCCGAAGTCAAAGCTCGCGCGTATGGCGGAGCGGGGCGAATGCTTTCCCATTACAAGGGGGCTATATGAAACTGACCGGAACGCTCCTGCGTACCTGCTTGCGGGCAGTATTTACGGACCCTCCTACATTTCCTTTGAATATGCCCTCAGCCGCTACGGGCTGATTCCCGAGGCGGTATATGCCGTTACCTGCGCCACCTTTGAAAAGAAAAAGAAAAAGAAGTATGAAACGCCCTTCGGAACCTTCACCTATCGGGATGTGCCGTCCGAGGCGTTCCCGCTGGGGCTTCGGCTCGTGCAGGAGGGCGAATATTTCTACTGGATCGCAGAACCGGAAAAGGCTCTGTGCGACCAGCTCTATACTATGCCGCCCGTACCGAACACACAGGAGCTTTTCCGGCTGCTGACGGAGGATTTGCGGATTGAGGAATCGGAGATTGGGAAGCTGGACGGAAATAAGGTTTGCAAATACAGCGGAGCGTATCATTCCACGAACGTAAAGAAGCTCTGCTCGCTTTTAAGGAGGCTTTGACATGAACAGCGCCATTGAACAGATGCTGAAAAGCTACCATGTAGAGAATATCTACGACAGAAAGAACGCTATGAAGGAGATCATGCAGGAAATTGTGCTCTGCGGCTTGTCCCGCGCGGGTTTCTTCAAAAAAGCGGCGTTCTACGGCGGAACCGCCCTGCGAATCTTCTACGGTCTCGACCGCTTCTCCGAGGATCTGGATTTTTCGCTGGAAGCGGAGGATTTGGACTTTGATCTGACCGCCTACTTTCCCGTGCTGGAGAAGGAAGTAAAAGCCTTTGGGCTGAATGTGGAGATTCAGGAAAAGGAAAAGACAAAAGAAAGCACCATCCGCTCCGCCTTTCTGAAGGGGAACACGAAGGAACATCTCCTGCTGTTCTACGCGGATGAAAAGGTGGCGGGAAGCGTAGCGAAGAATGAAGCGGTCAAGATTAAGTTCGAGGTGGACGTTAACCCGCCCGCCTTCGCCGCATTCGAGCACAAATACCGGCTGCTGCCCGTGCCGTATGAGGTGAAAATGTATGATATGCCCTCCCTGTTCGCAGGAAAAATCCATGCGGTCATCTGCCGTGCGTGGCAAAGCCGCATCAAGGGCAGGGATCTGTACGACTATGTATTCTATCTTTCGAGGAACACCGCCGTCAATCAAAAACACCTTCAGGCACGATTGATTGATTCCGGATATATTTCTGCCGATGCGGACTGTTCCTTGCCGAAAATCAAAGCGATGCTGGCGGAACGCTTCGACAGCATCGATTACGCACAGGCAAGGCAGGATGTGGAGCCGTTCATTCACGATTCCTCCGTGCTGAATATATGGAGCGCAGACTTTTTCAAACAAATCACGGAGGGACTGACTGCGGTATAGTCCCGACTGAAAACCGAATACCGCCCCTTACATAGAGCGTCCGTTCCGGGCGCTCTAAATTTATGCCATGAAGGAGGAGCAATATGCCGAGCAAGCTACAAACGTATATGCAGATGGCGGACGAGGCGCAGCGGCAGATCACCGGCAGCTACCGGGGCTGGACGGGCTTTCTCACCACCGCCGCAAGGCTGTACAAATACCCCTACGCCGAGCAGGTCATGATCCACGCCCAGCGTCCGGACGCCACCGCCTGCGCGGAGTACGACTTCTGGAACGAAAAGATGGGCCGGTATGTCCGCAGGGGCTCTAAGGGCATCGCCCTCATCGACAGCAGCGGCGAAAGGCCGAGGCTCCGGTATGTGTTCGACGTGTCGGACACGGGCGGCAGAGAATTTCCCAAGAGCCGCTATCTGTGGGAATACCGGGAGGAACACGCGGATGCGGTAAGCGCCATGCTGGAAAGCCGCTACGGTGTGGACGGGAAAGGAGGGCTTCCTGACCAGCTTGAGCGCATCGCGTCTCAGCTTGCGGAGGAATACTGGCGGGACTATAAGCGGGATATCCTCGCCATCGTTGACGATTCCTTTCTTTACGGGTATGATGAGTTCAACGTAGGAGCGGCCTTCCAAAGCGCCGCCGCCGTCAGCATCGCCTACTCGCTCATGTCCCGCTGCGGGCTTGAAGCGGACGACCGCTTCGAGCATGAGGATTTCCTGAGCATCTTCGATTTTAATACCCCGGAAGCCGCCGCCGAGCTGGGCACGGCGGTGAGCAGGATCAACGGAGAGGTGCTGCGGCAGATCGAAGTCACCATCAAGAATTACGAGCGCGAGAAACTCGCGGAAAGGAGCCATAGCCATGACAGAACTGACCTACACCAAGAACGGGGACTACCTGATTCCCGACCTGACGCTGAGCGAGACGCAGGAGGACGCGAGACCCCTGGGCAAGTACGGGAGACTGCGCAGGAGCTACCTTCAGGAGCACAGACCGGGGCTGTACAGCCGTCTGGTGCTGTCGGAGAAGCTGTTCCCGCACCTGCGGGAGATCGACGAGACGGCGAACCGGAGGCTGGAGCAGATGATGCCGGAGCTGATGAAGTCGGCGGGCGTGACGGAGGAGCTGAAAGCCCGCGATCAGATGAAATGGGTGGGGCTGATGAACAGCCTGAAAGCGCAGGCCGAGGAGATCATCCTCAGCGAGCTGGTATACAACTGACCAACGACGCGCCGGAAGCGGAACCGGCGCAGCCTCCGATACCGCAGGCATACCAACTGAGCCTGTTCCCCACGGAGGAAGAGCAAATCGCATATATCGCAGAAGCGGAGAGCTACACGCCCTCCGCTTTTTCCATGTCCATCCCGCAGTCGGATATCGACCACATTCTGCGCATGGAGGGCAACGCCGACTATGCCCGCATGAAGATCGCCACGGAGTTCTCCAAGGGCAAGAGTGCGGAAGAAATCGCGGCGTTTCTTCAAAGCAGCTTCCACGGCGGCAACGGCGTCGTCACCGAGAACGGCAGATATTCCGCGTGGTACGCCGAGGACGGCATCCACATCGCCAATGGGGACGCGGCAAGATATCTGACCTCCGCAAAGGTCGTAAGCTGGCAGGAGGCAGCGGAGCGCATCGGGCAGCTTCTCACTCAGGGCGAATACGCCGCCAATGTGGAGCTTGCGGAAGCGCCGGGGCATGAGCGCGCGGAGCTGGCGCAGGCCGTATGGTATCTACGGCAGGATTTAAGTGAAAAGGCGCGGGCGCAGGGCTATCTCTCCTGCCTGTCGGATATGCGGGGCGGCGGTTTCCCGGAGGAAACGGCGCGGCTTGCCGAGCGGCTGACAGACCCTGCGTTCCGTGAAGTCCTCATGGACGATTTTGCACAGCTCCGATCCGACTGCCGGGAAGACAGGAGCCTGCTGCGCTTCCATTACCACAAGCCGGACAAAATCGAGCAGGGTTTACGGGAGCTGTCCCTGCCCCGCAGAGAGTACCGCGCCGAAATGGCGGAGATGCCCGTCGTGCAGCGGTTCATTACCGAGGACGAGATCGACCACGCCCTTGACCGCGGCAGCGGCGTGGAGGGCGGCAAGGGCAGAATCTACGAATACTTCACCGCCGACCACACCGGCAAGGAAAAGGCAGCTTTCCTCAAAGATGAGTACGGCATAGGCGGGCGCTCCCATGCCGTTTCCGGTGCATCCCATAGTGATGAAAGCCACGACAGCCGCGGAATTGTCCTGAAAAAAGCAGACTGCGCCAATGTGGAGCTAAGCTGGACGAAGGTGGCCGCAAGGATTGACAGCCTCATTCAGAAGGACCGCTTCCTCTCTCCAAGGGAAAAGGAGCGCTACGCCCAGCTTCAGCGGGAAAAGGAAGCAGAGCGTGAACTGCCAACACAGGCACAGACCGACTACAATGCCATCAAGGAAGCCCGCCCGGACGACATCGTGCTGTTTCAGGTGGGCGATTTCTTCGAGATGTACGGCGAGGACGCAAAACAGGCGGCGGAGCTGCTTGCCCTCAACCTTACCACAAGAGCGATCCCCGGTGCTGGCCGTGTGGAGATGTGCGGCGTACCGTCGCACAATTTAGAGATGTATGTAGAGAAATTGCGCGATAAGTATGATGTGACGATTGCCGAAGCGCCAGACTTTAGAGGTGAGCGCCACATTTACACGCTGCGCTCTATCGACCATGAAGCAGAAGCCGCCATCAATG
>OJRB01000792.1_pt1 | contig 17742 bp, 10 predicted proteins | sample 1599061 | NCBI WGS metagenome assembly OJRB01 (sample SAMN03922522, study PRJEB24848) | human gut metagenome | isolation source: stool sample | host: Homo sapiens | place: Germany | collected 2010-02 | reverse complement strand
AGATCAGCCTCGGTCTCGTGGGCTCGGAGATGTGTATAAGAGACAGGAGCTGCACGACCTCCTCGCCGTCGCGGCCGCCCGTGTTGGTCACGCGGACCGACACGCGAACCTCGCCGCCGACGGCGGTTTCGGGCGTCAGCACCCGCAGGTCCGAATAACCGAACGTCGTGTAGCTCAACCCGTAGCCGAAACAATACTGCGGCGAATTGGGTACGTCGAGATAGCGCGAAGTGTATTTGTTGGGCTTGCCCGACTCGTCGGCCGGACGTCCCGTGCTCTTCATGTCGTAATGGATCGGAACCTGCCCCACCGTGCGGGGAAAGGTCATCGGCAAACGCCCCGAAGGGTTGTAGTCGCCCGACACGACATCGGCCAGCGCCTCGCCCGCCATCGTGCCCGGATACCAGGTCAGCAGCAGGGCGTCGGCAAGTTCCGCTTCGCGGGCCAGCTCCATAGGACGGCCCGTAACCAGCAGGACGACAATCGGTTTCCCGGTTTGCTTCAAGCTCTCCAGCAGGTCACGCTGCGCGTCGGGCAGCGCAAGCGACGCAAGGCTTGCCGCCTCGCCGCTCTCCCCCGCCTTCAATCCGAGCGCGACCAGCACCACGTCCGACTTCGCGGCTGCGGCCACCGCCTCCGAAATACCGCCTTCGAGGGCCTTGTGCGGGTCGCATCCGCGGGCATAGGTCACACGGTCGGCTCCGAAACGCGCCCGCAGTCCGTCGAGAAAGGTCGAGGTCCGACCGGCCTCGGCGAAATGAACCCACGAGCCGATCAGGTCCCACCGGGAATCGGCGAAAGGTCCCACCAGCGCGATCCGGCTCCCCTTTTTCAGGGGCAGCACGCCGCCGCGGTTCTCCAGCAGCACCATCGAACTGCGGGCCACGCGACGCGCGGCATCGAGATGTTCCGGGGCGTAATAGCACTTCTCGCGCTCCTTCGCCTGGTAGCGGAAAGGATCGTCGAACAGCCCCAGGCGGAACTTCACGGCCAGCACCTCGCAGCAAAGGCTGTCGATCAGCGACTCCGGGATACGCCCCTCCCGCACCAGTTCGGCGGCATGGAACAGGTAGGCGGCGCTCATCATGTCCATGTTGACCCCGGCGCGCAGGGCCAGTTCGGCAGCCTGCGCATCGTCGCCCGCCACGCCGTGAACTTTCAGTTCGCCGATCGTGCCGTAGTCGGTCACCACGAATCCGCCGAAGCCCAGTTCGTCGCGCAGCAGGTCGCGCATCAGCCAGCGGTTAGCCGTGGCCGGAACGCCGTCGAGGTCGTTGAACGAGGTCATCACCGTCGCGGCCCCGGCATCGAGCGCCGCCCGGTAAGGCGGCAGGTAGCTGTCGCGGAAAACCCGCTCGGACATATCGACCGCATGGTATTCGCGCCCGGCCTGCGGAGCGCCGTAGGCGGCGAAATGCTTCACACAGGCAAGGACCGACGAGGGGTCGGACAAGTCGCCCTGATAGCCCCGCACCATCGCTTCGGCGACACGCGCGCCCAGATAGGGGTCTTCGCCCGCGCCCTCGGAGACACGACCCCACCGGGGGTCGCGCGAAACGTCGCACATCGGCGAAAAGGTCCAATGGATGCCCATGGCCGAAGCTTCGCGAGCCGAAACGCGGGCCAGCGACTCCGCGGCGGCAGGGTCCCACGAGGCGGCGACGGCGAGGTTGATCGGGAAGATCGTCCGGAAACCGTGGATCACGTCGGCGCCGATCAACAGCGGGATGCCCAGCCGGCTCTCCTCGACGGCGATCCGCTGCAACCGCTCGGTCTCCTCGAAGGACTTGATGTTGAATACGCTGCCGCAGCGCCCTTCGCGGACCAGCCGTTCGACGGAAAGTTCCGTCTTGTCGGGTCCCGTGACGGCGCCGCCTCCGCGCTGCTGGACCAGCTGGCCGATCTTTTCGTCGAGCGTCATGCGTTCGACCAGTTCCGCGGCGCGCCGCCGGTCCTGCGGGGTGACGGGCTGCGCCCCGGCGGGATACAGCACGAGGGCCGCCAATACGGTAAAGATGCTATTTTTCATCGGTAAAAGTTTGAAAAGACATGCGAAGGTAATGAAAATACCGCAAAAAAAGGGCTTCGGAACGGAATAAACTCACTCACTCCCGAAGCCCCCGCGATCGCAGCGGCGTCACTCCTTCACGCAGCGCATGCCGTAGGCTGTGGTCATCTTCCGTTCGTAATAGGTCCCCTCGCCCGTGGCGTCGCCCGCCTTCCAGTCGTACATCGGGAGCGGCTTGCCGCCGGCGAGCGTCGACGAACAATAGGCTGCCGAACGCCCCGGATAGTGGATGCGGCCGTTATCGCCCTTGCGGAACATCGTCGACGGGCCGATGAGGGTTCCGCCCGAATTGAGCGCATACCAGCGGCTGTACGTGTCGCCCGAGTCCTGGTTCTTGGCGGCGTTGCCGTCCACGTAGGCAAGCAGCGACTGCCATTCGGCCGCCGTCGGCACCCGGTATCCCACCGGGCAGGGATCGTTCAGCCCCTTGCCGCCCTCGGTCCAGCCTTCGGACATCGCTGCGGACGACCGGGTATAGAACGTCGTCGGATTGCCGTTTGCCGTTGCGGCGGTCATCTCCTCGCCGCTGACCTGCCAGCCGGCGGTGCGGGAGGCGTTGAAAACCACCTCGCGCGTCATCGCGCCGAAAGCATCGGGATACTCCGCATGCCCCTCGTAATATTTGTTCTTCGAGAGGATCTTCGCGCCGATGAACGGCTCCTTGCGGCCCCACTGATAGAACAGTCCGTAGGAGCGGAAATCCTGCACACAGGCCTTCGGATCGGTCGAATGGTATTCGGCCCCGACATTGCGGTCCTGCCAGGCGATACCGCCGACGGTCACGTCCGAAGGCATCTTGTCCACGACCCAGACCAGCCACGACCAGACAACCGCGCCTCCGGCGTCGAACAGCGCAACCAGCCCGCTGCCCTGCTTCGACTTGGCCGCAGTGCAGATGATTTCATTCCGGGAAGCGTCGTAGTCAAGCCCCGAAAGCAACTCTGCGTCGGTGGTCCAGACCCAGTCCGCCGCAACGCCCTTCACATACGCGCCGTCGGTGCGCCGCGCCGGAAACGCACGGGTTTCACCCGCCCGGACCACGACCGTATTCGCTCCGGTCGACCGCTGCACGACGGTCACCTGCTGCGGTTCGACGCCCTCCATTTCGGAGGAGACGGTCAGCGTCGCGCTGCGCGGACGCACGCCCTCGCCGTCGTCGGTCAGCAACAGTTTCACGACCGAACTTTTCGTCCCTTCGGACTGCGACACGGCGCACCAGTCGGTCGCACCCTCGATTTTCCATGCCACGGATGCACGCAGGTTCAGGGCCGGTTCGCTCCCGGCGCCGTAGACGGTTATATCGGCGCCGTTCTCCGCCAGCACGAGGATCGGCTCGAACTTCTCCTGCGTCACGGTCACGGTGTGCTTCTCTTCGCCCGCGGCGTAAAAACGCACCGCGGTCGTGCGCTCCTCGGGCAGGAAACTCTGGTCGACCGTCAGAACGATCTTCTTCGTGTGCGAACCTTCGGCGACGTTGGTGCGGCACCAATCGTCGTCGCAGGAGACCGTCCACGGCGAATCGGCCGTGATTTCAAGGACGCTGCGCCCTCCGAACATATCGAACGTCACGTTATCCTCGAGCAGTGAAAGGTCGGATTCGGCGACCTCGGGATCGTCGCTGCACGCCGCACAGCAAACGGCTGCCGCGACGGTCAGAAAAAGAAAAAGTCTCTTCATCGTTGAAGTTGTATTTAAGGTTTTGTTCGAATGTCGTATTTACCAGGACACGGACGATTCGTAGGTATGCCCGAAACTGTCGGTGACCCGCACCATGCCGCCCCGTTCGCTGCCCGGATCGACCCGGAACATATGCCACGTATTGGTCGGCGTCCCTCCGCGCACACCCGTCGCCAGCACCTCCTCGTAATAGGGATCGGTGCGCTGCGTCCGCTCCATCGCCACCGCCTGCCCGCCCGAAGCGGGAATCCACTCCACGGCGCTCCAGGCCGTGTCATAACCCCAGACATTGGCATAGACACAGGCCGAATTGGTGCGTCCGGGTGCATAGAGGCGCATCTGCATATCGCGCTTCCCGCCCGCCGGCTTGTAATACCACGAGAGCCGTTCGCCATCGACCTCGACCACGGCATAGCCGCGCGGCGTGCCGTCGCAGTTGACGTCGCCGTTGATGAACAGGTCGCCCGGCGTGCGGGCGATGCAGTGCATGACCTTGCGTCCGTCGTCGTAACGGTAAATGTCATGGTAGTGCTTGTGCCCCCCGAAGGCATGGACCTTATAGGGGCTTATCGCATCGAGGAAACGCTGGAAATTGCGGTGGTTGCGCGCTGCGGTGTTCTTCGTGTGATAGAGAATCGGGCAATGGGACGAGACGACGAGCGTGCTGCCCGCCGGAACGTAGCGCAAATCGGCTTCGATCCAACGGCAAATTTCGTCCGTAAGACCGATCGTATACTCCTCTTCGGCGGTCGGCGCATGGTCGAAAAGGATGTTGTCGAGGAACAGATAATGGATTTTCCCGATGTTCACCGAGTAGTTCGCCGGACCGAAATAGCGTTCGTAGCTCTGCAAGGCGAGCGAATCGGTCAACTCGGCCGGATCGTGATCGTGGTTGCCCGGCAGGCTGAAGGTCGTGAAGCCAAGCGTCTCCAGCCCCTGACGGTACTTCGGGAAAAGCGACATATCGTTCCAGACCAGGTCGCCCAGGCTGACTCCGTAAACCTCCGTCGGAAGCCCCTGCACGGTTTTCAGCACATCGGGAACGATATGACCGAGATAGGAATCCACCGACGTGTTATCGGCAGCCAGCTGAATGTCGGCCATAACGATCAGCGAATGGCGGTCGGACGGAGTCTTGCGTCGTGTCAGCGTAAAATCGGCCCGGTTGACGGCCTGTTTGCGGTCGATTTTGCGGTAGAACCGCGGACAGCCCTGCGTGGCGGGGATCTCGCAGTCGGCAGGCACGGAGACAAAGACGAAATTGCGCCGCGCGAGGTCGGAGGCCAGATAGTAAATCCCCCGTTCGTCGGTCGCCGTCACCTCCAGGCCGTCGCTCACCACCACCCCGGCAATGCCATTGCCGGCGCTGTCCTTCACGATTCCCTTCACCGTCATTCCGGCCTTATCGGGAATCTGTCCGGCGGTCGGGCCGTCGTCACCGCCGCCCTCCGAGGAGGAGCAGGCCGCCAGGACAAGGGCGGCGAGGCACACCGACAGAAGCCGCATGTAGAATTTTGACATATTTTTTTTGCATTGAGGATGCGGAGGAGGCCGGACCTCCTCCGCATCACGGTTATTTCATCACGACCCGGATGATTACGCTGTTCTTTTCGGGACGCACCTTGCCCTGATCATCGGCCCTGACGGAAAGCGGCAGCACATAGGAGGAATCAATGCCGTCGGCAAGCATCGAAGCGGCATCGAAGCGGATTTCGGCGCGGTCCATGACCCTGTCCCCCGACAAGCGCACTTCGGGGTCGAAGGCGAAATACCTGTCGGGCATCACCTTCAGTTCGAGTCTGTTTTCCACGTTATAGACATCGAGCACGGAGGGGTCGACCACCAGTTTCACGGTGATTCCGTCGTCATTGTAACCGCCCTTGTAAAGATAGAGATCGTAAACGCACGCCTGGCCCGAAGCGGCATCGTATTCGAGGACCTGGAAATCGTTCTTCGGGATGCAGACCATAGTGTCCACCGTCTCGTAGACGACGTAATCGTCGCCGCACCCTACGGCTCCCAGCAGAAGCAGGAGGCATATCGCAAGATTCTTCATCGCAATCGGATTATTAAGGTTAGTAACCGGGATTCTGCACGAGGTTGTAGTTGATATTGATTTCGCTCAACGGAATGGCCATCCAGTAGGTCTTGGGGGATTCGAACGTGCGGACGCCGCTCTCCTTCATCGTGGAGACCCGGTAGAAATCGGCCGCCGTCCTGCCGTCGAGATTCCACGCCTTGGGACGCCGGGACATCGCTTCGCCCGCCTCTTTCCAACGGCGCAGGTCGTGGTAGCGCATGCCCTCCATCAGCAGTTCGATCGAACGCTCCCGGTGCAGCACCTTGCGCAGTTCGTCGCCGGTGGGAATGCCCCCGGCCAAGGCCCACGAATCCTTGAAATCGGGCAGCCCCGAGCGGCGGCGGACCAGATTCAGATAATTGAGGCTCGCGTCGCTCAACGACCCGTTGTATTCGAAATCGGCCTCGGCATAGCTCAAATAGAGTTCCGCAAGGCGGATGTAAGGATAGGCGTACTTGCGGTAGGTCCACGACTTGGTGTCGTAGTTGAAGGCCGACTGGCGGTGAATCCACTTCTTGAGAATGTAGCCCGTACAGCTCTGGTACTCCTTCGAAGCGTCGAGCACGCTGCCCTGCATCTCGCCGGCGCGGCATTTGAGGATGAACTCCTCGCCGTTGATGGCGTACTTGCCGCGGTCGTAGCCCACCGACGCATAGAAGCGCGGCTCCTTGTAGACATGGAGGTTGGCGGTCTCCTTTTCGGCATTGTAGGCATAGGGGTCGAGGTGCATGGTCTCGGGGTCTCGGTCCCACGGCAGGCCGTTGTGCGTGTAGTACATCTCCACGCACTCGAACGTCGGAACGATGTTGATGCAGAAGCCGTCGGTGCTGTACGGCAGTTTCAGGCGCGCACCGCCGTAACGCTGCAACTGCTCGATGCCGGTCTGGTCGCCCATCGCCCAAAGGTACTCGGTCGTGTTCCAGAGCGGTTCGACGAAGCAGTCGTGGTAGTTGATCTCGCCGCGCTCGGCTGCGGTTGCAGCCGCAGTCGCGTTCGGGCTTTCGTAGAGCCTGTGTCCGTTGTCCTCGGCCAGCGTGATCGCTTCCTGGCAGGCGTCGAGCGCCCACTTCCACTTTTCGGGATTGTAGGTCTGGCTCATCAGCGGCGTGCCGTCGTTGTTGCGGAAACGCGCGTAGAACTCCGTGTTGCCGTTGCAGAGCGGACTGGCGGCATAGAGCAGCAGCCGGGCCTTCATCGCCTTGGCCGCCACCGAGGTGGCGCGCCCCAGGTCGGCATCGGGACGCGTCGGATACCCGTGCAGCAAATCGGCCGCGCGGTCGTAGGTCTCGGCGATGAACGTCACGCATTCGTCGAACGGACTGCGGGCCACATAGACCTGCTCCTCGGGAAGCCCCATGTCCAGCTGCCCCCTGACGAGGATGACCGGGCCGTAGTGAGTCAGCAGCACCCAGTGGTAATAGGCGATCAGAAAATAGGCTTCGCCCTTGAACTCGTCGGCCACGGACGGCGAGATGCCCGGGACTGCGTCGATATTGTCGATCATAATGTAACAGTAGCGGATGCCCTTGTACATGTCGTAGTTCGTGCGTCCGGACGGGGAAGAGGTCGTCGCGTCCCACAGACCGTAGTAGGTCTGGCTGGCGTTCTCCTCGTTGTAGAGCATGCTCTTGTAGGGGAAATAACGGGTCTGGCCGTTGGTGGCGGTGATAATGTCGTCGCCGGCGCAGAAGTCGGGCATGTAGCGGTAGGCCGCGATGTTGGGGGCGTAGGTGTAGAGCGTATTGAGGTACTTGCGGGCCTCCTTGGAGGTTTTGAAGATGTCTTCCTGCGTCGCCTGCCCCTCGGGAACCACGTCGAGGAAATCGCACGCGGCAAGCGCTCCGGCGCACGCAAACAACAAAATGGATATGATTTTTTTCATGTCGCTCGAATTTTAGAAGTTATACTGAAGGCCGAGTTTCACCACGCGCTGCAACGGGTATTTCAAGCCGTTGCCGCTTCCCATTTCGGGGTCCCAGTATTTGAAGGGCGAAATGATGAACAGATTCGTGCCGGCCAGATAGGCGCGCAGGCTTTTGTACGTGAAACCCAGTTCGACGCTCTTCAGGCGCAGGTAGCTGCCGTTCTTGACCCAGAACGACGAGGTCTGCGTGTTGTTGGCGTTGTAGCGGTAATCCAGGCGCGGATAGGCGGCATTGGGATTGGGATCGGCTTCCGACCAGTGGTCGTCGGCAACGTACTGCGTCATGTTGAAGCCCGAATACTGATTGTCGCGGAACGGATGCATGTCGTACATGCGCAGCGAGACGCGCGCCGTGCCCTGGAAGAAGAACGAGAAGTCCCAGCGTTTGTAGTTGACCGAGGCGCCGAAGCCGTACAAGATCTCGGGCACGGTGGGATAACCCAGCGACGTGCGGTCGTTGGCGTCGATCACGCCGTCGCCGTTCATGTCGCGGTATTTGATGTCGCCCGGCAGATAATCGGGCATGAAGGTCTGCCGGGGCGAGTTGTCGATCTCCTCCTGCGAGGCGAAAAGGCCGTCGGCGACCAGTCCGTAAACCGAATTGACGGGTTTGCCCAGCACGGAGTTGTATTTGTTGGGCAGGTATTTCGCCTCGTCGCGGGCCTTCACCTCGTTGTGCGCATAGGTGAACGTTCCGCGCACGGAGACCAGCAGGTCCTTGTTGAACGCCTTGTTGTATTCGAGCGAAACATCGACGCCGCGGTTCTCCACCTCACCCAGATTGCCGTAGGGCGTGACGCCCGAAAGGCCCATCGTCGAGGGCAGCGAACGCCGCTGCATGAAGATGCCGGTACGATTTTCCTTGTAGACGTCGACGTTCAGCGTCAGGGCGTCGAACAGTCCCAGTTCAAGTCCTACGTTAAGTTTGGTGCTCTCCTCCCACGTGGCCAGGGGATTGCCCACGGTCTTGATCTCGTGTCCGGTCTGCTTGACGAAGTTGGGCGAAAACCACACGTAGAGCGCCTTGTTCATATTGACCGTCGTGAGATAGGGGAAACGGACGATGTTGTTGCTGCTGTCGGCCAGATAGTCGTTGCCCGAAAGGCCGTACGAAGCACGGATTTTCAGCAGGTTCACCTTGCTGCGGATACCTTCCCAGAACGGTTCGCCCGACACGACCCACGCTCCGGCGATCGAGGGAAAAAACCCGAAACGACGACCCGATATAAAGTTCTCCGAGCCGTTGTAGCCGAAGTTGAACTCCATCAGGTAGCGGTTGTCATACCCATAGGTAAAACGTCCGGCAAGACCCTGCTCGCGGTAAGGGAGCACCTTGTACTCATCATTGGCGGGCTGATTGTCGACCTTCTCCTTCTGGTGGTAGACGAACAGGGCGTTGATGTCGTGGCGGCCGAACGTGCGCGAATATTCGATCTGCCCCTGCAACGAGATCTCACGGTAACCGTTCCGCCCCGTGGAGGTTCCCAGATAGGACGATCCGGGCGTGCCGATGCTTTGCAGGTTGTAGTCGAAAGTCCCGTCGCCGTTGTCGGTATAGTCGGTCATTTCGTAATAATAGGGAGAAAAAGAACGGTAAGTCGCCGCATAGGTCTTGTTGTAGAACGAGACCATGCCCCGGACCTTCAGTCCCTTGGTGACGAAATCGAGGTCCTGGTCCACCGAGAAGGTCGTGGTGATGTACTGCGTATGGCGCTGTCCGTATCCGCGGCTCAACAGGGCATAAGGATTGATGTCCGTAGAACCACCGTCCCACGAAGGGGCATTTCCGAAAATCGGATCGTCGAGATCCTCCACGGAGCCTTTGGGATAGATGGCCGGGAAAGCGACCGGATTGGCGCGCATCGTATAGTAGAACAGGTCTTTCACCTCTTCGACGGGACGGTACCAGAAAAGCAGCTGCGTGTTCATCTTCAGACTCACGCGGGTCGTTCGGGTGAGCTGCGCGCCGACGTTGGCCTGGAAAAGGTATTTCTGCAAATTGATGTTGGTGTTGAATTTCGACTCCGCGGGCTTCTTCAGGATACCGTTTTCGTTGAAGATCGAAGCATTGAGGAAATAGTCGACCACCTTGCCGCCGCCCCGCACATTGAGATTCATGTTCTCGTTGACCGTAAAATCCTTGAAAAGCATCGAATACCAGTCATTGTCGGGATAGACGTAGGGATTGAGCCGGTTGCGGGTGCCCGTGATCTTCTCGTCCGAAAAGTGCTGCACATAAGTTTCGCCCGCCGGGGTGCGGGTGCGCAGCGCCTCGTTGTAGTTCTCCATGTAAGTCACGCCGTCGGCGATGTCCTGCACGCGCGTCGGCATCGAAATGCCCGACTCGAGACGAACGTTGATCGCCATCTTCTCCGACTGACGGCCGTTTTTGGTGGTAATGATCATTACGCCGTTGGCGCCGCGCGAACCGTAGAGCGCCGTGGCCGTGGCGTCGCGCAGGATCGAAAACGACTCGATCGCCTCGGGCGGAATGTTGTTGAGCATCTCCGAGACGATCTCCACGCCGTCGAGAATCAGCAGCGGCGATTTGTTGGCCCCGAAGGTCGAGATGCCGCGAATCCAGAAATTCGCACCGTCGGCGCCGGGTTCGCCCGACGACTGGGTCGAGATGACGCCGGCGATCTTGCCCGCGAACGAGGTCGAGAGGTTGCTCGACGTCACCTTGAGCGTACTGGGACGCACGACCTGCACGGCTCCCACCAAACTCTCCTTCTTCTGCGTGCCGAAGGCCACGACCACCACGTCGTCCATGACGTTCGACGCCTCGATCAGCGTCACGAGCTTGAACAGTTCGACATCGGCGACGGCGATCTTCTTGGTGTCGTAGCCCAGAAAAGCGAAGGTGACGTGTTTCGTTCCCGCCGGCACCTTGAGGGTGTAGTTGCCGTTGATGTCCGAGGTGGCGCCGATGGTCGTCCCCTCGACATAGACCGAAACACCGACGATGGGCTTGTTGTCGGCCGAAGAGATCACCGTCCCCTGCAGGACGATTTCCCTACCGGAATTCGCAGCCGGGAGGGGGGGGGTGACGGCGGCGTTTTTCCGGGCGGGCGCTTTCGAGATGATCACCTGGTTTTCGCGCACCCGTCCGGTCAGCTCCGTTCCCTTGAGGACCGCGGACAGCAGTTCGTCGATGGTCGCAGACCTGACCGAAACCGAAACCCGGCGGTCGAGCAGCGGCTGCACGTCGTCGGTGTAAATGAAGGCGTAGCGGCTGGTCCGCTCGACCTCGGCAAAGACGCTCGCCAGCGTTGCATCCTTCATCTTCACGGTCAGCGACGATTTGGCCCCGGCGTCCTGCCGGGAGGCCCGGACGGGCTGGAGATTCACCGGAAGCAACAGCATCGCCGCCGCAAGAATCCGCAGCATACGGCATGTCGAGCCACTCCTCACAAAGAAAAGTTTCTTCATAAGTAACAGTATTAAGGTTAGTATTTAAGACTGGAATTGGTTGTCAGCGATATACGGCGTCGGCGCAATCGTCGGGGGCAGGCCTCACCGCCACCGAGCCGTCGGGCCCCCGGACGTAGGCGATCCGGAAAATGTCGGAGAGCACGTCGAGCGTGCCGTCCAGGTCGTCGAACAGGATCAGCTTGCCGGTACACTTCCGGCTCCCGATCTCCCCGGAGCAGGTTATTTCGATCTTGTAGAACGCAGCCACCTTTTGCAGGACTTCGAACAGCGTGTTCGAGGTGAAGAACAACAGTCCGTCCTTCCAACTGATGTATTTATAGGGATCGACCTCGTAGACCGAATAGCTGCCGTCCTTCATCGAGAAGCGTTCCGAAGGATTCAGCGTCACCGATTCGCCGTTGGCCACGTCGATGGCCACGGAGCCTTCGACCAGCACCACGGCCGACGAACCGTCGGCCCGGGGCGCGGTCGTCACGTCGAACGACGTGCCCAGCACGCGGGTCGCAAAATGGTCGGTGTGCACGATGAAGGGACGGTTCGCATCCTTCGCCACCTCGAAATAGGCTTCGCCCTCGACGAAGACGTCGCGCGTGTCCCCGAACGCCGACGGGAAACGGAGCACCGACGCCGAATTGATCCACACCCGCGTCCCATCGGAGAGTTGCAGATGTGCGCGCTTGCCCTTGGGGACCACCAGTTCGCTCGTATGCACGCGCACCTCCTGCCGGGGCGTCCTGCGATCGGTCTCCGCCCCTTCGTTCTCCTTGCCGTCGATCAGGATTTCGCCCTTGGGCGTAAGGCTGATACGGGCGATGTCGTCGTACACCTCGCGGCTGCCTTCGCGGGTCACGAGCGTGATGTTCTCATAGGCCTCGGCCGAAGGCAGTCCGGAACCCGTGAAATCCGCACTCCAGAACAGGGCCGCCACGACGCCGGCGACCAGCAGGGAAGCGGCGGCGAAGAGCGCCGCCCGGTTGCGGCGGCGGGGAGGGGCTGCAAAACGGCGCCGGGCGTAATGGTCGGTCAGGATGCGGTCGAGCAGCAACTGTTTCTCCACGGACGGCAGCGCGGGATGGGTCTTGCCCACACGGCGCACCAGGCTCACGGCGCGCTCGAATTCGACCAGGTCCTGCGGATGGCGTTCGGTGTAACCGCACCAATAGCCGTCCTGCGCCCGCTCGGGATCGAGACACCACAAAACGAAGTCCGGGTCGGAGGTGAAGAACTCCGCCGTGTGCTTCTTAATATCGTCCGGTTTTATCATTGATTCCAATCGTAATCTTCAAACTGCATGCTGCGGCTGCGGCGCCGCGCTCTTCCCTATGACGGCGAATCCGCCGTTTTGTCCCCCTCGAACCGCAAAAAACAGCGTCCGCCGTGTCAAGTGGCTATTTTCATCGTCTTGCCGCACTCCCTGCCCTTCCGAAGTTTGCCCAGCCCCTTCGACACGAACTTGCGGACGGCATGGGGCGTGGCGTCGAGTATGACGGCGATGTCGTCATACTCCATCTCGTAGACGAAGCGCAGCAGCAGCGCCTCGCGCTGCTTGGGCGAGAGCTGGTTGAGCAGCGACTCGATCGTTTGGCGGATGCGCAGCACGTGCTCCGATTCGATCATCGCGTCGAGCGAGGTCAGCGACACCCGCAATCCCGGCTCCCGGTCCGAAAGGTCGCATTTGTCCACCCGCGAACGGTGCAGGTCGACCAGGCGGTTGTGAACGATCCGGAAAAGGTAGGCCTTGATGTTGACGATGCGGCCCAGGTCGACCTGGCGGGTCATAATGTCGAGGAATATGTCGTGGATGACATCCTTGACCGTTTCGTTGTCGAAACCGAACCCCATGCCGTAGGCATAGAGCGCATCGGCGTAACTGTTATACAACATAACATATACGTCGGTCTCTTCGGCATACTGCCGGTCGATTCGTCGGGTGTCGTACTTGCGTTGCCGAAACATTCGGTTCATTGGTTTGGTCGGTCATTCGATATAACGGAAAACCGTCCGGTTTGTCCCCCTGCAAGCGGTAAAAATCGAATAAAAAATGCGAAATAGCAAATTTTCGCCCCCCCCGGGGACAAAACCGGAAGCGCTCCTACTCCGGGCAAAACGCAACTCGGCCCGAGCCGAGAGCGCCAAACCGCTGGTGGACAGAGTGCGGGAGATCGCAGGCGGCAAACCGGCCTTCTGCACGGACGGCTTCAACTCGGGCCAAAGCACCGAAGCCTGCAAAACAATCGCGAGCGTCTCCGATTATTGAAAAGAAATTCGTATCTTTGTGGGCTTGTTTCACGATAAGCGCAATTTGTCTGACAGCAACATAAACGAAACGAATAAATGGCGTTACAATGCGGCATCGTCGGCTTGCCGAACGTGGGTAAATCGACCCTTTTCAACTGTCTGTCCAATGCAAAGGCACAGGCGGCAAACTTTCCTTTCTGCACCATCGAGCCCAATGTGGGCGTGATCACGGTCCCCGACCGGCGGCTGATCCGCCTCGCGGAGATCGACAACCCCAAGCGCGTGGTCCCGACGACGATCGAAATCGTCGACATCGCGGGCCTCGTGAAGGGCGCCTCGAAGGGCGAAGGTCTGGGCAACAAATTTCTGGGCAACATCCGCAACACGAATGCGATCATCCACGTCCTGCGGTGCTTCGACAACGGCAACATCACCCACGTCGACGGCTCGATAGACCCCGTGCGCGACAAGGGCATCATCGACACCGAATTGCAGCTGAAGGATCTCGAAACCGTCGAGAACCGGCTCTCCAAGACCCAGAAGCAGGCCACCTCGGGCGGCGACAAGCAGGCCAAGCGCGCCGTGGAGCTGCTCTTGCAGTACAAGGCGGTGCTGGAACAGGGGCTTTCGGCCCGCACCGTGGAACTCGACAAGGAGGACCGCAAACTGGTCGCCGACCTCAACCTGCTGACCGACAAGCCCGTGTTGTACGTCTGCAACGTCGACGAAAAGAGCGCCGCGACGGGCAACGCCTACACCGAGGCCGTCCGGGAGGCCATCGCCGGCGAGCGGGCCGAAATGCTCGTCATCGCCGCCGCCACGGAGGCCGACATCGCCGAACTGGAAGACTTCGACGAGCGGCAGATGTTCCTCGAAGACCTGGGGCTGGAGGAGTCGGGCGTGGCGCGCCTGATCAAATCGGCCTACAAATTGCTCAACCTCGAAACGTTCTTCACCACCGGGGCCGACGAGACCCGCGCCTGGACCTACCTGTGCGGCATGAAAGCCCCGCAGACGGCCGGCATCATCCACACCGATTTCGAAAAGGGGTTCATCCGCGCCGAGGTCATCAAGTACGACGACTACACCGCTCTGGGTTCGGAGAAGGCGTGCCGCGATGCGGGCAAACTGTCGATCGAAGGCAAGGAGTATGTCGTCGAGGACGGCGACATCATGCACTTCCTGTTCAACGTCTGACGCCGCAACCCGGGATCGTAAAAAAATTAAAGAATACAGCTATGGAAAGACCAGTTCGGGTGCGCTTCGCGCCCAGCCCCACCGGGCCGCTGCACATCGGCGGCGTCCGTACGGCACTGTACAACTACCTGTTCGCCCGCCGGCACAAGGGAACGATGATCCTGCGCATCGAGGACACCGATTCGCAGCGGTTCGTCCCCGGAGCGGAGGATTACATTCTGGAATCGCTCAAATGGTGCGGCATCGAGATCGACGAAGGCGTGGGCGTCGGAGGGCCTCACGCCCCCTACCGCCAGAGCGAGCGGCGCGAAATCTACCTCAAATACGCCCTGCAACTCGTCGAGGCGGGCTGGGCCTACTACGCCTTCGACACGGCCGAGGAATTGGACGCCCTGCGCAGGGAGGCCGAGGCGCGCGGCGAGGCGTTCGCCTATAATTATGCGGTGCGCGAGAAGCTGGCCACGTCGCTGGCGCTGCCCGCCGAGGAGGTGAAGGCGCGCCTCGACCACGGCGACCAGTGGGTGATCCGCTTCCGGATGCCCGAAAACGAAACGGTCGCGATGGACGACCTGATCCGCGGACACGTGGAGGTCAACACCTCGACGCTGGACGACAAGGTGCTCTACAAATCGGCCGACGCGCTGCCCACCTACCACCTGGCGAACATCGTCGACGACCGGCTGATGGAGGTGTCGCACGTCATCCGCGGCGAAGAGTGGCTGCCGTCGCTGCCGCTGCACTACCTCCTGTACAAAGCCTTCGGGTGGACGGACGTGCAGCCCCGGTTCGCCCACCTGCCCCTGCTGCTCAAACCCACGGGCGGCGGCAAGCTCTCGAAGCGCGACGGCGACAAGATGGGATTCCCGGTATTTCCGCTCTTCTGGACCTCTCCGACGGGTGAGACCGCCCACGGCTACCGCGAGGACGGCTATTTCCCCGAGGCGTTCATCAACATGCTGGCGCTGCTGGGCTGGAACCCCGGCACGGAGCAGGAGATCTTCTCGATGCAGGAGCTGATCGACAGCTTCTCGCTCGACCGCGTCTCGAAATCGGGCGCCCGATTCCAGCCCGACAAGGCCCGGTGGTTCAACGCCCAGTACATGCACCACAAGACCGACGCCGAACTGGCGGCCCTCTACCAGCCCGTCCTGCGCAGCCACGGCATCGAGGTTTCGGACGCCGTGGCCGGCAAAGCCGCGGGCATTATGAAGGAGCGCGCGACGTTCACGACCGATCTGTGGGACCTCACGTCGTTCTTCTTCGAGGCTCCCCGGGAGTATGAGGAAAAGCAGGTGCGCAAGTACTGGAAGGGGCAGAATCCCGCCATTCTGCGGGAGTTGCGCGACGTGCTGGCGGGAATCGACGACTTCTCGCTGGAGAACACCGAACGCATCGTCCACGCCTGGATCGAGGAGAAGGGCTACGGCATGGGCCAGGTGATGAACACCCTGCGGCTGGCCCTCGTGGGCGCCGGAAAAGGCCCGGGCATGTACGACGTAACGTCGTTCATCGGCAAAGAGGAGACCCTGCGCCGCATCGACAATCTGCTGACCAATCTAAAACCCGCAATAGAGTAAAGTCGCCCTTTTCAAAGGGAGATTCAGAGGGATTTTCAACATGAGCCCCGGCGTTAAAAACGCCGTAATATAAGTTCGATGGGGGTTCATAGACAAAATCGCTCCGATCTAAAAACAACCTAACCCCGTCGAACTTATATTAAACTATGGTACAAATCGAACAACACGTCTGGGGCATGACCCCGGAGGGCGAGGCAATCATTCGCTACACGCTGCGCAACGACTCGGGGGCCGAGGTCCGGCTTTCGAACTACGGCGCCGCGATCGTCTCGGCGACGATGCCCGACCGCGAGGGCCGCATGGCCGACGTGGCGCTGGGATACAAACACCCCGAAGGCTACTTCTTCGACGGAGCCGCCTCGGGAAAGAGCGTGGGACGCTGCGCCAACCGCATCGCCTTCGGGCAGATGACCGTCGAGGGCAAAGAGTACCGGCTGGAGGTCAACAACGGCGTGAACCACCTGCACGGCGGAACGAAGAACTTCGCCAACCGCATCTGGGAGAGCCGCGTGGAGACCAACCGCGTGGTGATGTCGCTCGTCTCGGAGGACGGCGACCAGGGCTATCCCGGCGAGCTGTGCGTCGAGGCCGTATTCGATTTCGACGACGACAACGCGCTGGAGATCACCTACCTCGCACGGACCGACAAGACGACCGTGGTGAACCTCACCAACCATGTCTATTTCAACCTCGCGGGCGAAGGCAGCGGGTCGGTGCTCGACCACGAACTGCGCCTGAACAGCTCGAAGATTCTGGAAATGAACGAACGCCAGATCCCCACGGGCAAGCTTCTGGACGCAGCCGGAACCCCGCAGGATTTTCGGGAATTCCGCTCTTTCCGCCCCGGCATCTCGTCGGAGTTCAACCACATCCGCGACTTCAAGGGCTATGACCATCCCTTCGTCGTCGACGGCTGGAAGCCCAATATTCTGGGCGAGGTCGGCACCCTGCGCGAACCCCGGTCGGGCCGTTCGGTGACGGTGCTCTCGTCGCAGCCCAGCGTGATGATCTACACGGGCAACTGGCTCGCGGGCGGATGCCCCGAAACCAAGTCGGGCGGCCGCTATGCCGACTACGACGGCGTGGCGATGGAGTGCCAGAACTACCCCGACGCCGTGAACCACCCCGAATTCCCCTCGCCGCTGCTCCGCCCCGGCGAAACCTACTGCCAGAAGATCGTTTTCCGCTTCGGAACGTTCTAAGGAATTAAAAATGAAAAATTAAGAATTAAAAATTACGGAACGCCCCGGTCAGAAATTTTTCGATTCGCCCGAAGCGGATCGGCAGGCCGCGACTTCGGCCCAAAACCCGGAAACATCGCGATAAAGTCCCCTCCGAGGAGGGGATTTAGGGGAGGGTCAGATTTGCAAATGTGGCCAAAGGCCGCAGGAGATTGACCATGAGAACGACTAAACGATACTGTAACTAAACTACATGCTGATATGAAAACCATTCTTCTTCTGGGTTCCGGCGAGCTGGGCAAGGAGTTCGCGATTGCGGCGCAGCGGCTGGGACAGACCGTCGTGGCGTGCGACAAGTATGCGGG
>OJRB01000784.1_pt1 | contig 17807 bp, 9 predicted proteins | sample 1599061 | NCBI WGS metagenome assembly OJRB01 (sample SAMN03922522, study PRJEB24848) | human gut metagenome | isolation source: stool sample | host: Homo sapiens | place: Germany | collected 2010-02 | reverse complement strand
AATGGTACCAATGCTCTATATCATGACGCCACTGACTGGTTGGCTGATCATCAATGGCATTACTATACAGTAACTCTCACCGCTACTTCCGCCAAAGTATATATGGATGGCGAACTGAAGAACGAATGGCAGGTGGCTGGTACCGGAGATAATAATACAATTGAAGGGGCATTCATTTATGGTGCCAACTACAAATACATCACTTTAGGCGGAAATCAGGCGTTCGACTGGGGCGATCCCGATCCGGGATTCATGTTTGACGACTTCGCAGTCTATAACAAAGAATTGTCTCCGGAACAGATCAAACAAATTATGGAAGACAAGACATTGGCTCTGCCAACTCCTGTCTACATCAATACCTTTGAAGAAGGAGCCGGAGATGCAAAAATCGTAGGTTCGGGCAAAATTGTTTCAGTGGAAGACAAAGGGTTCGGACAGATATTCCAGAATGTAGCCGGTTCTAAAGGCACTAATTATCTGATATTGCCTCAGGATGCTCTTTCTCACTCCGTAGAATCTCAGGAAGTGAGTATCAGTGTATGGGTGAATGCCAAGAATGCAGGAGCATCGGACGATTATCGCTATTCTCCCCTATTCACGGCATACGGAAATGAGCCGTCGGCAGGATCAGAAAATATATGGCCATTGTTTGTCCTGCAATCCCGCGGACTCGCCCAGATAAACTGTAACGGATGGACAGACTTCACCGCCGCACAGAACGAGAAAGGTGTCAACACCGTTTATTGCTCGGAATATGCAGCAGATGGAATCGTTTGTGAGGAAGACTGGCTGAAGGATCATGAATGGCATCTTTACACAGCCGTTCTCACGTCTACCACCTGTAAAATCTACATTGACGGAGAAGTCGCCAACTCATGGACAGTGTCAGGCAGCGGTGACGGCAATACCATCTCCGGAATATTCACCAACGGTGCAGACTTGAAATACATCTCATTGGGTGGAAATCAGGCATGGACATGGGCTGACCCTGATCCCGGATTTATGTTCGACGACATCGCTATCTACAACAAAGCACTGACAATCGATGAGATACAGGCTATTATGAAAAAGAAAAAGAATTAAACCTTAAAGTTTAGTATACATGAAGAATTTTATACTGATACTCTGCCTCGCCACATTCAGCCAATGGGTGTATGCGCAGAACAAGCAGATCTCCGGACGGGTAGTTGATACCAAAGGCGAAGCCGCCATTGGTGCAAGCATACTTGAAAAAGGAACTACAAACGGAACCATTACCGACTTTGACGGTAACTTCAAACTGACGGTCGGACCGAAAGCCGTGTTACAAATCAGTTATATCGGCTATAAGACACAGGAAATACCTGTAGCCAACAAGACGAAACTGAATATCACCATGGAGGAAGACACGGAAGTGCTGGATGAAGTCGTAGTGGTCGGTTACGGTGCGCAGAAGAAAGAAAGTGTGGTAGGTGCCATCTCGCAGGTTTCTTCCAAAGAACTGTTGAAATCTCCGGCAGCCAACATTTCACAGGCGATTGCCGGTAAGATTTCGGGTGTAATCACTTCTCAGACTTCCGGTGCGCCAGGGTCTGATGATATGAAAATTTATATCCGTGGCCGTGCTTCTTTCGCAGGAGACAACCAACCGTTGATTCTGGTAGACGGCGTAGAACGCGAGTTCTCACAAATTGCTCCGGATGATATCGAATCGATCTCTACGTTGAAAGATGCTTCCGCTACTGCCGTATATGGTGTACGTGGTGCAAACGGTGTTATGCTGATTACAACAAAGCGCGGTAAGGAACAGAAACCGACTGTCAGCCTGACCGCCAACTGGCAAATACAGTCCCCTACCCGCCAGGATACTTATCTGGATTCTTACAATTCGGTTGTATTGCTGGAAGAAGCGCTGGCTAACGATGGACTGCCTTCTCAATATTCGGCATCCGACATCGAAATGTATAAAAGAGCCTCAGCCGGACAACTTAGCGGAATCGATGCCCTCCTCTACCCGAATGTAGACTGGTATGACACCGTTTTGCGCAACAGTGCACCGGCACAACGCTACAACGTCAATATACAGGGCGGTACCAAACGTATGCGTTACTTTACTTCCGCCGAATATTATAACCAACAGGGATTGTTCAAGGAATTCAGTCAGGACGAATACGGAAACAAGTCGAACTCCAGCTTCAAGCGTTTCGCTTTCCGTGCCAATCTCGACTTCCTGATGACCAAAGACCTGACTCTTTCCGTCAACTTCGGAACACGTTTCGAAGAACGCAGAGGCCCGAACTCGAATGAATCGAGAGACGGAACTTACAGTCAGGCATTTTATGAAATGAATCATACGCCGGGATGGTTGTTTCCGGTATCCTATACCGTAGGTGAAGGTGAAGACCAAAAGACATTGTACAGCGGTAGCTCACAATACCAGAATAATATCGTGGCACGTTTCGCCAAAGCCGGTTTCTACCGCTCCACCAATACGATCAATGAAACAAATTTCATTGTGGATTATAAGATGGACTGGCTCACCAAAGGGCTGGCAGCAAAAGGAATGGTATCTTTCGACTACGACGCTTACTATAGGCGTGCTTTCAGTGCCGACTTTGCCACTTATGAGTTGAATGACCGTACTAACTACAATTCGATAGACGCCTATACCCAGTTCAATACGGACACGGAACTTGCTTATCTGGGCAATGATCAGACTACTACTTATAAACTTTACATGGAATTCCAGCTGAACTGGGCACGTAAATTCGGCAAACATGACATTACCGCTATGGCACTGTACAACCAGAATGACTACCGTTATCAGGCAGACCTTGCCGAACGTTACCAAGGACTGGTAGGGCGTGCCACATACGGCTACGACGACCGTTACCTGGCAGAAGTCAACTTCGGCTATAACGGTTCGGAAAACTTCATGCGAGGCAGACGCTTCGGTTTCTTCCCTTCTTTCTCCGTAGGATGGAGAATCAGCAACGAAGCTTTCATGAAAGGAACGGAGGAGTGGCTGAACAATCTGAAGATCCGTGCATCCTACGGTGAAGTAGGTAACGATGTATACAAAGTGAATGGCGTAAAACAACGTTTCCTGTATCAGGCAGTGTGGACACAAATAGCCAACGACTATCACTTCGGAACAACCGGATATACCGGTATCTATGAAAGCCAGTACCCTAACTATGCAGTGACTTGGGAACGTGCTCACAAATACAACCTGGGACTGGAATTTGGTTTATGGAACGGACTGCTGAACGGTAATATCGACGTATTCTACGAAAAGAGAAACGATATCCTGACTCCTTATCTCACCCGTCCGCAATGGGTTGGCGTCAATATGGCTGCCGGCAATCTGGGAGAAACCAACAACAAGGGTTTCGAAATCGAACTGAAACATGCGAATCATATCGGAAAGGACTTTACCTACAATGCAAGTCTGACTTTTTCACACGCCCGCAATGAAATCCGGAATATGGACGAACCGGCCACAAAGACAGCTTATCGCAAACAGGAAGGTCATCCGATCAACCAATACTTCGGTCTGGTGTGCGATGGTTTTGTGACCCAAGCCGACTTGAACAATCCCGATTTTCCGGTTTCTACTTTCGGCAATGTACAGGTAGGCGACCTGAAATACCGTGATATGAACGGAGACGGATTTATCGATAGCCGTGACGAAACATTTATCGGCTATAGCGATGTTCCCGAAAATACTTATGCCCTGTCTCTGGGATGCGAATACAAAGGCATCGGATTCAGCATCATGTTTCAGGGAGTAGATCATGTTTCCAGATATTATGATGCGGAAGCAATGTACGCTTTCGTGAATGGCGGTAAGGTAAAAGAACATCATCTGAACCGCTGGAATCCCAACCAGTCGGAAGCATACAACCTTACCCATGCCAGCTATCCGCTGCTCCATTATGACAGCTACGGCGATCATAACCAGCGTAAAAACTCGTTCTTCCTGAAAAACGGCAACTTCCTCCGTCTGAAAAATATCGAACTAAGCTACTCGCTTCCGGCCCGATGGATCAGAAAAGTAGCCATGAACGAATGCCGCGTCTATGTAAATGCAAACAATCTCATCACGTGGGATAAACTGGATGGTCTTTGCGATCCGGAAAGTGAAGGTTCCAACCGTTACCCGATTATGAAGACTGTGAACTTTGGTGTAAACATTAAATTCTAACAGATATAAGACATGAAAAAGACAATCATATATACCGCCTTTTGGTTGGCAACCGCCGGAATCACCCTGACTTCCTGTGAAGATATATTCGGTGGTTTTCTGGACAAACAGCCCAGCAACGAACTGACAGAAGAAGAGGTATTCAGCCAATGGACTACTACCCGCGAGTTCCATTTCGATACTTACAACTTCCTGCGCCACGGTGCCTGCCGCATCAACAACTCATGGATGGATGCAGCTACCGACTTAGCCGAAACCAGCTACGCCAGCGGCGGCACGCGTACAAGTTTCAACATCGGTAACTATTATGCCAGCGGTGCCGCCACAGAACTTACCGGCACATGGGAACACTATTACCGGGGTATCCGTAAATGCAATATGCTATTAAAGAACATCGACGACGTGCCCAAAGCTACGGACGACTCGGAAGAAGCACACGCTACCTATGTGAAACAATACAAGGCGGAAGCTCATTTCCTCCGTGCTTATTTCTACTGGGAAATGTTTCTCCGCTACGGTCCCGTCCCCCTGGTTACAGATGTACTCGATCCGGACGGAGACTTGCTGAGCAACTATACCACCCGCCCTTCCCTGAAAGAATATGTAGTTGACTTCATTCTGAAAGAACTGAAAGATTGCGAAGAAGGATTGATGGATAAAGCCACTTCTGCCGAATCGGGCAATCCCGGACGTATCAGCCAGCCAATGGCACGTGCATTGTATTCACGTGTCATGCTCTACATGGCAAGCGACCGTTTCAGAAGTGAATCGGGTATCAGCTGGCAGCAAGCCGCCGATGCAGCGCAAAGCTTCATGACAGATTACGGAACACTCTACGGACTCTACACGACCGATACCGATCCGAAGACCTGCTATACCAACGCCATCCTGAAGAACGCACATGACGAGAAAAATAATGAAACGATCTTCTGGCGTAATGATGTAGCTGTAGGATGGGGAGCGATCTATAACGATACGCCTGTAGGCGAAGGCGGCAACGGAGGTTTGTGCCCGTCACAAAATTTAGTGGATATGTACGATATGGCAAACGGACAGTCTCCTTTCAGCAGTTATGATGAAACCGGCGCCCCTGTTTATAATGGAACAGCCACTCCGGTCATCAACAATGCCAGCGGATACAAGAGCAATGATCCATACAGCAACCGTGACCCGCGTCTGGCGGCTACCGTGCTCTACAACGGTGTGAACTGGGGTAATGGCATCATTAATGTACTCAAAGGACAACGGGATAACCCGCAAGGAAATGCCAATGCAACACCGACCGGATACTATACCCGCAAGTATATTCCGGAAGTGATCCTGAACAACAACCATACCGGCAGCAACTACCGTAACTGGATTATCATCCGCTATGCGGAAATCTTATTGAACTACGCAGAAGCCTTGAATGAAGCCGGCGGTTCACGCTCGGACGTACTGAACGCCATCCAGCCTCTCCGCGACCGTGTAGGGATGACTGCCAAACTCACAGACCGCAGCGATCTTCAGACCATAGCCGACCGCCGTAACTTCATCCGCAAGGAACGTACCGTCGAACTCGCTTTTGAGGATCATCGCGCCTGGGACGTACGTCGCTGGAATGTAGCGGAAAAAGCATTGGCACGTCCTATCTACGGAATGGAGATTACCAAGGAAAACGGAAAGTTTGTCTATATACGTAAAGTTGCCCAGAACCGAGTATTTACGGAGAAAATGTATCTCTACCCGATACCGGAAGGAGAAGTATGGAAAACGAATATCGAAAACAACCCGGGTTGGAACAATTAACTGAATGAATATGCAACCGATGAAATTAAATAACATACAGACAGGATTCAAAAGAATCCTGCTCACCGTAGCCGCAGTTTTCATGCTGGGCAATGGATGGGCGCAAGATGCTAAAGTCCTGAAAGGACGAATCGTAAATGCAGAGGGTGAACCTATCGCAGGTGCGGTGGTCAACGTAGCGGAAGCAAGCCGCATCGCACTCTCGGACAAGGACGGTTTCTTCACTTTGAAGAATGTAAAACCTGCCGACGAGCTTTATGTAAGCAGCGTAGGTTATCTGCCGGCAACAGCCATTGCCGACTTCGAAGAGAATTTCAAGATTGTCATGGATGCCGACTTGGATGAATATGCTCATACGACTCCGCTTCCTTTCAACCGCAAACCCAAGAAGTTTGTGACAGAGTCCACCTCCATCGTCACCGGAGAAGAACTGGAAAAACATCCGGTAACCGTTCTTCAGAATGCGTTTACCTCCACCGTGACCGGTGTAGAGACGTATGAGGCGCAATCCGAACCGGGATGGAGTGAAACGGCTATGTATATCCGTGGCATCCGTACCATGAATGCCAGCGCACGCAGTCCGCTGATCATCGTTGACAATGTGGAACGTGACCTCTCATTCCTCGATGCCTACCCTATTGAATCGATTACGATATTGAAGGATGCCGCCGCCACCGCTATCTATGGAATGCGTGGAGCCAACGGCGCAGTACTCGTAACGACCAAACGCGGAGAAACCGGTAAGACTAAAATCAACTTCACACAAGAAGTCGGCTTCCAGACTATTGCCGGAATTCCCGAAAGCCAGAATTCTTACAACTATGCGCTGAGCCGTAATCAGGCACGATACCTGGACGGATTAAGTCCCGAATATTCCGATGAAGACCTGGACTACTACCGTCGTGTCTGCAACGGTGAGCAACTGGAAGGAATGGCAAAATACAAATACTTCAATACAAACTGGCACGATACCATGCTACGGGATGCAGCTCCGCAATACCGCACCAACCTGTCTGTCAGCGGCGGTAATGCACGTGCGCGCTACTATGTTTCCTTCTCTTATCTCCGCCAGGAAGGTTTGTTCGACACCAAATGGACGGAATGGAACGAAGGCTACAGCACACAGGAAGTATTGAACCGCTACAACCTGCGTTCGAACATTGACATCGATGTAAACAAGTTCCTGAATGTATCGATGGACTTGGGCGGACGTATCGACAATATCTCCCAACCGGGCATTGACGTATGGAACCTCTTTACCTGGGGAGCCGGCGAAAACCTTCCGGTGTATCCCGTATTCTGCCCGAACGGTGAATTCTTTATGCCGACCAGCAGCGACAGTAAAAACGGTGCCGCACAAATCGCCGGACGTGGCGTGGAACAGAACCGCCGCCGTAACCTCTATACAACCGTAACGGCTACCGGAAACCTGGATGCCCTCGTTCCCGGACTGAAAGCCAAGATGACGTTTAGTTTCGACTCTTACGAGACATTCCAGAAGGTGCAGCAAGCCGATGTCAATGTCTACTACTATAACTATATGGCTGATGTCAACGACCCGTCGGAATATACATACCAACGCATGAGAACGTACAAAGCATTGCCCAATGCCACCACTTCTCCACGTGACTATTACTATAATCTCAATATGAACGGCGGACTGGCATACGAACATACATTCGGCAAACATGCCGTCAATGCTCAGGCTTTTATCCGTACTTATCAGAATGTAGTACGCGGACAGGAATCATCCAACCGCTACCTCTCTTACAATGCACAGGCTACATATGTATATAACAACCGATATATCCTTTCCGGTAATATCTCCCGCATGGGCAGTGATAATTATGCCGACGGCGAACGCTTCGGAACATTCCCCGGCGGTTCCGTGGGATGGGTACTTTCTGAAGAATCATGGCTGAAGAACTCGTTCGTGAATCTCCTGAAACTCCGTGCTTCTTACGGACGGGCGGGACAAGCCGTAACAGGCGTCAGCCGCTACCCGTACCAAGGTACATTCACCGAAGGAAACGGTTATAATTTCGGTACTTCCCAATCTTACACGGAGGGTGTATATGAATCGACAGCCGGCAACAAGAATATCAAATGGGAAATCTCGGACATGGCAAACTTCGGCGTTGACTTCGACTTGTGGAACAAGAAAATCTACGGTTCCGTAGACTTCTTTAAGGAATGGCGTTCCAATATTCTGGTATCCCGTTCCACCGTGCCCGGCTTATTCGGTGTAAACGCCCCGCAAGACTCTTACGGCAAGGCCGAAACGAAAGGTTTTGAAGTCACTTTAGGACATAGCAACCGGATCGGTGATTTTGAATACTATATCGACGGTATGCTGACCTTCAACACCAACAAGATCACCGAAATGGATGAACTGACTCCCGATTACGCTTATCAGGCAAGAACCGGCAACCGGATCGACCAGAGCCAGCTCCTGATCTGGAAACAATGGGCCAGTAATCCCGACCTGATTCCGGAGTCGTATGAAGATGCCGTTGCCAATCCTCAGAAATATCCGTGGAACGCTGCCGGTAAATACAAGCTCGGCAATGCCGTATTCCAGGATACGAACGGCGACCGTAAAATAGACAGCTACGACAAAGTACCGACCGGATACACGAATATTCCGGAATTAATCCCGACCATCCGTTTAGGTTTTAGCTGGAAAGGGTTCGATGCACGTGCCGTACTGACTGCCTATCTGAACCGTACCGTACCCTGCCGTGAGAATATGGACTATGGTTTCGGCTGGGGAGGTACTTCCACTCACGAAATCACCAATACATGGGGATATTATACCGATGATCCGACAGACCCGCGCAATATCAACGCCAAATATCCGCGTTTGTCTACTTCCTTCAGTGACCTCGACCGGAACTATCCATACAATGAGTCTACCATCTGGGTAGTCAACGGAGACTTCCTTTCATTGCGCAATGTGGAAGTCGGCTACTCGCTTCCTGCACGATTGATTTCTAAAGTCAATATGACAAAATGCCGTCTTTACTTCAGCGGCTACAACCTGTGCAACTGGAGCCATCTGCCTAAAGGCTTTGATCCGGAAAACCCGACCAACTATATCTGGGCATATCCCAAGACACGTTCATTTACGTTCGGTGTGAATATCGGATTCTAATCATTCAATAAAACAGCAAAGAATTATGAAAAGAATATCAACTTATATAGCTACTCTGGTCCTCGCACTCGCAGGCAGTTCGTGCAGCGACTACCTCGACAAAGAGTACGACGCCTCCTTGTCTGAAAAGAAAGTGTTCAATAACCAGAACCTGACACGCGAGTTCCTCGCCAACATCTACACGAATCTGCCGGACGGACTGGCGCCACTGTCGGACGACCAGTTCACAGGTGCTTCACGTGACTGTATGACGGATAATGCAGTGACCTGCTGGGGACTTCATTATTATACAAAGATCGGCAGCGACGGATACACTGCCGGCGACCATCCCCTGCTGGGCTTCTGGAACACCGACTTATACGGGATTCGGAAATGTAATATGTTTCTGAAGAACGCCAAGGCATCCGTAGTAGGAAATACGGAGAAAGACGGTGACGACAACCGCCTTTACGACCGTTACTGCGCAGAAGCCAGACTGCTTCGCGCTATCTTCCATTTCGACTTAATCTGCTGGTTCGGCGCTGCCCCTGTCATTGCGGAAGATGAATCCGGCGAACCGATCATCTTCGACTTGTCCGATCCTTCGGCAATGAACATGTTCCGTACTCCCGCTGCCGAAGCACTTGAATGGGTAGCCGACCAATGCGACCAGATCAAAAACCAGCTCCCTTTCCGCTACAGCGATGAAGCATCCAACTGGGGACGTGTCAACGGAGCCGCCGCTTATGCTTTAAAGGCAAGAGCCCTGCTCTACCGTGCTTCCAAACTGAACAATCCGGACGGCAACACCGCATACTGGGCGAATGCGGCGCAGGCAGCAGCCGACTTCATCACTCAGAATAACAAGCAAAGTTACCCTTACCGACTGTACAATACGGGAAATCCGGAGAATGACTATTACGAATGTTTCACGACCAATCCGGTATACAACAATGAAATTATCCTTGCACGCTCTGTATGGAATACCAATCAGGTAGAAAAAGTATTCCTGCCGGTAGGCTTTACCGGTTCTTTCTCCGGAAACGGACGTACCAACCCGACACAGAATCTGGTGGACGCTTACGAAATGAGCAACGGCAAACGGATCGATGAGAACGGCAGTACCTACGATGCCGCCAATCCGTATAAAGACCGTGACCCGCGTCTGGCACAAACCATCTTCTATCAAGGCATGATGTGGGGACGTGCCGACAAAGAAGAAAGACGTGCCATCGACGTACGCTACAACTCGGATGCGGACAAAGGAGTGGATTACACCTCAGCCATGGGAGGCACCTACACCGGATACTATCTGAAAAAGTTCGTGAATAACATATCCTGCAAAGAACCGGCCACCTATCCTCACGCATGGATGATTTTCCGTTATGGCGAAATTCTGCTGAATGCCGCCGAAGCCTATAATGAAGCGGAAGGTCCTGCCAAGGCATACAGTTACATCAATGAGGTACGCGCCCGTGCCGGTATGCCGGCCTACGCAGATATGTCGCAAAGTGAACTCCGCGAACGTATCCGCAACGAGAGACGCATCGAACTGGCTTTCGAAGATCATCGTTTCTTCGATGTACGCCGCTGGAAACTATATGACAATGTAACCTCTACGGGAGAAACCGGAAAGCCCCGTTACAACCAGTTGCTGAATCTTTATGGAGTGAAAGTGACCGGCAGCGCAGATACTCCCTCCTATACCTTCGGACTAGCAGAAACGGTCAATTCACGCACGTTTGTCAATCCCAAGAGTTACTACTTCCCGATACCTGCCAACGAAGTGAAACGGGCCCCCAATCTGGGACAGAATCCGGGATGGGACACCGGAAGCGCTTCTAACGAATAAACATCAAAACGATCTAAAAAAAGAAAGACTGAGATATGAAATACTTAAAGACCATCTATCTTCTACTCTGTTGCACGCTCGCCCTGGCAGCGTGCAGCGACGACGATGAAAACTCTGCATCAGGAGCTTTAAGCATCACAACGCCGGCATATACGAATGTGGGTTACAACAAAGTTACCTTATCCGCCAATATCAGCGGAACGGAAGGAGTGAATATCGTCAAACGGGGATTCTGTTACGGCACGGCATCCCATCCGGACATTTATGACACGACCTCCGAAGTCAGAGGATCGGAAATCAGTACGACCCTGACCGGCCTGACTCCACAAACGACGTATTACGTAAGAGCTTTTGTCACCCTTTACAACGAAGAGCCCAGATACTCGGAGGAAACTTCTTTCACGACTCCCGCCGAGACACTGAGCGATGAACTGGCAGCGTACGAAGCACCCACGTATGTAGACGACTACACAAGTTTCTCAGCCTGGAGCAACCGTTATGACTGGAACCTTGCCAACGTACACGACCCTACGGTAATGAAAGCCGATGACGGATATTACTATATGTATCAGACAGACGCTTCTTACGGCAACGCGCACAGCGGAAACGGACACTTCCACGCACGGCGTTCCAAAGACCTCGTAAACTGGGAGTATCTGGGAGCAACCATGAGTGAAACGCCCCCGACATGGATCAAAGAAAAGCTGAATGCCTACCGTCAGGAGATGGGACTGGAACCGATTGACAATCCGTCTTACGGATACTGGGCACCTGTTGCACGAAAAGTATCGAACGGAAAATACCGTATGTATTATTCCATCGTAATCACGAACTACATCCAAACCGGAAAACCGGAAATTGAGAACAACGGCAACTTTGACGGTTCATGGACCGAACGCGCGTTTATCGGACTGATGGAAACTTCCGATCCGGCAAGTAATATATGGGAAGACAAAGGATTCGTTGTCTGCTCTGCCAGCGATAAGGGAAAGACGGATTATGGGCGCAGCAGCATCAATGACTGGGAAGGGTATTTTAAAATCAATGCGATCGACCCTACTTATATAATAACGGAAAATGGCGAACACTGGCTGATCTATGGTTCATGGCACAGCGGTATCGCTGCCCTACAGGTAAATCCGGAAGACGGCAAACCGCTGAATGCTTTGGGAAATCCCTGGGACATCACAGGGGAAGACAATTCGGGTTATGGAAAGATAATCGCCACACGTGGCACCAGCCGCTGGCAGGCATCCGAAGGTCCCGAAGTGATCTATCGTGACGGTTATTACTATCTGTTCCTGGCTTACGGTTCACTGTCGGTAGAATATAATACACGTGTCTGCCGTTCCAGAAACATCGACGGCCCTTATGTAGACATACACGGAAATTCCGCTATGGGAAGCGCGCAACTATATCCGATACTGACTGCTCCTTACCGGTTCGACAACAGCTACGGCTGGGTAGGAATTTCCCATTGCGGCATCTTCGATGACGGAGCCGGCAACTGGTTCTATACTTCACAAGGACGTTTCCCTGTGAACGTAGGCGGCAATGAATACTCCAACGCCATCATGATGGGACATGTACGCAGCATCCGCTGGGATGCCAACGGCTGGCCTCTCGTTATGCCCGAACGTTACGGAGCCGTTCCGCAAGCGCCTATCACGGAAAATGAAATAGCCGGAGACTGGGAACATCTGGCATTGACCACCAGTACGGGCACCCAACGAACGTCCGAAACGATGACTTATGATCTCGGTACGCATAAGATAACTTCCGGCAGCTGGAAAAATGCTACATGGACATTTGATGCAGCGACTCAAACCATCACGACAAGCGCCGGAGTAGTACTCTATCTGCAACGTGAAGTCGACTGGGAAGCCAGTCCGCGGACACATACGATTGTGTATGCGGGCCAGGGTAATCAAAAGACATATTGGGGGAAGAAACTCCAATAACCCTCTATAGAAAAATAAATATGTGTTTTGCTGTCACCGTCACAAAGCAGAGCATAACTCGCTTATAATGAAGAAGTAAAGCAGTGACAGCAACTAGTGACAGCACTGTGATGGCAATTTTTGCTGTCACAGTGCTGCTATATCTACCGGACTTTGCCGACAGGTCATGCGTAGATCCATTCGTTTCCATATGCCGGAACCAACGGTTCCAAGCGGATGAAACTCTAGTTTCAAGTAGAGGAAACTTTAGTTTCAAACTGAAGAAACTTTAGTTTCAAGCTGGTGAAACTCTGGTTCCAAGCCCCAGAAACTATCCAGCTCTATATAGAAAGAGAAAATGCAATATAACGATCCCGCTCCGAAGACAGGAACATGCGATAGTTTTATACGTAACAGTAAAGTTCTTATCCTTTTATGTTGCACAACATATAAGAGTGTATTTGATACACCAAATAAAAGTGTTACTTTTACACCCAAAATAAGATAAGCATCTCATTTACATTAAAAATAAAACCATGAAAAAACATTTTCTACTTGCAGGAATTGCCGCGCTGATGCTTGCCGCGTGCAATAACAAGCCGGCTTCCGAGCTGACTTTATCCGGTCTTGACCCGGCAAAATTTCAAACAGAAGTGAACAATGCCCAAACAGCTCTTTATACCTTAAAGAATAAGGCGGGTATGGAAGTATGCATCACTAACTTCGGCGGACGTATCGTGTCCATCATGGTGCCCGACAAGAACGGCAAGATGCAGGATGTAGTTTTAGGTTTTGACAGCATTGCTGATTATATTAATGTACCCAGTGATTTCGGTGCTTCTATCGGCCGTTACGCCAACCGCATCAACCAAGGGCGTTTTGTACTGGACGGAGATACCATCCAACTGCCGCAAAACAACTTCGGCCACTGCCTGCACGGAGGCCCGAAAGGATGGCAATACCAAGTATACGAAGCCAACCTTATCGATCCGACAACACTGGAACTGACTCTTATCTCTCCGGACGGTGACGCGAATTTCCCCGGAAATGTGACTGCTAAAGTAACTTATCAACTGACAGATGACAACGTCATCGACATCAAGTACAGCGCTACTACCGACAAAAAGACAATCATCAACATGACCAACCACTCTTACTTCAATCTGGCTGGTGATCCGTCAAAAACATCGACAGACAACATCATGTATGTAAATGCAGATTACTATACTCCGGTAGACAGCACCTTCATGACAACCGGCGAAATCGCTCCGGTCAAAGATACTCCGATGGACTTCACTACTCCGAAAGCGGTAGGCAAAGATATCAACAACTACGACTTCGTCCAACTCAAGAACGGCAACGGATATGATCACAACTGGGTGCTCAACACCAAAGGTGACATCTCGCAGGTAGCTGCCAGACTGACGTCTCCCGAAACCGGAATCACATTGGAAGTATATACCAACGAACCGGGTATTCAGGTATACACAGGTAACTTCCTCGACGGAACCGTAAGCGGAAAGAAAGGCATCGTTTACAACCAATGTGCTTCTGTCTGCCTCGAAACACAACACTACCCCGACAGCCCCAACAAAGCCGACTGGCCGTCCGTTGTGCTGGAACCGGGACAAACGTACAACAGCGAATGTATCTTTAAATTCTCGACAGAGAAATAATATTAACTTATAAATCAAATTTATTGTGGAAGCATTAGATTGGCTAGTAATTGGAGTCTTCTTTTTGGCTCTGATAGGTATTATTGTTTGGGTAGTCAGACAAAAACAAAATGACTCGGCAGATTATTTCTTAGGCGGACGTGACGCAACATGGCTTGCGATCGGTGCCTCTATCTTCGCATCAAACATCGGTTCGGAACACTTGATCGGACTGGCGGGAGCAGGAGCTTCAAGCGGTATGGCGATGGCTCACTGGGAAATTCAGGGATGGATGATCCTGATTCTGGGATGGGTATTCGTACCTTTCTATTCACGAAGCATGGTATACACGATGCCGGAATTTCTGGAACGCCGTTACAATCCTCAGTCACGTACCATCTTATCGGTCATTTCTCTGGTAAGTTATGTATTGACCAAGGTAGCAGTGACAGTATATGCCGGCGGACTGGTATTCCAGCAAGTATTCGGCATCAAGGAACTCTGGGGAATCGACTTCTTCTGGATTGCCGCTATCGGACTGGTAGTTCTCACTGCCCTATATACAATCTTCGGTGGTATGAAATCGGTACTTTATACTTCTGTACTTCAGACTCCGATTCTTCTGTTAGGTTCGTTGATTATCCTTGTGCTCGGTTTCAAAGAACTGGGAGGCTGGGACGAAATGATGAGAGTGTGCGGTGCTGTGACGGTAAACGATTACGGTGACACCATGACCAATCTGATCCGCAGCAACGATGATGCGAACTTCCCTTGGCTGGGTGCACTTATCGGTTCTGCCATTATCGGTTTCTGGTACTGGTGTACTGACCAGTTCATCGTACAACGTGTACTTTCCGGAAAGAATGAAAAAGAGGCTCGTCGCGGTACTATCTTCGGCGCTTACCTGAAGCTGTTGCCTGTATTCCTGTTCCTGATTCCGGGTATGATTGCTTTCGCATTACATCAGAAATATATCGGTGCCGGTGGCGAAGGTTTCCTTCCGATGCTTGCCAATGGTACTGCCAACGCTGACGCCGCCTTCCCTACCCTGGTAGCTAAATTGCTTCCTGCCGGTGTGAAAGGTCTGGTAGTATGCGGTATCCTCGCTGCCTTGATGAGTTCGCTGGCTTCACTGTTCAACTCATCTGCCATGTTGTTTACAATCGACTTCTATAAACGCTTCCGTCCGGAGACTCCGGAAAAGAAACTGGTAGGTATTGGTCAGATAGCAACTGTAGTGATCGTAATCCTCGGTATCCTCTGGATTCCTATCATGCGCAGCGTAGGTGATGTACTTTATACTTATTTGCAGGACGTTCAGTCTGTATTGGCTCCGGGTATTGCCGCTGCCTTCCTGCTGGGTATCTGCTGGAAACGTACTTCCGCACAAGGTGGTATGTGGGGATTGATCGCCGGTATGGTCATCGGTCTGACTCGTCTGGGTGCCAAAGTATATTACAGCAACGCAGGTGAAGTGGCGGATTCTACCTTCAAATATTTGTTCTACGATATGAACTGGCTCTTCTTCTGCGGATGGATGTTCCTGTTCTGTATCATCGTAGTCATCGTAGTCAGCCTTGCCACGGAAGCTCCGACAGCTGAAAAGATTCAGGGACTGGTATTCGGTACGGCAACGAAAGAACAAAAAGCGGCTACCCGCGCAAGCTGGGATCACTGGGATATCATTCATACAGTAATCATCCTTGCTATCACAGGTGCCTTCTACTGGTATTTCTGGTAATTAAATAAATTCATTCAAACGATGAAAAACTATTATAGTTCGAATCCTACCTTCTATCTCGGTATCGACTGCATCATCTTCGGTTTTAATGAAGGCGAAATAAGCCTGCTGCTGCTGAAGAGAAACTTCGAACCGGCAATGGGCGAATGGTCACTGATGGGAGGATTCGTGCAAAAAGACGAAAGCGTGGACGACGCTGCCAAACGTGTACTGGCTGAACTTACAGGTTTGGAAAACGTATACATGGAACAGGTGGGAGCCTTCGGTGCCATCGACCGCGATCCGGGCGAAAGGGTAGTTTCGATTGCCTACTATGCGCTGATCAACATCAATGAGTATGACCGCGAACTGGTTCAGAAGCACAATGCTTACTGGGTAAACATCAACGAACTCCCCGCACTGATTTTCGACCATCCGGAGATGGTGGACAAAGCACGGGAGATGATGAAACAGAAAGCATCTGTCGAGCCTATCGGATTCAATCTGTTGCCGAAGCTGTTCACACTGTCCCAACTGCAAAGTCTCTACGAAGCTATTTACGGCGAACCGATGGACAAACGGAATTTCCGCAAGCGTGTCGCAGAAATGGACTTTATCGAAAAGACGGATAAAATCGATAAACTGGGTTCCAAACGGGGTGCAGCCTTGTATAAATTCAACGGCAAAGCCTACCGCAAGGACCCGAAATTTAAATTATAATCAATATGCTGGAAGAACTGAAAGAAAAAGTATTTCATGCCAATCTCGAATTGGTAAAGCATGGATTAGTCATCTTTACATGGGGAAATGTTTCTGCCATCGACCGTGAAACGGGACTGGTAGTCATCAAACCCAGTGGAGTCAGTTATGATGATATGAAAGCGGAAGATATGGTAGTAGTGGACCTGGATGGCAAAGTCGTCGAAGGACGGCTGAAGCCATCCTCAGATACTCCTACTCACGTGGTACTCTACAAAGCATTCCCCGAAATCGGCGGAGTGGTGCATACCCACTCTACTTATGCTACCGCATGGGCGCAGGCCGGTTGTGATATCCCTAATATCGGAACAACTCACGCTGACTATTTCCATGATGCAATCCCCTGCACAGCGGATATGACGGAAGCTGAAGTAAAAGGTGCCTATGAACTGGAAACCGGAAACGTGATCGTAAAACGTTTCGAAGGCCTGAACCCTGTACATACACCGGGAGTATTGGTCAAGAATCATGGTCCTTTCTCTTGGGGAAAAGACGCACACGATGCCGTACACAATGCAGTAGTGATGGAACAAGTTGCCAAAATGGCAAGCATTGCTTATGCCGTGAATCCCAATTTAACAATGAACCCGCTGCTGGTAGAGAAACACTTCAGCCGCAAGCATGGTCCGAACGCTTACTACGGACAATAAAACGAGTAAAGATTATAAATTAAAAATTAAAACATTATGAATAACGTATTTGATCAGTATGAAGTATGGTTTGTAACAGGAGCACAGCTTCTGTACCTGTCTCTTATACACATCTGACGCTGCC